>Ga0307983_1000447_pt1 | contig 21039 bp, 17 predicted proteins | sample OrgLakmetagen991_FD_201845 | JGI IMG/M metagenome (GOLD analysis project Ga0307983, IMG submission 201845) | Saline water microbial communities from Organic Lake, Antarctica - #991 | ecosystem: Environmental > Aquatic > Non-marine Saline and Alkaline > Saline | place: Antarctica: Organic Lake...
ATTTATTTTATAATTATAAAATTATAAAATAAATTTTAATTTATTTTTAATCATAAATAAATTTATCCACTGCACATATCACAAGGTGCATAAGGATCTCCTATTCGTCTTAAAGGACAAGCTTTAACAGGTTCTGGATCTTCTTGTTCTTCATTATCATCTGTTTGATCATTATTAGATTGATCATCATCTGATTGATCATAATAATTTTGTTCATTTCTTTTATTTTTAATACGTTGTTCTTCTAATGGATCTAATCCAAATGATGTAGCCGAAGTTGAAGCTTGACCTCTTAGATAATACATACCCGTTTTTAGTCCATTTTTCCAACTATAAAAGTGTGATGATGTTAGTCTATCAAAATCTGGTGTATCCATAAATAGATTCATACTTTGACTTTGATCAATAAAAGGTCCTCTTTCAATACATTGTTGAACAATAAATTTTTGAGGCATTTCATAAGCTGTTAAATAACGATCTCTAATTGCTTGTGGAATTTCAACAATATTTTGAATAGACCCACGATCATATAAGATTTCATTTTTAATTTCTTTAGTCCATAAATTGATTTCTAATAAATCTTTTACCATATGTTTATTTAGAACTACAAAATCACCCGCACTGGTTGAACGAGAATAAAGATTTGAAGTATAAGGTTCAAAACTTTCATTATTTCCCATAATTTGAGATGTCGAAGCGGTTGGCATACACGTAGTTAATAATGAATTACGAGAACCATAATTACGAAGATCTTCTTTAATAGTATCCCAATCATAATCCATTAATAAATCATTTTCTTTTAATCCCCACATATCAAACTGTAAAATACCTTTTGAAAATGGTGAATTATTAAAACTTTCATATGGTTTTTCTTTTTTGGCTAAATCAATAGAAGCGCGTAATGAACCATAATAAATTGTTTCAAAAATACGTTTATTTAAATCATAAGCTTCTGGCGATCCATATGAAAACTTCATAATTGAATATGTATCTGCTAAACCTTGAACACCTAAACCAATAGGTCTATGTTTCATATTAGATAATCTTGTTTTTTCTGTAGGATAGTAATTTAAATCAATTACTTTATTTAAATTTTGTGTTAAAATATATGCGACTTTTTTTAATTTTTTAAATTTAAATTTACCATTTTTTATAAATTGCGGTAAACATATTGATGCTAAATTACAAATTGAATGTTCTTTATCATCTGAATATTGATAAATTTCATTACATTGTCCTGTTATAATACCATTAAAAATACCTCTATGTTCTAAAGGTTCTGTAAAACAATATGTATCATCATAACGTTCTAAATTTGTAACATTTTTAATTAAAATAGGTAATTCTTCAATACCATTCGATTCTTCTAATTGTAAACATTCATATAATTTTGAAATATGTTTTTTAGTAAAATGTAATCCATTAGGTGATATTCTACTATCGATACCATGAGTTTGTAATTTTAGTTTTTGAACTTTTAAATTTTCAATAGTATCTTTAATAAAAACAATATTATTATTTTTTGTAATTTTATCTTTTGCATATTCTGCAAACCAATCTAAATTATCATTTATTTTAGGATATTCGCAATTAATTAAAGCCATTCCACATTTTAGATTTTTTGCCTCTACAATCTTAATAATATTTTTTTCTTGAATATAAAATTTATGTTCTGGAGTGCATATTAATTGAGTATTATCAAATGTTTCTACATTCATTAATTTTTGTTCTTTACCTGTTAATTTTACTTCTACTTCACTAAATTGTTTTCCATTCCATACATTAACTTTTTTATTAACTAATGTTTGAATTTTAATATGACCCTTATCTGTTAAAATTTGTGTTTCTGGTGCAACACATAAATTTGAACTTTTAATAGTTCCTATATTTTTTTGATTTGATTTATTATTTGCATTATCTTTATATGACATATAAGGCATACCTGTTTCTATTTGAGCTTCTAAAATATGATACCATAAATCTTTTGCACGAATTTGTTTTTTATATAATCCTTTTTGTTCATATTCACAATATAATTTTTCAAATTCATCTCCAAATTTATCCGATAAATAAGGACATTCATCTGGACACATTAAAGACCAATGTTCATCATTTAATACACGTTTCATAAATAAGTCTGGAATCCATAAAGCTAAAAATAGATCTCTTGCTCGTTTATTTTCATCTCCTGTTGGTTTTCTTAAATCAACGAAATCATAAATATCCGCATGCCATGGTTCACAATAAATCGCTGCCGATCCTGGACGTTTGCCACCTTGATTTACAGCCTTTGTTGTTTGGTTTATAACTTGTAAAAATGGAATTATACCATTTGATATACCATTTGTACCACGAATTAAACTTCCTTGAGCGCGAATATTATGAACATGAATACCAATACCACCAGCATATTTACTAATTTTAGCAGTATCTTTAATACAATCAAAAATACCATCAATAGAATCTTCTAAACCTAATAAATAACAAGAACTCATTTGTGGTTTTGGTGTTCCTGAATTAAATAATGTAGGTGTTGCATGTGTTCCATATAATTCACTCATAATATCATATGTTTCAAAAACTTTATCTAAATCTTCATGATGAATTCCCAATGAAACGCGCATCCATAAATGTTGAGGTCTTTCTATAATTTTATCTTCTGTTAAATCATTACCTTTACCTTTTTTACGTTTTAAATAACTACGTTCTAAAGTTTTAAAGCCAAAGAAATCAATAAAAAAATCTCTTTCAAAATCTATTTTTTGATTAATTTTTTTATGATTTTGTTTAACAATATCATATAATCTTTTAGTTATTAATGGGGATTCTTTTTTATGTACATCTTTATTAGAATAAAGTTCTTCACATACTTTTAAAAAACATTCTTCTGTTTTTTTATGTAAATTACTTATACATAAACGGGCTGCTAATTTATTAAAATCTGGATGATCAATGATTTTTTGTGCTGTTATTTCTGCTGCTAATTTATCTAATTGTTCTGTTTTGATACAATCATAAATTCCTGAAATAGTATCTTTTGCAATACTAACTGGATCGACATAATTACTATCTAAATCAACACAAAATTGTTGAATTCGTTTTGTAATTTTATCAAATGATATTGCTTCTTTAGTCCCGTTTCGTTTAATTACACTCATATTTTTTTGTAAATTATAATAATTTTTCATTTCTTATATAATAGAAATCAATTTTTTTTTAATTTTTTAATCATAAAAAATTAAATAATAATTAAAATAATAAATAAAACACTAAACTATTTTTGTAATAATTTACATTTAGTTTATTTTTATTTATCAAATTTTTATAAAAAATTTGATAAATAAAATATATATAATTATATAGAATGGATAATATAAATACTCAACAAATGCTAATCAATGGACAAATTAAGGAAGAAACATTAACAAAAGTAGATTTTAATAATATTAAAAGTACTATAAAAAATCTATCTTCGATTGATGAAAAAACATCTTATTTAGAAACATTATCAAAACAGATTGAACAATTAAAAGAATCTCAAATAAATAAGAATGATAAATTAAAACCAGAAGAATTATTAAATCAAAATAAAAGAAGATATTCTATTTTCCCTATTGAATATAAAAAAGTATGGGATGCTTATAAAACACAAGAAGCAAATTTTTGGAAAGCAGAAGAAATAGATTTTTCAAAAGATTATGATGATTATTTAAAATTAAATAAAGACGAACAACATTTTATTAAAATGATTTTAGCTTTTTTTGCAAATGCTGATGGTATTGTTAATTTTAATTTAGGTGAAAGATTTGTTAGAGAGATTGAAATTATGGAAGTTCAAGTTGCTTTACGTTATCAAATGATGATGGAAGATATTCATGGGGAAACTTATTCATTAATGTTAGATTCGTTAATTAAAGATAAAAAAGAAAAAACTTATCTATTAAATTCCATCAAAACAGTTCCTTCTATTAAACGTATGGCTGATTGGGCTTTTAAATGGATCGATAGTTCTAAAAAATTCGCTTATCGTGTTATTGCTTTTGCGATTGTTGAGGGTATCTTTTTTTCAGGAGCTTTCGCTGCAATTTATTGGTTTAAAAAAACTCACAAAGGTATGATGAGTGGTTTAGTTAAATCTAATGAATTTATTGCACGTGATGAAGGACAACATACACAATTTAGTTGTTTAATGTATTCAATGTTAAATAATAAATTAACACAAAATGAAGTTTATGAAATTATGGACGAAGGTGTTTATATTTCTAAAAATTTTGTTGATGATGCTATCCCTGTTAGATTGATTGGTATGAATAATGATAAATTAAATGATTATATCGAATTTATTGCAGATCGTTTATTAATTACTCTTGGTTATCAAAAAAAATATAATAAAACTAATCCTTTTAAATTTATGGAAACTATTGGAATGATTAATAAAACTAACTTTTTCGAAAATAGACCAACTGATTATCAATCAGCTTCGGTTAATAATAAAAGCAAAAAAGGAAAGTTTAATATTTCTGAAGATTTTTAATTTTTTTATATTATTAATTATATAATGAATAATATAAAAAACCTCAATTTAACACAAATTTTATTAATAATTTTAATATTATTTTTAATTTATGTTCATTTTATTAAAAAAGATCCAGTAATAGAAGGTATGGCTAATGTTTCTGGTGTTACATATGAGGCTTTGCAATCTTTAGCTTCAATGTATAAAGAGGGAAAATTAAAAGTTTCTGAATTAGAAGTTACAGGTCCAGCTACTATTTCTGGTGTTACATCTGAGGCTTTGCAATCTTTAGCTTCAATATATAAAGAGGGAAAATTAAAAGTTTATGAATTAGAAGTTACAGGTCCTGCTACTATTAATGGTCGTATTACTTGTAAAGGTGGGGGTGATTTTTCAGCATCCGGGGTAGCAAAACGTTATTTATTTTCTGATTATGAATCTGGTGGTAAAAAATTAAGAGTGGGTAATCCTTGGGGTGTTCCTGGTATTTATGCTGAATCCGGAAATTTAGCAATTGGAAGTAAAGAACGTGAGATTTATTGCGGTGGTAAAGATCGTAATAATATATCAGCAACATTATATTCACTAAAAGCATTTACCCAATAGCTTGTAAATATTAATTCATTGAACGAATATGAATTGTCATTTAGAAGCTCATGAAAAAGGTGTAATACATATTGTATAAAATATTAAATCCATTCATAATGTAAATTTATATTTAGTTTTTTAGCTGTTGTAATAAATAAATTTTGTAACATTTCATAATCGGGACTTTCATCAAATTTTAATGATCGACAATAAATTAAATAATCTTCAAAACATTGTGGTATATCACTACATAAACTATTTATTGTAGTTGATTTTTTTTTATCACCTACTAATTTTATTAAACTTTTTCCTTTTTCTTTTTTTAATCCTTGCCATGGTAAAGATCCTTTTAAAAAATATATTAACATATAACCTATACTTTCTAAATCATCTCTTCTTGATGGTTCTAAACGATTATGAATATTTACAGATACATAACGTGTTGTTCCTACTAAATTTTTATCATTGTTAAAATCAATATGTGCTCCTGTTCGACTTCTATATTTTTTACTTAAACCAAAATCAACAATTAAAACTTGACTTGAATCTTTTGATAACATAAAATTATGTGGTTTAATATCACGATGAATAAAATTATTCGAATGTAAATTATTCATTAATGTTAAAATATCAACACCTAGTTTTAATACAGTTTGTAATTTAAATTGTTTATTGTGATTTTTAAATTGATCTTCTAAACTTAAACCTAATAATTGCATTGCGATAATATTATAATCGTCTGTTTCAATAAAATCATATACTTTTGGTAATCCAGTTGTAAATTTTTTACTACGTAAATATTTATATATACGATATTCATCTCTCACTTTCATCATTTTATTAGTGTCTTCTATTTTTAACGCAACATAACCACCGTCAATATGTTTTGCTAAATATACTTCTGCAAAAGCACCAGATCCTAGTTTTTTGATAATTATATAATTATCAATAAATAAACTTTCACCATTTTCAATACCTTCATTTCGTCTCTTTATTATATTTTCTTTTATTGGTGATTCAAAACTCATTATTGATTGAGTAGTTTGATCTTGTTTAGAATGATCCTGTGATGATATCCAATTATGATTCATTCAATAATATAATTTTATAATAATTATTTTATTCTTAAACTATATATAATGGAATTTTATTCAAATACAAAACCAAATTTATTAGCTACTAATATTAAAAATTCTTTTGTTTCACAAAATACACCATCGCCTGATATTAATCCATTTGCTGATAAATTAACTTCTTCATTGATGTATATTTTAAGAGAATATATAGAACCAAATAAATTATTAATTATTATTATTATTTCTCTTGTATCATATTTATATTATTGTTATGATATCAAACAATCAAAATTAAAAGAACAAAAAAAAAATAAATTAAATCAAAAAGAAAATTTTCATACATTTTCTCCTTTTTACCCTATTAATAATAATAATCATAATATTAATTATTTACCCGATATAATACCCCGAAATAAAAATACTACTGAACAAAATAATCAAACACATGATTTTAATCAATATTTTGATCATCAAAATATTCAAACTGATCCAACTGCATATTATCAAAATCGTAATACACATACATTAAATACTCCGCAAAATAATTATGATACTCAAATTGAAAACCCATTAGGATTTTCTAATAACTTCGTCTCAAGTGATGATTCTTTTATTAATCAAAATAATCAACAAAATATGGATGCTATCGATAATATTTCAAAACCTTTTAGTGATAATATACAATTCGATTATTAATTAATCAATAAATTAATCAATAAATAAATAAATTAATCTAATTAATAAATAAATAATTTGATTATTAATAAATAATTTGATTATTAATAAATAATTTGATTATTAATAAATATAGAATGTTTATAATATTAATATTTGGCTTTATAATAGGTCTTATAATTGGACGTATTCATTTTAGTAATTTTAAATATATTGTTCGTTATCCTTCAATATACGATACAAATCAGATTTATATTGATGATAATAATGTTTGTTATAAATATAATTTAATTGAGATTGAATGCTCACAAGATGATTTTAATATAATTAAATTAGAATAATTAAAAATTTTTATTAAGTTATAATATTATAACTTAATAAAAATATGTATGGTTATTTTTTATCATTAATACAGGATATTTCACTTGGATTAATATTTACAACATATATATTTTATAAACTCACTTATGATATGGTATTAATAAATAATTAAACAATTAATTCTTTACGTTTGTTAAGTAAATATTTTGATAAATCATCAATTTTTTTATTTAATTCGATAGTTAGGCGTTTTTCAGTTAGTGTTTCTTTTAGTTGTTCTTTAGTTACTTTATATTCATTATCCAATAGTAAATATTTAGCAACTTTATCACCACAACACCATAACCCAGTTGATTTTAATGTAGTATAAATAAATTGACTAATTTCATAAACTAATTGAAGTTCATCAACTTTAGAATTTAATAATTCTATAATTTTAGCAATTTCTGTGCGAATATAGTTTTGTTTTGATAAATTTATTTCTTGTTTAATTAATAGACTCATTTTACTAATTAAGCCATAACTAACAATTACTAAAAAGGTTTCTGTCATTTCTGATAATTTATCCTTTTTAATTTTTTTAAATTTGGTTAGTAAAAGCATAATACTTTTAGTTAATTTTGTAATTAATAAAAGATTACCACTTTCCAATTCGTTCCGTAAAATTTTAAGATCTTCTATATTAAATTTACCGTCTTTATTACGATCTTCAAATAATATATCAAGTATTACATTTAATTCACTTAAAAATGCCATATTTTTAAATAAATATTCATAACCAACGATTAAAGTATCAAAATCTTTTAATTCACCATATTTTATAAGATCTACAATCCCGTCAACTAAACTCATTTTATATTATAATATAAGAAAATAAGATAATAAAATTTCTTATATTATATTATTAAAATGAATAATAATAATTTTTATATTTGTATATTTTTATTATTTTGTATTTATTATTATCTTAAAAATTCAAATAAAAAAGAACATTCTTTTATACCAAATAAAAAAGAACATTCTTTTATACCAAATAAAAAAGAACATTTTTTTTCACCAAATAATGAATTTTTAGAAAGTGATCATAAGTTTTTAGATTTAGAACCTGTTGCTGATTTTATTGATCAAGAAGAAAAATTAAAACAAAAAGAAATAAATTTATTAAGTGATATTGATCAAATAATTAAAAATAATACACAATCTAAAAAAAAACTTAATATTTTCAAAGAGCCCGAAGCTATTAAACAAGTATGTTATGATAAAGATCGTTCAAATGCATTTGATAATTATTTTAGTTTAAGAGAAAAAACTAATTTTAATACCAATGTTCATCAACTTGATACTGTTGATAAAGTTAATCATCAAAAATTAACAAATGATAAAGATAATAAAAATAAAACAATTCGTGAAATTTATGATTCTTTAACAACAAATCATAATAAAAATCCACAAGATAATTTAATAAATTTTAATAGAGTTATTGATCAAGAATATTATGATTATAATCAACAAATACCAATTGATATATCACGTTAATATGTTTAAAAAATTGATAAATATAATATTAAGTTTAAAGAATTATAACTATTAATAATTAAGATGTTTAATAAAAAAATAAATAAATCTATATTTGATGATAAAGATATAAAAAACCAAATAATTGATTTTGTATATAATAAATTAAATTTAAAAACTTTAAATTACAAAATAATTAATAGTGTCGATGATCTTAAAAGTTTAAAAGATAATAAACATTATTGTAGACCAAATTATAAGGGAATAAATAGTTTATTAATATGTACAAAAATAAATAATCGTTGTGTTTCGTGTATAATAAAAAGAAGTGATTTACAATATCGAAATTCAAATAAGATTAATTTTATAAAAGCTAAAGTTTGTGTTGATAAAAATATTTTTAATAATACTATTTTAGAAGGTACATTAATTAATTATAATAAAGAATTTATAATTAATGATATTTATTATTTAAATGGTGAAAATTTATTAGATCAAAAATTAGGTTCTAAATGTATTAATATGGATTGTTATTTAAATGCAAAACAAAAAACATATGATAAATGGGCTACTAAATTAACAGTTAATGAACGTTATAATATTGAACAAACTCGAGAATTATGTGAAGAAATTATACCAAAATTAAAATTATTTAAATTTTGTAATGGAATTACATTTTATCCTGAAATTTCAAAACAAAAATTAATATATGTTTATGATCTATCGCCAAAACGTGTCGAAGATATTGAAATTAAACAAAATAAATTAGTTATTGAAAAAGATAATATTTGTGCAACTTTTAAAATAAAATCAACAGAAACTACAGATGTTTATAAATTATATATATTACAAAAAATAAATAAAAATAATAAAAAAGTTGCTAAACATGTATTTTATAATATTGCTTATTTACCAACTAAAGAAAGTTCAATATTTTGTAAAAAAATATTTGAATCAAATGATAATAAAAATATTTATGTTAAATGTAAATATAATTTAAATAAACAAAAATGGACACCTTTTGAACTCGATAAAAAATCAAAAAGAGCTTTTACAATTAATGATATTAAAAAATCTATTGATTAAACTTTTTATAAATTTATTTAATTATAATTAAATAAATTTATTCAATGATTAAAAAAATATAATAATAACACTTACATTATCGGTTGATCCTGATGCTATCGCATATTGTGCAACTTTTTGTGCTATATCTTTTTTTTTATATATAAGTTTATCAAGTGTTTCATTATAAAAATTATTTAAAATAAAATTACAAACTTGTTGATTTGTTAGACAATCCCATAAACCATCACAACCAAAAATTAAAAATTTATCTGATTTAACTAATTTATATCTATATAAATCAGGTTCTGGTGTTACATATGGAGCTGTATCTAAATCTCCAAATGCTCTACTAACACTTAAATTACCAATACGCCAATCATAAAGATCTTTTTTAATAACACCACCTAAATTTTCAATACGACGTTTTTCTATTGGATAATTTGGTTTATGATCAACTGTTAAAGGAACAGCTATATTATTTCTACATAAAACACTACGACAATCACCTATATTAATTATATTCAAATATTTATTATTATTTTTTTGAAATATAACTCCAATTAATGCTGTTGAACCAGATAAAAATCCAACTTCATTAGGCAATGTCTTTATTTCATTTTGTAATTTATTACAAACATCAACACAATAAGTTTTATTTAATGGATATTTTGTTTTAGGATTCATAAAATATTGTCCTAAATTTTTTTTTAAATATTTTGATATTTCACTACCACCATGTCCATCAAATACCGCAAATAAATTTACATTACGTTTATTTTTATTAGTTCCTTTACCATTTAATTCTATTATTTCATTATCTTCCATAGTAGGACGTTTACCTTGTAAGCCAGCGTGTGTAATTATCATTTTTACTATATTAATAAGATATATATTTTAAGTTATATTAAAAATATTATGGTTTTTTTGTTTTATTTCATATTTTAACATAATTTTATATACACTATTTAAGATCGATAATAAAAATATTGATAAAAAGTTATTCATTTTTTCAAATCTTAATATATTTTGTCTTAAATATAACATAATACTCGAATAATAATTTATTTCATTTTGATTTTTATTTAATTTTACTATAATTGGTCTATTACTTTTTAATAATTGATCAAATCCATTTATATTCTCTAATGTTTCTATATAAATTTGTTCGCTTTTTAATAAAAATAAAACTATCTCATAAACAAAAATATAATCATTTTGTTCTTGGGCTTGAATTAAAATAGGTTTATTTGTTCTATTATTTAATTTAGCAATTGGTAATATTAAATTTAAAATTATTTTTTTTGTTATTTGATCAGTTTTATATTTATTTATCAAATATGAATATATATTCTTTCCTTCACGATCTAATTTATTTATTGATGTTCGAGAACGTTTATCTTTTAATAATATTTTAATTATTTTTATAGGTTCTTTACTATCTAAGCTTAATATAAATACATTCTTCTTTTTATTAGTCATATTTATTAAATTTTTATTATTTGATTTTTGATCAATTAATAATTTTATCGCTTCATGATTATTTTGACTAATACTATATATTAAAGTATTTTGATTTTTTATATTTCTTATAAATAAATCAGCCTTTTTATCTATTAATAATTTTATTGAATCTATTCGTTTATTTTTAATTGCCTTAAAAATTATACTTTCTTTATTCTTATCAGTATAATTTATATCACAGTTTTTTAATATTAATTTTAATAATTTTATATTTTTTGTTGTATCATTTTTAGTTTGTTCAAAAAATATAAATGGTATTTGTTCTTGATCTTTTAGTGATATATATGGATATAATATTTCTAATGTTTCTATCTTTTCTAATTTTAAACATTTATTTATTGTCGATAATGTTATATCATCTGGTTTTAATTTATTTTTATTTATTAATAACTTTATTATATCTAATGAATTATCATAATTTATTATTTTTGTTAAATTATCTATATTTGTATTCGTTAATTTATAATTAATATTTTTATCTAATATTTCCTTTATAAATTTATATCGTTCTTGATCTGATATAAATTTATCATCAAAAATTAAATCTGTTATAAATTTCCCATTTACTATTTTATTTTGTTTTGTTTCATTTGATCTTATTAATATATGAGCACTTTTATAATTTTTCTTTTCTAATGCTATTTGAGCACATTCAGTTTTTACTGTCCATTTATTTCTTATCATATAATTTATACTTTTTGGATAATTTCCATGTGTTGCTATTAAATGTAAATAGGTATCCTTATAATTAAAATTAATATATGAATTAGAATTAGTTTTAATCCATTCTAATAAATTATTATCTGATGGATATGATTTTAAAAATATTTTAAAAATTTCATAATTCTGTTGATTTAATAATAATAATACTATTTTTACATTCTCAAAATATATCTCATCTAATTTTAATATTTGTCTTCCATTTTCTTTTATTTGAGTTTTTATATTTGATATTTCTATTTTGGGTTCTAATAATTTCTTTGTATAATAATGTATTGATGTTTTATATTCTTCTAATTTTATATTATTCTCTCTTATATCTCCTATTAATAACTCTTCAAAGAAATATCTTATTGATGGTAAATTTTTTATTAATAATTTATTTATTTCATTAAATTTATATTCAGTTTCATCATATTGCTCCTTTAACTTATATATATCAATATCATCTAATTTTATAAAATAATCAATTATTGTATTTAATGAATTTATCATCTGCGCATATAATTCACTAATTTGATCATTATTATAAGTTTCTAAAACCATTTCGTATTTTTTTAATTCTATTAAATTTTTATAAAGTGATTTGTATATTTGATAATTTTTTATTAAACTTAATTTTACACATGTTAAATATCCCTCTTTTAAAATATGTTTTTTAGGTTCTTGTTTATATTTCATATAATAACGCCATCCATAAATTCTATTTTTTGAATCGGGATAATATACTGTTTCATTATTATCAAGATTTGTTTTTATTAAATTATAATTATTTACTATCGTATTTAATTCTAAATCACTATATAATTTTTTATTTATTATATTTATATCTGTATGAAATAAATTATCATCCATAATATATATTAAAAAGTTTTTAATATTTATTTTTAATCACATTTTTAATCATTGAATGATTAAATTAATTAATATAAATTAATTTTTGAAACTAAAACATTATTTTTTTGTAATAGTAATTTCAAACATAAGAGTTCTTCAATATTAATATATTTATTTGTTAAATAAAACATATTATTTTTTATTTCATTATTTACAAAATTTATTTTACAATACTGTGTATAATAATATGTAAAATGTATATAATCTTGAACATATTCATTATTAAATTGAATTCCTCCTTCAACTAAACATATTGGTTCATATAATTTTGTTCCATAACATTTTTGTAAAGCATTTTGTTTAGAAATAGAATCAAATTTTGATGCACCTAATAAAATATTTTCTGTAAATTTACTAAATTTATTATTTAATGTTTTCCATCGATTATCATGAACAACAAATCCATAAAGTTCTTTTTGATTAAAAACTCCTGTGAGCATATATTTAATTAAATTTTCATTTTGTGAATATAATATTTTTTCATAATCAACACTTTCGTTTAAATTTTGAATTTGTATATTTGGATAATAAAAATCACGTAACATATAAATCCATCTTAAGGGAATTTGATTATTAGTTTCAAAACTATAATTATCTTTGTCATGATTTTTTAATTTTAAATAAGGATCTTGTTTGAGTAATTTATTACTAATTGTAATATTTTCCATTTTTATTTTTGTATTAAATAATAATTTATTATCATAATTAACAACATTAAATAATTCATTTGATGCTAATACAACATCTTTATTCTTATTTTTATTTTTAATAATTTCTTTTGGTAAAATAACTTTACATTTTGATAAAGATTTATTTAAATAAAAATTAATATTAGAAAAAACAAAGGATTTACTTGAACTATACATTTTGAATTATGTTTAAAATAAATAATATTGAAAGTTTAATTAAATAATGTTTATTATTTAATTAATCAATTTTTTTTAAAATTTTAATTCTGAAACATTTATATTATGTTTCTCTAAAAATAATTTTAAACATACCTGTTCTTCAACACATAATATTTTTTTATTTGGATCATAAATTTTATCACATATATAATTATTCAAAAAATAATTATTTGTTTCATTTACTAAATAATTATTATATTTTTTAAACAAATAATAATCATAATAATAACTATTATTAAACATTATTTTTAAATTTTTTTTATTTATATCTAATATTGGTTTATTATTATTAATTTGGTTTTGTGTTTGTTTATTTAATGATTTATAATTTTTTGATAAGTCTAATATTTTTTTTATAAAAGTTATATTTGCAATATTCCATCTTTTATCATCAATGTTAAAATAATAATTTTTATATTCTTTATTAAAAATTTGATCTAAAAATAATTCATTATAATATTCATTCTCTTTTGAATTTAATATATCAATATAATTTACATAATAATTTGCTTTTTTTATTACAATATCTGGATAATAAAAATTACGTATCATATATATCCATCTTATAGGTATTTGATTTTTTGTTTCATAATAATAATAATTTTTATCACATTTATAAGGTTTTAATACATTTGATGTTGGATTCAAATATTTATTTAATTCAATATTCTCTAATTTTATCTTATCTTTTATTATTATATTTGTATTATCTTTTTGAACTTCAAATAATTCATTTGTTAATAATTTTTCTTTTGTTGTTTCAAATGTTTTAATTGGTATCGCAAAGTAACTTAATGTCTTATTTAAATAATAATCAATATTTGAATATAAATCTTTTCTTATTGTTGTTCTTATAGAGCTTCTTATTGATTTTATCATTTTTATAATTTATTTTAATATTATTAAATATTAAAATAAAAATATATTATTTTCAATTTTTATAAATTAATTAATCAATTTCATCAATTACTGGAGCTGGTTCTTGTTGTTCTGGCTCTGGTGCTTGATTTTGAGTTTGATCTTGAGTTTGATCTTGAGTTTGTTCTTGAGTTTGATCTTGTTGATAAGCTTTAGCCATTAATGGTTGAACTATATCTTGAAATTGTTTTTGTTGTGTTTCATAAGTTTCTTTAGTATCATCTTGATGTTCATCAAGCCATTGAAGTTGTTCTGTAATTTTTTCTTGAAGTTCTTTATAAGAATCTTCACCAAGTTTAGTTTTAAATTCTTCTGTATCTGTACTGTTTTTAATTTGGTATAAATATCCTTCAAAACTATTTTTAGCTTCAACTTGTTCGCGAACTTTTTGATCATCTTCTTTAAATTTTTCAGCATCTGAAACCATTTGATCAATTTCTTCTTGACTTAAACGTCCTTTTTCATTTGTAATAGTAATATTAGTTGTTTTACCTGATGATTCTTCTGTAGCCGAAACTGTTAAAATACCATCAGCATCAACATCATAAACGATTTTAATTTTAGGCATGCCTCGAGGCATAGGAGGAATACCCGAAAGTTCAAATGTTCCTAATTTTCGATTATCTTTAGTCATAGCTCTTTCACCTTCATATACTTGGATAGAAACACCTGGTTGGTTATCCGCATATGTTGAGAATGTTTGTTCCTTTTTACAAGGAATTGTAGTATTACGTTCAATAATTTTAGTCATAACACCACCTGCTGTTTCTAACCCTTGGGATAGAGGAGCAACATCAAGAAGTAGAACTTCATTAAGTTTTTGATCTTTAACACCAGAAAGGTTTGCTGCTTGAACCGCTGCACCATAAGCTACAGCTTCATCGGGGTTAATATCTCGTTTAAGTTCTTTACCATTAAAATAATCTTTTAGTAGTTGTTGAACTTTTGGAATACGTGTAGAACCACCAACTAAAACAATATCATCAACTTGAGATTTGGAAATTCCAGAATCTTTTAATACTTGTTCAACAGGTTTCATACATTTTTTAAAATCATCTAAACAGAGTTGTTCAAATTTAGCTCTTGTTAGAACATAATTAAAATCAACACCATCATATAATGAATCAATTTCAATTGTTGCCGAATTTGAAGAACTTAAAGAACGTTTAGCTCTTTCACAAGCTGTTCGAAGTCTTCGAATAGGTTTAATTTTTTGTTCTTCTGTTAAAGAAGTTAAATCAATTTTAGATTTACGATAAAATTCTTTAATTGAATGAATTACTAATTTTTGATCAAAATCAGAACCACCGAGATGAGTATCACCAGCAGTTGCACGAACTTCAAATACACCTTCATCAATTGATAAAAGACTAACATCAAAAGTACCACCACCAAGATCAAAAATTAAAACAGTTTTTTCACCAACTGTAGTTTTATCTAAACCATAAGCAATCGCCGCAGCTGTTGGTTCATTAATAATACGTAAAATATTTAATCCAGCAATAACACCAGCATCTTTAGTTGCTTGACGTTGTGAATCATTAAAATATGCGGGAACTGTTACAACAGCATCACGCACTTCTTCTCCTAAATAATTTTCGGCAATAGTTTTCATTTTTTGTAAAATCATAGCAGAAATTTCTTCGGCATGAAATTGCTTATCTTCATTTTTATAACGAACATTAATAATTGGTTTATTATCTTTATCAGCCGAAACATTATATGCCCAAATCTTTTTATCAGATTGAACAGTTGGATCAGTATATTTTCTTCCAATTAAACGTTTAGCATCAAAAATAGTATTTTTTGGATTACTATTTGCAGATGCTTTAGCAGCGTCTCCAACTAGTCTTTCAGTATCTGTAAAAGATACATATGAAGGTGTTGTTCGATTTCCTTGATCATTAGCAAGAATTTCGACATTACCGTCTTTCCATACCCCGACACATGAATAAGTTGTTCCTAAATCAATTCCAATTGCAGTAGATGAGCTCATTTTTAATATTTTTTTGTAATTACTATTTATTTAAATCATTAAATTACAAAAAATAATAAAATCAATTTTTTTTTTATAAAATTAAAGAGATTGATGGGTACCAATCATAACATATTTTTGTAAATGTTTAATACATGTATTACGTTTAATAATATCACTTAATTTTGTACATTTAATAATTTTTAATAAATTTCGTGGTAATCTATTTTCAAACCAAAATATATCACTATCCCGAAGTCTAATAAATTGATCTTTTAAAATTAAACTAAAAACTTCTCCAAATTGACTATTTGTTTTAGAACGATCAATTAAACCTCCAACAAATAAATCAACATCATTTATATTTGTATATAATGTTTGAAGTTTTAATTTATTTTCTTCTGTTGTATTAAAATCGTCAAATGATGTATATTCTGTTAAACCTAATCTAATTCTTGCTGTATTATAATCAATTAAACCATGATCTCTTCCACGTTGTATAATAATTGATGCGAAATCAATAATTTTATTATTTGATGTAAAATTACGTAAATCGTCAATAATTTTAGCATCAATATCTTCACATAATCGATTACTAAAATCTTTTAAAATATTATCTATACCTCCTTCATTATTTACAATATATGATGAAAAAAATATATTTTTTGTACGTTTTCCTCTTAATGATTCTGTTGGTATTAAAATATTACTAAATTGTGAAACACAAGAAGCAAATTCATTTGTAACTTCTACATTTAATTGTGAATTATAACCCATATATTTAGGAAAATCACCTAATAATAAAGGTAAATATTCATTAACTGTAATAGATTGTATTTCACTTTCTATAATTATTTTTGCTTTTTGATATATTTCTTCATCTGTTAATTTTGGACATATTTTAAATATTCGTTTTGCCCAATAATTATGTTCTCTTACAAATAAATTATGTAATGATACTAATCCGATATGTTTATTAACTCTTAAATCACCAGCTACAAATAACCCATTATTTAATATTGTTCCATCATTTAATGGTAATAAACCGCCTTCACTGCATTTTAATAAACCATATTTATATTCTCTAATATAATTTGTTTGTTGATTACTTGGAGAGCCATAAATAGCCGAACAATCTAATAATGGGTTAATTTTATTAAATTGTTCTTGTGGATTATTTAATATTTGTTCTCCAAAACTTCTATTGTATTCGATTTCTTGTGTTGATTGAAAAACTGGATCATTTGGTGGTATTTGAATATTAGCACTTATTTGAGATTCTTTAATATCTAATATTTCATGTTCAATAAATTGAGCCCATAACCATAAAAAATTTGTTGATTTTTTTTTATTAACAACTGATATATTTTTATTAAATATTTCATTCGATAATATACGTACGTCGGGTCGTTGTTCTCCTGCAAATTCATTAATACCATCACTATAATCTGAAGGTGTAATACGAATAAATTTTTTTTCTTGTGTTGTATTTTGTCGTTCTGTTATAGAATGTTTTAATAATTCATAAACGGTAATATAATCTAAACGATTCATTTATAAATTAAACTAATAAAATAAATTAAATTATTAAATTATTTTATTAAAAATTAAAATGTTTTATACTTATTTATATGTTCTTTAATAATTGTATAATCACGATCATTAAATTCTTTCATAAAAATAAATAATATATATTCATTTTGTAAATTAATATTACCAATATCAAATTTATTTATTTTAAATTTTGTATTTTTATTATTTTTATCAAAAAACCATACATTTGATAAAACACTATTTGGACATCCTGTTGTGATCGTTGATTTATATATTTCGATGTTTGAATGATTAATATTTAATTGATCAAAATCTAATAATATTTTAGTTTTACTATTTATACTATCTACAAAATAATATAAATCGCGTGTTAATAACCGTTCATTTAAATTATAAGCATTCGTTATATTTTCAATTTGTTGTTCAGTTAAACTTTCTTTTCGTTCATATAAAATATCTACTAATGATAAAATATAATTATCCGTTAATTTACAAAATTTATTTGGATCATCTATATATGATGAAAAATTTATTATTAAATCTAAATATTTCATCATATTATTTATCATTGTTTGAGTATTTATAGTTACTTTATGACGATATACTTGTTTGTGTAATCTAAAACGAGTTTTATATAAATATGTTAAATCATAAGCTAACTTTTTAGGATAACAAATACAATTATCAATAATTTCAATATCATCTATTAAACGTGAAAAATCATAACTATATAATAATCCTATTGTTTTTGTATCTCTTAAAATATAATCAAATTTATCAACGTCAATTCCAGTTTCGGAATTTGATACTATTTGATATAAAAACCCCTTATTCGTTTTTTTCGGTTTTATTATGTTTTTTATAAATTCTATTTCGGATTTTGTTATTTGATCTTTTAAATCAGTTGTATTTATTATATGTTCTAATAACATATTCGAACGAGCTTCGTGTGTTTTCATTTTTGAATTATTATTTTGTAAAAATATATCATCAAAAACATGTGAAAATGGACCATGTCCCAAATCATGACATAAACCACCAATCTTAATTAATTCACATATATAATTATCTAAAATATAATTATTTGTTTTTTCATAATATTCTTTTAATTCTGATATATTTTTTAAATATTCTTCTAATGTATCCTTATTTATTTTATTTTTTATATTATTTAATAAACGACCTGTTAAATAATATGTACCAATGCTATGTTCAAAACGAGTATGTATTGCTGTTGGGAATACATAATGACAAGTTCCCAATTGATGTAAAGATCTTAAACGTTGAAAAGGTTTTGAATCAATAAATTTACAAGCTATATTTGATACTTTAATATAATTATGAATATTATCATAAAATTGTTTATAATGTTGATCTATTTCTTCATTTTTTGTTTCCATTTTTAGTTTTTAATTTAATTATTTATTTATAAATAATTAACTTATTTTTTCAATTTTTACTTTATTAATTACTCTCAATTAATTCACTAATACAACCTGTTAATTGTATAATACTATTTAATCCCAAACTAATTTTTAATGCTGTTTTACCAATAATTTTATAATATTTCATTTTTGTATTAATTTCTAATTCTTTAAATTCATCGTATTTTAAAACATTTAACATACTCATTATAATATCTGCACTTGAAAATCCATTATTTTTTATTTCATAAATATTTTTAATACTTTCGGATAAATTATTTTTAGAACATAATAATAATATTTTTTTTAATATATCTGGTTGTGGTTTCTCACAAATATTTGTTACATTTTTAATATTTATTTTTTCATAAGTATTATATGTTAATTGTAAATTATTAATCGCTTGTCTCATATCTCCAAGTGATGTTAAAACTATACTATTTAAACCGTCTTTTGTATAATCTATATTTTCATTTTTACAAATATCCTCTAATCTTGAATATATTTGATCCTTTGATAAACGTTTATAACGTAAAATAATACATTTACTTTGAATTGATTCTATAATTTTTGTTGAATTATTACATGTGAAAGCAAAACGAGTTGTTGAATTATATTTTTCCATCATATTATTTATAACTTGTTGAGCTTTATTTGTCATATTATCAGCCTCATCTAATAAAATCATTTTATGATTCGAATATTTTTTTTCATTCGGTTTATTTATATTAAATTTCTTTTTACAAAATGTTATTATTGTATCACTCGCACGAATACCTCTATCATCGCTCGCATTTAATTCTAATACACCCTCTTTAAAATGTTTCCCTAAAATACTCTTTGTTAAACATACTATTGTCGATGTTTTTCCAGTTCCAGGTATTCCAGTTATTATTATATTCGGCATCTCTTTGTCTTTTATTATATTTTTAATTTTTGTTTTTGTACTTTCATCGGCTATTAAACTATCAATAGTTTTAGGTCTATATTTTTCAATCCATGGTATCTCTCTTTTGATCATATTATCTTATAATGTATTTTTAAGATTAGTTTTTAACTATTTAATTTAAAAATTATCAAATTTTTTTATAAATTTTTAAAAAATACAAAAATAAATTATTATTTTTGTATTTTTATGTAGATGATTAAACACCTAACTATTTTATTATTTTTTTGATTACTATCCACATAGATAGAGATCCTTCTACTCCATTAAATGAAGAAGGCATCCGATCAACGGGAAACAACACAAAATTACTTGTGAGACTGCTTAGTGACGCTACGAACATGCTTTTTAACCTTGTAATGGGTATCCAAGCATGCCTTGCACTTTGGCAAAAACTCACGTTCATGCTTCAAACAC
>Ga0307983_1000454_pt1 | contig 20872 bp, 21 predicted proteins | sample OrgLakmetagen991_FD_201845 | JGI IMG/M metagenome (GOLD analysis project Ga0307983, IMG submission 201845) | Saline water microbial communities from Organic Lake, Antarctica - #991 | ecosystem: Environmental > Aquatic > Non-marine Saline and Alkaline > Saline | place: Antarctica: Organic Lake...
GAGATGTCAGCAGGAGCAAGTTGACTGAGGTCAGTACTTGCTGGAGCGTCTATAAATATTCTCGCATCTCCATTAGTTGCGTCAAAATTGTATTGAAATTCTCCAAAGTTGCTATAAATAGTTTGTGGTAATAACCTCCACACATCTACGGTACCGCCGTTATTTCCAGGAACTTCGTCCCATAATAGATAAACTAAGGTCATGTCATTTGGGAAAACCGTTACGGTTGCTGGGTAATCAATCAATACCTCATAGTCTGGGGCAAAGAAATCTACGGTTCTTTCTATGGAAGTTGCAGTAATGTTTACACCATCTGCACCATTTAGACCGTCGAAGCCGTCAAATCCTGGAGGTCCTTGTGGTCCATCACAACTGGTTAACGTTATAGCGAGAACAAAAAGAAGGGTAATATATTTCATAATTAGTAGTTTAGACTTTCTTATTTCCAATAAGTGTGCCTAAATTTATCAAATGAAAAAATATTTTTTATGGACACTGGTCATCTGCTCCTCTAAAATGATGGCACAACTTACTCCAGCAGATAGTCTCGTACAGTCAGGAAATTATCAAGAGGGGATTGAGATGTATAAGTCAGAGTCAGAAAGCGAATTCAAAATGGCACGAGTTTATGCTCAAATAGGTGATGTCTATGCGGCGCTAGATTCCTATCAAAAAGGTTTTAAACGAGACAGTATTAGTGTGCAACCACGATTTGAATATGCGCGTCTCGCATTGGGTAATAACGATCCTGTGACTGCATTTAACAGCTTATTGCCCCTTATTGTAGAGGAACCAAATAACGCGAGTTATCAGTATTATATGGGTAAGACTCATGAGGATTTAAGCAATGATGACGCTGCTATTTCCGCTTTCGCGAAAGCGGTATACTTAAACAAATCATACCGAGCCGCTAGAATCGAGTGGGTAAAATTATTGATCAAAAAGCGAAGGTTTCGAGAAGCAATTCTTCATGCAAAACCGGCATTAGCAATTTATCCCAATGACATAAAAATAAATAGTTTAATTGCGCAGGCCTACCTCGGAGCAAAGAGATACGACAAGGCGATTGAGCATTTTGAATTGCTTTTTAGTCTTGGAAATGATACCGAGTACAATCGTAAAAATCTGGCGTGGTGCTATTTTAATGAGGGTCAGTGGCAGCTTTCTATAGATACTTATGAGCGCTACAATAATGATTATGAAGCTGCAAATTCGCTAGTTCATTTTATCATGTCACAAGCTTATTTAAAATTGGGTAAATTAAAGCTATCGCAGGATTATATTGAGCGTGCTATAGTGTTTAAGACTCCTGAGTTGCATCAGGAATACTTGCAGCTAGCCACTGTTTATGTGAGGCAAGAAGATTATAGAAATGCTTTTTATGCTACTAAAAGAGCTAAAAAGGAAAAACCAGATGACGATGTCATCGGGTATCAATATGCGCTTGCAGCAGATCAATATTATGCCGGTAAAAGCAAGAAGCTGGAGTTCTATGAAGAATTCATAAAGCAATATCTAGAGAGTCCCTATCAAGAAATTGCCAATGCACGTGCAGAAGATCTTCGGAGGGAAATTTTTCTAGCTGCCAAAAAATAGAAAGGTTGTACATTAGCTCTATGAAGAAAGGTTCTGTTGTTTTAATGATGCTGCTCATGGCGCTCTGTTTTTCTTGCCTTTCTGACAAGCAAAAAAAAGTACAGGCAGATGAGAAGGCGATGAAGAAGCTGGAGTACCTAGATATGAACTCTATAGATCGCTATCCATTATTTGATAACTGTGACGAGATGCTCACTACAGCAGACTGTTTTTACGAACAACTTCACGCAGTAGTCGATCAAAAATTAAATACGGGAGACATTCCTATACATTTAGATAAAAAGGATAGTATTTACATATCGATTACGGTAAGTAAAGAAGGTCGTATCAGATACGATAGTTTATATAAATGTGCTCCCACAATTGATAAAGACTATATGCATGAATTGCTTAAAAAGAGATTGAATAATTTCCCTGTTATTAAAAGTGCTCAAAAAAAAGCTATCCCGGTTGCTACTACTTATAAATTACCTATTGTTTTTAGTCCTGTGGACTCGCTGGAGTATTAACGGTTCTTCCTTGCCATATAGGTTTTGACAAACTCTTGACGGCTATCATAAGTACCAGAAAGGGATAGATCAAAAAGTTAATAATTACAAATCTCCATTTCACACCTCCAAAAAATTGATCTGCTATAACAAGAACTATTATATCAGTAAAGGCTTTGACTAAAAGCACCCCTATAAACATCTGACTTGTGATGACTGAAAAGGACCATAATAAAGGACTCGTTATAAATAATAGGCTCATTAGCAATACCTGAAAGCTGAGAAGTTTGTTGAGCATGCTTTTAGTTTTACTGCCTTTTTGTGCCCAGCGAGCACGTTGGTAAATCATGCTTTTCAAATGGAGTTTTGGAAAGGTGATCACCATCGCAGCTGTAGATTTTAGGTAACGGCATTTCATAACATCTTCTGCAGCGAGTTTCTCAAGTAAGAATACATCATCGCCACTGGAAATATGATTGTTGCCATGGTATCCATTTACTTCGTAGAAAGCTTCTTTAGTAAAACTCATGTTTGCCCCATTACACATAAAAGGCTGGCGATAGGAAAAACTACCAGCGGTGATCAATTGCAAGGCCATCATTTCTTGCTGCTGTAAAGCAGTTAGGATGGTGTTTTCTTGTTTTATGACTACCGGAGCCGCAATAAAATGAGCGTCGGGGTGCTCGTTGTAGATGGCGTTATAAGATAAGACCCATTCTGTTGGTAAAATACAGTCGGCATCGGTAGTAAGGATGTGACGGTATTTACTCGATGCTAAGGCTTGTGTAATGCCGTCTTTTTTACCACTAGCAGATTTTGGTATTCTGTCCAAAAGTAAAATTTGGAGTTTGGGGTTTTGTACTTTAAAGGATTGAAGTATCTCGAGGCTATGATCTGTTGCTTTGTCGTTCACAAAAATCCACTGTGTTTTTTCTAACCTATACTGCTGTTTTTTTATAGAATTTAATAATGCAGGTAGACGGTTTTCTTCATCGCGATAGTTGATGATGATGCTGAAAGGGAGCTGTTCTTTGGTTGGGTCTATTTTTGTTGCGGGATAGGTTAGTATTTCCTTAGATAATAGAAGGATCATCAGTGCATAACCAAAGACAATTATAAAAAACAGCCCACTCATTCTTCTAAAGTTTTAAGTTTTTGAAATGGAAGTAATGTGCAACCCAATAAAGTAGGTAGTATAGAATTGGTCAACCAGATGATGGTTGTCACTGCGAGAATAAGTTCGGAGTTAAAAAAAGTACCCTCAAAAATATACGTGGCAGCAGTCCATTTTACGGCTATATCAAAAACTTGAAATACGGGGATAATGGAAACTACGAGATAAAACACCGTTACATTTCTAATCGTGATAAGAACAGAAGATTCATAATCGAGCAGCCATAATAGAAGGAGCCAGTTGCTTGCAAATAGGAGGTACCTCAGTAGAGAAAAAAAAATGGTATTACGCCATTTTTGTGTGGTCATGGTTCCAGAATTCCATTTTTTGATAAGCCATAAAGAGACGCTTATGACAAGTAAAAGCAATAAGATTCCTGTACAAATCAAATAAAATGCCCTTTCTAAGTCAAGAGTTTCTTTTAAATAAAACAGGACTCCTATTACACCTAGTATAACGGTAACCAGCATTTGGGAAATATTACCTGCGAGAATCCTACTGAGGACTTTTTTACGTAAAGATTTTTTGAAAAACAGCGATTTTAGAGCAAATTCTCCTGCTCTGAAAGGGGTTATAAAACTTGCTGCTTGTGCAGTGAGGTTTTGTGTGACGCTTTTGCAAATGCCTAACTCATAAAAATCATCTACTAAATACTGCCATTTTTTACTTTCTACCAGCCAGCTCGATAGGCTTATGACAATCATAAACACCAAGGTGAACCAAGGTAGGTTTTGAAGAGCGATCCATAGCTCATCAAGTTGCAAAGGCCGTTCCATCCACTGCAAGTAAAGCACGTATGCGCAAATGGAGATAACAATGATTTTTATCAACGGAGCTAGGAATTGCTTAGATTTGTGAAGCGCGACAGACATGTGCGAAAAATACAACAATTGGCAACAGAAAAAATCATTCTTGGTATAGATCCTGGTACGGCAATCATGGGTTTTGGGATCATAAAGGTAAACGGTAATTCCATGAGTTTTGTGCAGATGAATGAGCTGGACATGAGAAAATTAAAAGACCCTTACGTGAAGCTACGCCGCATTTTTGAACGTACTATAGAATTGATAGACACCTATCATCCAGACGAAATAGCATTAGAAGCACCTTTTTTTGGTAAAAATGTTCAGTCCATGCTCAAATTAGGCCGTGCACAAGGTGTTGCTATGGCGGCAGGACTGTCTCGAGATATTCCTGTTTTTGAATATGCACCCCTAAAAATAAAACAGGCCATTACCGGAAAAGGAAGTGCTAGTAAAGAACAAGTGGCAAAGATGTTGCAAAATCTTTTGGGATTAAAAGAATTGCCTAAAAATCTAGATATGACTGATGGTCTTGCTGCCGCCGTATGTCATTTCTATAATAGCGGTAGAATAGAAGTCGGTAAAAGTTATACGGGTTGGGCAGCTTTTGTGAAACAAAATGAAAAACGAATCAAAAAGTAGTTTATGAAAAAAAGTAGTTTTCTTATCTTATTCTTGCTTCTTATACTGATACCTCTTGGGTTGATGTCCCAAGAAAAAGATTCTTCACAAAAGGATATTCCTAGTTTGCTGAGGGACTATAATCATATGACCGTTCCTTACTTGAGCGTGCAGATGCTTCAAATGGAATATAAGGATTATGTAATTCTAGATACTCGTAATAAAGAAGAGTTTGATGTAAGTCACCTACTAGGTGCCGTATGGGTAGGACCTAGTTATGATGTAAATAAGGTAGTAGCAATAGATAAGAAAGCTAAAATAGTGGTTTATTGTAGTGTCGGAATACGATCGGAAGACTATGGTGAGAAAATGCTGAAGGATGGTTATAAGGAGGTTTATAATCTTTACGGGAGTATCTTTTCATGGAAAGACGCCGGTTATGTGGTAGTAGATCAAAAAAATGAGCCTACCGAAAAAGTTCATGTATACACAAAATCATGGTCCAAATATCTGAAGACCGGAGAAAAGGTCTATTAACAGCATGGTCTGTTAAAAACTTGGACCGTAGCACTTATGGAATATAGAAACCTTTCCTAACAAATGGAAAATAAAAAATATAGGTTTAATTAATTTACTTTTATTAAACAGCAGGTTGTTAAAATAGAAATGAGTCCTTAGTGAAGGGCGAGAATAGGTCATTCCGATTTTTTCTGTACATCAGAAATTCATTTTATGTAGCATTTTACCTTTTCCATTTTAATTGATAAAGTTGTGCTTGCGAGAGGGCTTCATCCTCTCCTAGTTGGATATTTGCTGCTTCACAGGAGAAGTAATAAATTTCCTTATTATTCTTTGTAGTCAAATAAGAAATTGCTTCTACTTGAGCACCACCATAGATATCTATTTCTTGTTTATCAAGGAATTCAAATCTCCCATTTTCGTAAAGAATTTTGAAAACAAAAGGAGTAAGGCTGCTGTTGTACCCGCAAAGGAGCACTGTGTCTGTTCCATTAAAAGTGGCTCCAGTGACAAGACCCTTGATATTATAAGAACTTATTTTCTGAGCTGCCTGGTTCTTTTGATTTTTATGGAGTTTGTAGATTACGGTGGTTTGATCTGTCCAATCCTTAGAAAATAGGTAAAGGTCATTCTCTATTGCGACAATAGATTCGGCATCATAAGGGTGGTCTTGATACCCTTGTGTAAATGTTTTTTGATCTGGATAGGAGATGTGTAACTCTTCGACTAAGGCGTTTTCATTGTCAAGATCTTTGAGGGCAATTTTATAAATAGTAAGGTCTTTGCGATTTCCGTAATTGTTGCCTATGTCAGCTATATAAAGGTAGGTGTCGTCTTTTGTGACGTCTTCCCAGTCTATGGCATTCATGTTTTTATATGTCTTGTTATAGAGCAGATTTCCTTGTTGATCTAAAAAGTATAAAGTAGGTTGATCGCCACTATCGTTGTGAGTGATGATGAGGTTGTGGTAATATTCCAGTCCAGAGGTCTCTGTGAGTTGAGGAGCAAGGTTTTTTACCAGCTTCAACTCAATATTAGGTAATGCTTTGGAGGCTATAACTTTTGAAACAGGTGTTTTGCAAGAGGTAAAGCCTAGAAGTAATAGGGTAAGAAAAGCTATTTTTTTCATTGTATAAAGTTCGCAAAAGAACTAATAATTATAAAGCGTTTGGTAAGATATTATAATTTGGAAATTACTGGATAAGGAACTAAGAAAAGGTGTAATACAAAAAATCCGACTCAGTGGAATGAGTCGGATTTTTACAATTCTTAAAAAGCTTTATTAAGCGATAGAGATTCTTTTGAATCCTACTACTTGAGCTTCTTTAGATGATACAAACTGTGCTACAGTTTGTTTGTCATCCATAATATAGTCCTGGTCTAATAATGCTTGCTCTTTATCAAGAGAAGTATTGTCAGCAATAAAACGCTCCATTTTACCTGGTATAATTCTTTCCCAGATAGCTTCTGGTTTCCCTTCCGCTTGAAGCTCAGCTTCATAAGTTGCTTTTGCAGTTGCAAGAGCATCATCTGTTAATTGAGATCTAGAGATAAATAAAGGTATATTCAAAAGATTTTTACCTAAACGTCCACGTTCGATATTATCTTTTTCAATAGCAGCAATTCTTGATTCTGTTTCAGACTGCACAAATGCCCCATCAAAGTCTTTATATGAAAGTGTTGTTGCTCCCATGGAAGCTACTTGCATAGACACAGATTTTGCAACCTCTGCAGCGTGATCACTACTTGTAGAAAGACCAGTTAATGCACCGATTTTATTACCGTGAACATAGCCGCCTACGAAAGGAGCTTCAAAAGCTTCAAAACCACCAATTTCAAGTTTCTCACCGATAACGCCAGTTTGCTCAATAAGTTTTTCTTCTACAGTCATACTGTCGTCAAATTTAGAAGCAAGAACTTCTTCTTTTGAGTTACAGGTATGGGCTACAGTAGCAATCTTATTTGCTAAGGTTACGTATGTATCGTTTTTTGCAACAAAGTCAGTCTCACAATTAAGGGATAAAAGAATACCTCTTGTGTTAGCTTCATTGATATTTGAAACAACAACTCCTTCAGAAGAATCACGGTCAGCGCGCTTTGCAGCTACTTTTTGACCTTTTTTTCTAAGGATTTCTATTGCTTTATCAAAATCACCTTCAGCTTCAACAAGGGCCTTTTTACAGTCCATCATTCCAGCTCCAGTTGTCTTTCTTAATTTTCCTACTTCAGCAGCAGATATTTTAGCCATTTTAATAAGTTTTGTACTAGTTAACTAGCGTTATAAGTTTATTCTTCTTCGTCTTTTGCAGTAGTATCGGCTTTAGCTTTCTCTTTTTTAGCTGCTTTTTTTTCAGCATCTTTTTCTTCTTTTGCCTGTTCTATTGCTTGATCTTCTGCGTTCTTTTCCGACTTGCGATCTTCAAGACCAGCTTGGATAGCGTCTGTAGCTTCTTTTACAATAATGTCTATAGACTTAGATGCATCATCATTAGAAGGGATTACATAATCGATATCTCGTGGATTTGCATTGGTATCAACCATTGCAAAAATAGGAATACCTAGTTTCAAAGCTTCTTTTACTGCGATGTGTTCACGTACCGTATCAACGATAAAAAGTGCTGCTGGCATACGTGTCATTTCAGTAATCGAACCTAAGTTCTTTTCTAATTTTGCTCGCATACGGTCTACTTGAAGACGTTCTTTTTTAGAAAGAGTTTCATAACGACCATCTTTTTTCATACGATCCACTGTAGCCATTTTCTTAACAGCTTTACGGATGGTTACAAAGTTGGTAAGCATTCCACCAGGCCATCTTTCTGTGATGTAAGGCATGTTTGCATCACTAGCGTGCTGCGCAACGATGTCTTTTGCTTGCTTCTTAGTAGCAACAAAAAGAACCTTACGTCCAGATGCAGCGATCTTACGTAGTGCTTCAGTAGCCTCCGTTAGCTTTGCAGCTGTTTTATAAAGATTGATGATATGGATTCCGTTACGTTCCATGTAGATGTAAGGAGCCATGTTAGGATCCCACTTACGGGTTAGGTGACCAAAATGGACACCTGCGTCAAGTAAAGACTTGACATCTGAGTTATTTGCCATAGTTAAATAGTTTACGTTCTGTCGATAGCAATAATGAAGTGGTCATAAGCTTTAGCTTAATTGCCTTCACTATTTAGATGCTAAACTTAGCTCTGGCGGCAACCAGGCGTGACAGCAAATTAATATAAATAAAAAAAGAACAAATCCCGTTTGATAATAAAACCAAACGGGAGTAATAATATTGTTGTATTAACGTTTGGAGAATTGGAATTTCTTTCTCGCTTTCTTTTGACCGAATTTTTTACGTTCCACCATTCTTGGGTCACGAGTCATAAGACCTTCTGGCTTTAAAGCTATACGGTTTTCTTCATCGATTTCCACAAGAGCTCTAGCGATAGCAAGGCGTATAGCCTCAGCTTGTCCAGTGATTCCACCACCGTGAACGCTTGCTTTTACATCGTAAATGTCTGTAGTGTTTGTAAGTGTGAAAGCTTGTTTTACCTTGTATTGCAACATTCCTGTTGTAAAATAGTCTGTAAGATCTTTCTTGTTAATTGTTACTTCACCTTTACCTTCTGTAAGGTAAACACGAGCAACGGCAGTTTTTCTTCTACCTATTTTGTGTAATGTTTCCATATTACTTTACCTCGTTAAGATTAATGGTTTTAGGTTGTTGTGCTTCATGACCGTGCTCAGCACCAGAATACACTTTTAGGTTGCGATAGATTGCGCTTCCCAATTTATTTTTAGGTAACATACCTTTTACAGCACGTTCTACAACACGAGTAGGGTCTTTAGCAAATAATTCATTTGCAGTAAGGCTACGTTGTCCACCTGGATAGCCAGTGTGTCTGATGTATGTTTTCTCACTCCATTTGTTACCACTTAGAGTGATCTTATCAGCGTTTATAATGATGACATTATCACCACAGTCTACGTGTGGAGTAAAATTGGTCTTGTATTTACCTCTCAAAAACTTTGCAGCTATTGATGACATACGACCTAGTGGCTGTTCAGCAGCATCTATCAGTACCCATTCTTTGTTTACTGTAGCGCTGTTCGCTGAAATTGTTTTGTAACTTAAAGTATTCACCTTGAAATAGTTTTAATTCTTTGTCTGATTTTACTAACTAAAATCGGGCTGCAAATGTAATCTTTTAATTTAGAATCACAAGCTGCTTTTTTTAATTTTATTTATAAATTCTCAGTCTAGAAATATTTTGTGCAATATTAGCTCTTTGTTTCCCTTGTGCAGCTTTTTTATAGGTTTAGTTTTAGTGATGTTGCTTTCTATTCTAAAGGCATAGGTAACCCGTGCTAGGTTATTTAGAATGGGATATTTTTAAATTCTATTTAAACTTTCTATTTGAAATAGAAACCTGTTGATTAAGAGCCTACTGCTAGGATTTCTCATAGTAATTAAAAATTAGAATGTTGAAAAAGCTGCTGTGATATACAATTGTTTTTGTGTTACTAAGGGTTGTGAAACAGAATCTGCTGTTAGAAACTGTGTCCATGTTCACATAGCAGCTAATTACGACTTACCATTCTTTATAGCAACACCTCAGTGGATCTTAATAATGAGAAGGTCAGGGATACAAAGCTGCTTAATGAAACGACTTGTTTTTCTAATAGGCAGGTGGACTTTACGGCAAATTTCTTTTTTTGTTACAGGTGCTGATCCAGATGTTGACCTCAATAGTAATTTATCCTGTCTTACAAGTTTTTAACATGGGACTTATTTGTCCCGTGCGAGCAGTGTTTTAAAGATTGTTACTCCTATAATAGAGGCTGCTATCACAGAAAATAACGTAGTCATTTTATGCCAACTACCTTTGAACCCGCAATTACAGAACAAGACCTTAATCATATGAATGAGGTCGCACAGTAACGTCTGCAGCAACTATATTTCTCCGAATGCGATTTATATGAAAATACAGCATTTAAATATCCAGGAGTACATCTTGTTTAACATTAAAAGAGTTCTATTTACTAAAGTTAGAACACTGCCTTTTTTTAATATCTATCAAGGGTATTTATGATTCTTCAATCTTCACACCTTTCCAAAACGCCACATGTCCCTCTATTTCTTTAGCAGCATGTTTTGTTTCTGCATAGTACCAGGCGGCATCTCTATTTTCGGCTCCATCTACTTCAAGAGAATAGTAACTCGCTGTTCCTTTCCATGGGCAGCTGGACTTTGTACTGCTGTCCTTAAAGTACTCTTTTTTGATACTCTCTGCGGGGAAGTAGTGGTTGTTTTCTATTACTTTGGTGGCATTGCTTTCGGCAATTACATGATTATTCCAAGTAGCTTTCATATTTTTTGTTTTCATAAATCTCGATAAATAACTGTTGGTTCTATAGAAATCTATGTTAAAAATTCCTTTTATCGATTAAAATTAATTAAATGTTATAAAAAGGTTAAGGCTAAGCCTTGTTCATATATATTTAGAATCTAATTTAAAGACCTCATAATGAAAAAATTATTATAATCCGTTTTAGTTGCTCTTGCAGTTGTGTCTTGTAGCAATGATTCCAACGAAGAATCATTAGATGCCATTAACAATGACGGCCTTCAACTAGCAGCAGCTAGAAAATGTCACGCTAATGAAAACTATGAAAAAATGTTGCTCGATCCTTCTTTTCAACAAAAGGTGTTAGAGATTGAAGAGCAAACAGAGCAATTTACTAATGAGTTTATGTCGAAAAAGAAGCCTGTTAGAGGTGGTGGGGGTGGTGGCGACGGTACTCCTCCAGCTGATAATCTTGGGGTAATTAATATACCCGTCTATGTACATGTTATATATAGTAATGCCAATGAAAATATAAGCGATGCTCAGATCAATTCTCAAATTAGCGTACTTAATGCTGATTTTAGAAAATCCAATAGCGATGCTGCTCGGGTTCCAACTCAATTTGCTGGTTTAGCATCAGATACAGAAATCCAATTCAACCTTGTTGGTGTTACTAGAAAATCTTCCACTCGTACGTCATGGGGAACTAACGACGCTATGAAAAGTGCGGCTAATGGCGGTGTTGATGTGGTGGATCCTGCAAATGCAATGAACATTTGGGTTTGTAATATAGGTGGTGGAATCTTAGGTTATGCGCAGTTTCCAGGAGGAAGCGCTAGTACTGATGGAATCGTTGTTGGTCCTCAATATTTCGGAAACACCGGATATTTAAGTGTTCCATTTGATGGAGGTAGAACAACAACTCATGAAGTAGGTCACTACCTTAACTTACGTCATATTTGGGGTGATGGAAGATGTAATAGAGACGATTTTGTTTCTGACACTCCTACTTCAGATAGAGCAAATTACGGTTGCCCTTCTTACCCAACTACCAACTGTAGATCTACAGATATGACTATGAATTACATGGATTATGTAGATGATAGCTGTATGTACATGTTCAGTACTGGACAAAAAGCGAGAATGAGGTCTTTATTTGCATCAGGTGGAGTTAGAGCATCCTTGAACAACTAGATTTTTAAAACTCTAATTTATAAAGCCATCCTAAAAACTTAGGATGGCTTTTTTTAAATTTTCTTTTTAAACAGGTAATCTTTGAAAAGCTTTTTTTGATCTTCAAAAATCTGAGATATTTGAAGTCCAGATTCTTTTGCAAGCCATTCTACCATATGGTCGTCGTATTTCTGAGAAATTTCAGTGTGGATGGTTTCCCATTTATTGAAACTTACTTTAAGAGGTAACTTTTTAATATTCACCTCGCATTTTTTTGTAGCCAGCAGGTAGCTTTTTGCGGTTCCGCTTTCTGGGTCATAAGCTTCCCAGTGCTCAAACGTACTGACATCAAAATCGGCATTCATTTCACGATTTACTCGATGTAATAGATTGCGATTAAATTCCTGAGTAACACCAGTAGTATCGGCATAGGCAGTTTGAATCGTCAACGGGTCTTTTTTCTGATCAAACCCCATAAACAATCTATCTTCTGAAGACATAATTTTTTGAATCTGTTTCAAAAAATCTATAGCTTCTGCATGGGCTAGATTTCCAATGTTGGAGCCTAATACCATAATCATCTTGGGTCTTTTATTGTATTTAGCCAGTTGTTTAAGGACTTTGAAATAGGTTCCTTGTTCACCTTGAACATCCATTTTGGGCCAGACTTTTTTAATAGACGAAGAAAGTTCGTCTATAGCGTGCTGGCTTATATCTATGGGTATGTAGGTGAAGTTAGATTTATGATGATCAAGTTCTTCAAGAAATACTTTAGTTTTCTTTCCGTCTCCAGCACCTAGTTCTATAAGGTCAAATCCCTTATCATTCTCAAAAAGCGACCTCAAATCACTTTTGTACTGGTTGATAATATTAAACTCTGCCGTTGTCAGGTAATATTCTGGCAATGCCATGATTTGCTGGAAGAGCTTATCACCACGATCGTCATAAATATATTTAGAGCTTAAAAACTTAGGAAATTTACTCAGTCCTTCTTTTACGTGTTGTTCAAATTCCTGTTGGAACGATTCTTTTTTTGTCATAATGATTGGGCAAGTCGCAAGCTTGTAAATTGCCATCTAAGTGGCGCGTGAAAAAAGTTTCTATAAGTGGGTCGCACATGATTTACCGGCGTTGCGATAGAGCTGCCTCGCAGTACTTTCTGGTTGACCATAAATTTACCGTTGTACTCGCCTAAGGCACCATCAGGTTTTTGATAGTTAGGGTAGGGAAGGTAGGCACTTTCTGTCCATTCCCATCGGTTGCCATGTTTGAAGTTGGACTGGGCAACTTCCCATTCAAACTCGGTAGGCAAGCGCATGCCTTTCCATTGTGCAAAAGCAAATGCTTCATAATAGGAGATATGAGTTACGGCAGCAGCCGGATTAACTTCCTTTGAACCGCTCAATAAATAGTGCGTCCACTTAGCGTTATCATGATGCCAATACATAGGAGCAACAATGGAGTTTTTATTTACCCAATCCCATCCTTCGGTATGCCATATCATCGGGTTAGAATAACCACCGTCATTTATAAATTCTATCCATTCTCCATTTGTTACTAAAGAGTTGCAGATGGCGTAAGGTTCTAAAAACACCCGATGTCTAGGCTGCTCATTATCATAACAAAATTCCTTAGAAGCATGACCTATTTTATAAATCCCTTCTTTTATTTCTATAAAATCAACAGCGGCATTTTCAAGGAGTTCTTCATTGGTAACGCTGCCATATTCTGGTTGTAAAGGATTGTTTCCTAAAATATACTTGATATCGGTAAGCAGTAATTCTTGATGTTGTTTTTCATGATGAATGCCTATTTCTAAAACGGGTATAAGCTCTTCTGTCAGGTGACTTTCAATCAACTCTTGCATGTGAGAAGTCACATAAACTCGGTAATCGTAAATATCTTTAACACTAGGTCTTGAAAGATTACCACGATCAGTGCGTACCACTCGTTTTCCTATACTTTCATAATAGCTATTGAAAACAAAGGCGTAGTTTTCATGATATCTTTTGTAATTGGGGAGGTGTGCATCGAGTAAAAATTCTTCAAAAAACCAAGTTGTATGGCCCAGATGCCACTTAGGCGGCGATATATCCACATTAGGCTGTACCACATAATCCTCTGTTTGTAATGGTTGACATATACCTTCTGTAGCGGTTCGGGTTTCAATAAAAAGTTGAAGAAGTTGCTTTGTAGAAATCATTTTGTCAAAGTTAAGATGTTTTTGAGTATTTCGCTTTCGCGAAAGCGTTAACCTCAAGTTAATTGGATTTTGAAGATACATGCTTTCATTTAATATAGTTCTACTTTATTCAAAATAATGGTAGGTAGAGCAAATGAAAAGATCTAATACTATACGATATCGTTGTTGCGACGTCTATTTGGGAGAGGCTCTTTGTGTATGGTAAGGTACCTGACAAGCCCAACACCAAAAAAAATAAGTATTGTTACTGCCCAAAGGATGACAATCAAAGCAAAATTTCTGGGAGCAACGCAATTAGCAAGTGCACCTGCAGGTTGTTTACGTCTTTGGGATTCCTCTTTCTCCCATGTTATGCGTTGCTTTTCCCAATCTTTAATTTCCCGTTCTTTTTCTAAGGTTTTGTAGTAACCATATGGACTGATAGGTTTATAATTTCTAGCTTTAACCGCTTTTAAGTTTATCGAAGTGGTACTCCTCTTTGTTGTTTTTACAAAGAATAGTTGGTGAACTTTCCATAGTTTGGAAACTCAGCTTTGTTGGTGTAGTGTTTCTGTCGGTAAATTAATTCGACTGTTTCTGGATTACGCATCTCTATCAGGTGATAGGTGATGTTGGGCTGGTTTTTTATTTTAGTACTACTTTGCCGTTATTTTCAAATTCTTTTAAGGCCAGATCATAAAAATATAAAATACGTATAGGTCGGTATGTAGCGGTGTCTTGTATTCGGTATGTTCACACCTATCTTCCGGAGTGTAGCATAGACTAGAGCATACAAATAATAAAGAAAACAGAAATTTTATAAGACTTGTCTACACAGCAACGACCCCTTTAATAGCAGGATGCGGATCGTAATTTTCTAAACTGAAATCTTCATATTTAAAATCAAATATATCTTTGATTTCGGGATTCAGTTTCATTTGCGGTAATTCTCTGGGTTCTCTGGTTAGTTGCAGTTCTACTTGCTCCCTTAAGTTGTTGTAAATATGCACATCACCAAAGCTGTGGATAAAATCACCATATTCCAAATCGCATACCTGCGCTACCATCATTGTTAATAAGGCATAGCTTGCAATGTTAAAAGGAACGCCTAGAAATACATCTGCGCTTCTTTGGTACAGTTGACAGCTTAACTTATTGTTTGCCACATAGAATTGGAAGAAGGCGTGGCAAGGAGGTAAAGCAGCTTTACCATTTTCTACATTTTCTGAAAAACTTTTACTAGTATCAGGTAGCACGCTCGGATTCCATGCGCTTACTATCATACGGCGACTGTTAGGATTGGTCTTTAAGGTGTTGATAACTTCTTTGATTTGATCTATTCCTTCATCATTCCAATTGCGCCACTGGTGCCCATAAACCGGTCCTAGATCGCCACTTTCATCAGCCCATTCATTCCATATTCTTACGTTATGATCTTTGAGGTACTGTATGTTAGTATCCCCAGATAGCAACCACAGCAATTCGTGAATAATGGATTTTAAGTGTACCTTTTTTGTTGTTACTAAAGGAAAGCCTTTTTGAAGATTAAAACGCATTTGATGGCCGAATAGGCTGCGAGTTCCAGTTCCAGTGCGATCGCCTTTGTCGATGCCGTTTTCTAAAATATCTTGAAGTAAATCTTGGTATTGTTTCATAATCAATAAAGTTGCTTTGTTGACATTTGTGCAAGCCAAACAATACAAATTACTTGAAATCTATAATTAAAAACGAATAAATGCTATGGAAGATATAAGCTTTTATTAACCAGCGTGACGCTCGTCTTCATCATGAGTAAATGAATCTGCCCAGGAGATCGCACTTTCCATATTACTAAAAAAGCCAAAGGAGCCAGAATATAAAGATTGCTCTGTAGCAGCCTGAATTTTTTGTTCTTGAGTAGTTCCAACTATAGCGATTCCTACCATAGTTTTTGCGTTCACAAGTTGGTATACTTTAGCATCTACTTCATGGCCAAATTCACGATTAGAGATAAACACTATTTTTTGTTTGCCGTAATAATCATTGATATCAGTAAGCATGCGCATGGCAATTTCATTGTTAACAATTACGCCAGAATGTAAGTGACCTATAACGTAGTTGTCATAGCAATACATGGAGCCAAAGGTGTAATCAATTTTATGGTGGAAGGAGGTAAATTTCAAGGCTGGTCCTGTTTTAGAATAAGAACTGTCGCAAAAATAAACATTTCTTTAACAAAACCTTCTCTTTTTAAAATTTATCCAAAAAGCATCCCTGCTATAGTGGCTGTAAGCAGTGCAGCACAAGTACCTCCTATAAGTGCCTTAATACCAAAAGCGGCTAAGGTCTTGCGTTGTCCGGGCGCAAGAACGCCTATTCCGCCTATTTGTATTCCAATAGAGGCAAAGTTTGCAAATCCACAAAGCGCATAGGTGGCTATAATAATAGATTTAGGGTGCATTATTTTACCCGCTTCTTTAAGATCTTTAAGAGATCCATATGCAATGAATTCATTTAAGATTGTTTTCTCACCTAGGAGTTGTCCTACTAAAACAATATCGTCTGTATGAACACCTATAACCCATGCGATAGGTGCAAATAGGTTACCTAAAATGTACTGCATAGAAAAACCGTCGTACCTACCGCTACTAGAAGATTCTATGATAGAATTTAACCCAGTATATTCTCCTATTAAATCCTTTAGTCCAAAATTTACTACCGCAATTAATGCTGTAAAAACAAGAAGCATGGCCCCTACATTTACAGCTAATTTTAATCCATCTGTAGTACCACGCGAAATAGCATCTAATATATTACTACCTATTTTATCTTTAGAAACTTTAAGGGATCTGTCTATTTTAGTTTTGTCTTCTTCTGGGTAGAGCATTTTTGCTATTACGATTGCTGCAGGGGCACTCATTATGGATGCGGTGAGTAAGTGCTTGGTAAATAATATTTGTTGAGCTTCACTTTCTCCACCTAGAAATCCGATAAAAGCAGCAAGGACGCCACCGGCAATAGTGGCCATTCCACCTACCATAAGACATAGCATTTCTGATTTGGTCATTTTCTCCAGATAGGGTTTTACTACTAGAGGAGCTTCTGTCTGTCCAATAAAAATATTAGCCGCAGCTGCAAGTGATTCTGCACCGCTTAATCGCATGGTTTTACTCATGATCCACGCCAGGACATAAACTACTTTCTGAAGGACTCCTAAGTAATATAAAAGAGAAGTAAAGGCTGAAAAGAAAACGATAGTCGGGAGTACTTTAAAAGCAAATACATAACCCCAATTACCACTAGTGTCTATAAAATTACCAAAAACAAACTCTGCTCCAGCTTCACTCACAGCAAGAAATCTAACAACACCGGTTGAAATAGCGTCAAAAATGTAGGCTACACTCTCAAATTTAAGAACAGAAATAGCAAAAACGACTTGCAATGTGATACCTACTATAACTAAACGCCAGTCTATCTTCCTTTTATTCTTACTTAGTATAAAGCAAAGTCCTAAAATAAACAAGATACCCAGTATTCCTCGATAAAAGCTTTCAAAGCTAAATCCTAATTCATTAGATATTTCAATGTTAGAAGAGATGATCTTTTTCTTGATTAAAAAAGTATAGGTAACGCTCTTGTTTTTTAATAATAAGCTATCGCCATTTACCTTTTCTAGATCAAACTGTTTAAGGTCTATTTGTGGTTCATTAGGATAAAGAGCGATAAAGTCTCCTTGTAAAATAAATCTGCCATTAGAATTGAGACTGTCTACTCCAGTGTAGTACTTGTAATTCTGTTTGTTAAAGGAAATACTGTCTAGTTGGTAGGGTGTTGTTTGGGAAAGATCATCTGCCTTTGCCGAGTTAAGCACCCATGTTCCTTCTATAAGGGTGTTGTCTTGAGCATTTGTTATAAATGAAAAACAGATAAAAGTTAAAGCAGTAAGAAGTCTGGGCAGAAAAGAATTCATATTTTTTCGGAAAGGGGTTATCGTTTAGATATTTCATCTCTGATTTGTGCTGCTAGTTCATAGTTTTCTTTAGAAACAGCCTCTCCTAACATTTTTTTAAGTTCGGTTAAAGAGAATTTACTGTAATCGTTTGCTTCTTCGCTTGCTGCACTGATGAGCTCGTCAATCATTTCTTCACTATCCAATTCTGCAATTTCCAGTTCTTTGTCTGGTTTGATGTGTTGTTGAATTCCTGCTTCTTCCAGAATATTTTCATAAGTAAAAACAGGTGCTTTAAATCTTACCGCCAAAGCGATTGCGTCGCTCGTTCGGGCATCAATGATTTCTTCAATTTTATCCCTTTCACAAATAAGGCTGCTGTAAAAAACACCATCTACTAACTTGTGAATGATCACTTGTTTAACAGTAATCGAGAATCGTTGGGCAAAACTTTTAAATAAATCATGGGTAAGAGGTCGCGGCGGACTCAACTCTTTTTCTAGCGCGATGGCAATACTTTGCGCTTCAAATGCTCCTATAACTATAGGTAATTGCCTTGGGCCATCAACTTCTTTAAGCACTAATGCATAAGCACCGTTCTGAGTTTGGCTGTAAGATATGCCTCGTATGTTAAGTCGTTTTAGACTCATGATTAGTTAATTGCTGGGAATGGAAATCGGTTATACTTTTTATGATGTGCTATAAAATTATTCTTTTAAATTTCAATGCTTTTTTTAAGACTCCGTAGCGATGCCATGCAGTTTAAAAAGACTTAAGTTGCTATTAAAAGTTATAATTTACGTCCAGACTTAAAAAACCTAAACGAGTTCATGAAAAAAGCTGTGCAAAAATGAGGTTTTTCTCTTATTGCACAGCTTTAAATTTAAGAAATTCTTAATTAACTTATCAAGAATCTTAAGCGTTTGCCACTTTAAAGGCTTTTAACTTTTCAATCAAAGCTGGAACTACTTCAAAAGCGTCACCTACAACTCCATAATCTGCTGCCTTAAAGAAAGGAGCTTCTGGGTCTGTATTAATAACTACTTTAATCTTAGAAGAGTTGATTCCTGCAAGGTGCTGTATCGCTCCAGAAATACCTATGGCAATGTATAAGTTAGAAGCAACTGGTTTACCTGTTTGCCCCACGTGTTCGCCATGAGGTCTCCATCCTAAGTCACTAACTGGTTTGGAACAAGCTGTTGCTGCTCCTAAAACGTCAGCAAGCTCTTCTATCATTCCCCAGTTTTCTGGTCCTTTCATACCACGACCTGCACTTACCACTACTTCAGCATCAGCGATAGTCACTTTATCAGTAGCTTTATCTACAGACTGCACGTGAACGGTAAAGTCTGCATCACTTAATGATGGAGCAAATGCTTGTACGGCACAATCAGTTGCCTTTTCTTTAAGACCGTAAGCGTTTTTAGATATTCCTACTAACTTTACATCTGTAGTAATTGCTGTATCAGCAAATGCTTTGTTTGTAAAGACAGTTCTTTTTACCGTAAAAGGTTCTTTGGAAGAAGGCAGCTCGGTTACATTAGAAACATAACCCGCTTCTAAATGTACACTTACTAGGGATCCTAAGTACTTTGAGTCTGCACTAGAACTGATCACTACTACTTTTGCATTTTCAGCTTTTGCAGCTTGTGCAATAGCGTTAGCATAAGCTGCAGCATTAAATTTATCTAATTTGGAATCGCTTACATTGTGCAATCTGCTCACTCCATAAGTTCCTAAATCTCCAGCGTCATTTGCATGAAAAGATATAGCGGCAACATCTGTTCCCATCATATCTGCCACACCTTTTGCATAACTGGCTACTTCATAAGCAGTCTTTTTAAAACTACCGTTTTCTGATTCTGTATATACGAGTACGGACATGTATTTTGATTTTTATTGTAGCGTCCATATGTAATGGACAGTTACTTGTTTAGTTATGGTTTGGCATAATTACCTTATCAATTGCGGTATAAGCCTTTTTTAATTTCGCTTTCGCGAAAGCGAAATACTTAAAATATTTTAAAACAGCATTTAATTATTTTGCTTTTTTAATCATCAGGGTTTAAATCGCTTTTGCCTCGTTGTGAAGTAAATCGATTAATCTGTCAAGATCTCCAGCATCTACAAGAGTTACCTGACCTTTAGGCTCTGGTTTTGTAAAAGAAATACTATTGGTTTCTGTAGTAGCATCTGTTGCAGGAACTACAGTTAATGGTTTTTTACGTGCCATCATAATTCCGCGCATATTAGGAATTCTCAAGTCACTTTCTTCAACAAGACCTTTCTGTCCACCTATTACCAGAGGAAGACTTGTTGTTACGGTTTCTTTACCACCATCAATTTCACGTATGGCAGTGGCATTAGAGCCATCTACTTCTAGAGAAATACAGGTGTTTACAAAACTAGCTCCTGTCATTGCAGCGACCATTCCTGGAACCATTCCACCGTTATAGTCGATTGATTCACGACCGGCTATGATAAGATCATAACCACCATCCTTTACAACAGCACTTAATTGCTTTGCTACTTGATAACCATCTGTGGCTGGTGTGTCTACTCTAATAGCTGTGTCTGCACCTATTGCTAGCGCTTTTCTCAATGTCGGTTCTACTTCTGCTCCACCTACAGTAATTACATCAACACTTGCTCCTTGTTTTTCTTTGAACCACATGGCACGAGTCAGACCAAATTCATCATTTGGATTGATCACAAATTGAACACCGCTGGTGTCAAATTGTGTATTGCTATCTGTAAAATTGATTTTTGAAGTGGTATCTGGCACATGGCTGATACATACTAATATCTTCATATTTTATGGTCTTTTAAATCCTTTTCAATCGATTGCGAAATTACAAAAAAAACAAATAATAAACTATGCGTGCATAATAAAATTTTGTTTAATTTTTATTAATTCGTGGTTTTCCCTATTTTTTAGAATCACTTGAAGTATGGCTAAATATACTGCTACAGTCTTAATGTCGCCAGATTTTATGATAATTATAGGTAAATGAGATGTTTTTTAGCCTAAAATGCTTGGTTAAAATGTTAC
>Ga0307983_1000456_pt1 | contig 20844 bp, 21 predicted proteins | sample OrgLakmetagen991_FD_201845 | JGI IMG/M metagenome (GOLD analysis project Ga0307983, IMG submission 201845) | Saline water microbial communities from Organic Lake, Antarctica - #991 | ecosystem: Environmental > Aquatic > Non-marine Saline and Alkaline > Saline | place: Antarctica: Organic Lake...
GCATCGTCTCTGGCTGCAACGTCGAAAATGCGTCCTACGGGGTGGGGTTGTGTGCAGAGTGTGCGCTGGTGTCGAACTTGGCCATGACCGGTGGTGGCAAGCTGGTGGCTTTCACCTGTGTCGATGGACACGGAGAGATTCTGATGCCCTGTGGAAGATGTCGCCAGTTGCTCTATGAACACTCCGCTCCCGGCATGGTGCTAGAAACAGTGTCTGGGCTACAAACAATTGATCAAGTATTACCCGATGCTTTTGGGCCCCGCCAACTAGAGGAGTACGGATCGTGAGCACCTGGGAGATGCGTCCTGCGCTTTGCTTTTCTCCCCGTCCGTTTCTTCAGCGTCACTGAAAGAGACTGATTTTTTGGTTTCTGTTCTTCGGCTTGTTAACGTCGTGTAGCAATCTTCTTGGTTTTTGGCCCCGGGGCAGTGGCCTGGGTGGGGCCCCGTTGCCTCTTTAGTGACGCTTGCCTCCGATAACATGGTCCTCATGAGCAAGTTGTTGATTCATTCTGATCTTCGGGGGTTTGACTTTAGTTCGCTGGTGTCCTCTCTTTCCCGGCCCGACATTAATGCGGTGATGCTTGATTTCGCCTTTGAATCGATCGAGAGCCTGGCTGCCGAAGCAGAAATTTTTCTCCCTGCATTCAACTACGACTTCACGGCCACCAGGATATTTGACCCCCTTAGGGACGTGCCGCAGGTGGGACGCTTGCCGGTGGCCGCTATGGGCAGGCCTGGATGGTTCCGGAGCCGAACCCCAGTTTTTTCTTTTCTTTCGAGCAAAGAAGAATCGGTAGCTTATGCGAATCCGTTTTCTGAAGATTCGTTTTTTTCGGAGCTCCGAAGCAATGGCGAAAAAATCCTCCTCCTCGGAGTCGGGTTCGAACGTTTCACGTTCATTCACCACGTCGAATATGTCGCCAACGTTCCTTATCGTTACGAGAAAGAATTTGGTGGAGTGCGAGTTGAAGGCACCTCAGACATCCCTTGTGAGGTCACCTTTCATGTGCGCCCATTAGGCCTAGGATTGGACTATGACTTTAGTAAAATCGGCGATTTTCTCTTGGGGACAGGTGCTGCCGTGATCACCAACCAAAGGATGATTACTGTTGACGCGCGCTCCGCCTCAGAGGTGTTGCTCGATAAATTGGCGGATGACGAATTTTTCTTGCTCAGTGCGGATTCCAGGGGCGAGGTAGAGGCGAGACTTCAAACGCTGGGACGCCCATTCATGAAGGGGGATTTTGAATGAAAAACGGCGAGGAGATGTTCCAGTTAGCCAAAGAGCTGTGGCCGATAGGGAGAAGTCTTTCAGGACCCGGCGTTCGGCAAACCCTCGACATTATCGGCCGGGAGCTGCCGGAGTTGACGAGAAAAACTTTTCGGTCGGGAGAAAAGGTTTTTGACTGGGAGGTCCCGAAAGAGTGGAAGGTGCATTCAGCGACATTGACCGGCCCCGATGGCGGAATCATTTGCGACTATGACGAGAACAACTTGTCGCTGGTCGGCTATTCTCGGCCGATTAGCGGAGAATTCTCTCTTGAAGAGCTCGAGTCACACCTGTACTCCTTGAGCGACCAGCCCGACGCTGTTCCCTACGTCACGAGCTACTACAAAGATAACTGGGGTTTTTGCGTTTCTCAGTCAGTCCGTGATCACTTGGTACCCGGGGTTTATCGGGTCGAAATAAACACAGCGCTTCAGCCGGGGGTTCTGGATTACGGAGAGGTGGTAATCTGAGGTGAAAGCGAGCGGGAAATTTTCTTTTCCACCTATGTCTGCCATCCCTCTATGGCAAATAACGAGCTGAGCGGCCCTGTTTTGGCGGTCGCCTTGGCGACGTTCGTGAGAAACTTAAGCCCTCATTACACCTACAGGTTTCTGTTTATCCCAGAGACCATCGGGTCGATTGCATACCTCGCACACAACCTTGCATCGATGAAGTCAAGGATGCTAGCGGGTTATGTTCTTACCTGTGTAGGGGATGAGCGGGTTTACTCTTACGTACCTAGTCGGAGTGGGACATCCGTCGCGGATGAAGTTGCTCTGGAAGCTTTTGAGCAACTAGGCATTCCCTTCCTCTCCTACACATGGAGTGATAGAGGCAGCGATGAGCGTCAGTATTGTGCACCCGGTGTTGACCTTCCGGTCTGTTCCGTGATGCGCTCAAAATATGGAAAGTATCCCGAATACCACACAAGCCTGGATCAGTTGGGCACGGTCGTGACGGCGAAGGGTCTTCAAGAGACTTACGACTATTACCGTCGAGTTATGCGCATCCTCGAATCTCAAAGATACCCTCGCGTAAATACCCTCTGCGAGCCTCAACTTGGCAAAAGAGGCTTGTACCCGGGGATCTCGATTAAAGGCTCCGCTGATGCGGTTAGGCCACTCACTGACGTGATTAGCGAGTTAGACGGCCTCCAGAGTATGCAGAGAATTGCAGAGCGGACTGGGTTGGAGTTGTCAACGGTGCAAGAGTTGTGTGACCTACTAGTTGAAAAGGGGCTGGTCAGCCAATAATGATGGACGTAAGAGCGCAAGTGATTGAAGAAATCCGCGAGGCCTTCGCTTTGGAGGGGGTTACCTACGAGGAGGAAATGCTAGGAAAAAACGTGATGCAGTTGGGTGTTGACAGCCTCACCTACGCAGTGTTAGTTGCCCGGTTGCAGCTGAAATTGGACCGCGACCCCTTCACGGAAAACCCAAATCTGGGCTACCCCGATCTTTTAGATGATTTTGTCAACGCCTACGTGAACTAAGTGCACGTTATTGACACTGCCGGGTTTACAGGAAATCCGCTCAAACGATTCGATGCCCAGCAGGTCGCGGCAGTTTTGTTTGAGCCTTCTGCTGAAGAAATTTTGGAGGCTTTGTTTGGCCAGAATGCAGCTGAAAACGCCGCAGTAATTCTTGTGCCGCAAACTTTGAAAAGGGCTCGAATTGATTTTGGCGAGGTACCAATTTCCTCTGATGGTTTAGGGCCCGTACTTGGTCTCTTTACGTCGGGTACAACGGGGGAGCCGAAGCTACATTTTCATACGCTTAGGAGCTTGTTGAGGGGTTCCAGTCCCGGGCACAGGGGCAAGGTTTGGGGAATGCTTTATCAATCAACCCGGATGGCGGGAATTCAGGTGTTGCTCCAAGCTTTTTCTTCCAAGTCCCAGCTCGTTGAACCCACGAACGTGAGTGACTTGGACAGAACGGTAAACGAATTTGTGAAAGCGGGAGTGGATAGTCTTTCGTCCACCCCCTCGGGGTGGAGGATGATTCTCGCCACAAAGAACTTTCGGGAACTCAATTTGCAGTTCATTTCTATGGGCGGTGAAATTGCGACTCAGCAACTTCTTTCGGATTTAGTCTCTGCCTTTCCACAAGCTGAGGTCCGCCACATATACGCAACCACGGAAACGGGACCAGTTTTTTCGGTACCAGACGGCCTCGAAGGTTTCCCTGAGGATTACTTGAATAGAAACCATGCGTCGGGTAGGGTCGTTCGTCTTGAATCTGGAGAGTTAATGATCAGTTCGGTTGATTCGGGGGCGCAGAGCAATCGACTTTTTGCAACAGGAGATTTGGTAGAGGTCGTTAACGGCCGAGTGTTGTTTGCTGGCAGGAGAGATGACCTAATCAACATTGGAGGTAACAAAATTAGCCTCATGAAAGTAGAGAACGCAGTCCAGTCTCTCCCGGAGGTTTTGCAGTGTGTTGCTTACTCAATCCCAAACCCTTTTCTCGGCTCTGTGGTTGGGGTAAAAGTACTTTGGCGCCAACCGCCTCTTACTGATTCTGGACTCCGAGCGGCGCTGATTCATCAACTGCCTAAATACGCCTTACCCGCGGTAGTTATCTCAGTTGACCGGATGGAGCTCACTGACAATTTCAAAAAGATGAGGAAATTATGAAAACAATCGTGGTTACTGGGGCCTCGAAAGGTCTTGGTTTGGAAATAACACGACAGCTGCTTGCGGCCGACTATCAGGTTGTTGGAATTTCCCGCTCCTCTGCCCCCTCAGATGTAAAAAACAACGCGGATTTTACAGAGGAAATTTTTGACCTGAGTAACACTGCCGGTATCCCTGGTCTGTGCGACAGAATCGTCCGAGGGTCCGGAGTTCCTTATGGATTGGTCAACAATTCTGCACTAGGGCTCGACGGCCTTTTGGCAACACAGAAAAATGAAGATATCGAACTAGTCATTTCGGTAAATTTGACTGCTGTCATTTTGCTGACAAAGTATTTTTCGCGCCACATGTTGGAGCGCCGCGAAGGCAGAGTCATCAACATTTCTTCAATTGTGGCGTCAACTGGTTACAGGGGACTGTCGGTTTATGCGGCCACTAAAGCAGCATTGCTGGGTTTTACGCGGTCACTGAGCAGGGAGCTCGGCCCACGAAACATCACCGTCAATTCGATTCAACCCGGGTTCATGGAAACTGCGATGTCGGAAGGAATCCCTGATCCTCAGATGGCAAAAATCAAACGCCGCGCGGCACTAGGGCGTTTCCCTGATTTAGAGGACGTTGCTTCCGCGGTTTTCTATTTGATTGGTGATTCTGGAAAAAATATTACTGGTCAGAGCATCGTGATTGATGCGGGCAACTCAGCCTAGAAAAAGTAGTCTTATCTGGCTCGGGACGTTGTCAATTGAGCGCATTTAAGTAGAGGCAACTGATGCCGCCATCAGGTTTAGCTATGTGGACATTCGTGGGGAGAGGTCGCATGCCAATCGAGGAGAAAGAGTTGTTGACGCCACAAGAACAGAGCGGCGACGAGGACGCTCCCCATTTTCGCTTACCCCCGATATGAAACACAAAATACACTGGTGGAACCCCGCGCTCGCCCGCCGAAGGTAGAATTAGCTGGCTTCGGAAAGTTCCTAGGTATTATTTTTATTTAGGTCGGGCCAGTCGCCCCTGTAGTGAAGCAAGTGGCGTTAGCGCCCTAGATGAAGTATTACCCGATGCTTTTGGGCCCGGCCAACTAGAGGAGTACGGATCGTGAGCACCTACAACATTCCAGGAACTGATATCGATATTCAGAAGCTGCCCAAAATCTCGCTGCACGACCACCTGGATGGCGGGCTTCGCCCGCACACCATCCTGGAGCTTGCCACACAAGAATCTGTGGAGCTCCCCCACGATCCAGACACGGGAGCACCCATTGATTCAGGCGAGCGCCTTGGTCAGTGGTTTGCCGACCAAGCAGATTCAGGGTCGCTCGTGGAATACCTCAAAACCTTCGATGTGACACTTGCGGTAATGCAGACTGCTGAGGGCCTCCACCGCATCGCTACAGAGTTTGTCGAAGACCTCATTGATGACGGCGTCATTTATGGCGAAGTGCGCTGGGCACCAGAACAACACCTCGAGAAGGGCCTCACTCTCGATGGTGCTGTCGAGGCCGTGCAAGCAGGCCTCGACGAAGCTGTCCAGGCGGCAGCGGATAACGGCTATGACATCCAGGTAGGTCAGCTGATCAGTGCCATGCGCCAAAACGATCGTGGGACAGAGATTGCCGAATTAGCGCTTCGCCACCGCGCCCACGGCGCGGTGGGTTTTGATATCGCAGGCCCTGAAGCCGGGTTCCCGCCACGCCGGTTTGCTAAGGCTTTTGATTTGCTTGCCTCTCACATGTTTCCGGTCACCATTCACGCTGGTGAAGCCGATGGCATAGAGAGCATTAGGGGTGCACTGGTTGATGGCCATGCACTTCGCCTGGGTCACGGTGTTCGCATCGCCGAAGCGATCCAGGATCTCACAGCAGACGATGCCTCCACGGCCGGACTGGATGAAGTAGCGCGCTGGGTGCTCGATCGTGAAATTCCTTTGGAGCTGAGCCCGTCTTCTAACCTGCAAACCGGGGCCGTTGCAGCCTGGGGCACAGAAATAGCAGACCACCCCTTTGACGCTCTCTACCGTTTGGGGTTTGGGGTGACCGTGAATACGGATAACCGCCTCATGAGCTCCACCACACTGACCAAAGAACTCAGCCTGCTCTGTGAAGCGTTTGGGTATGACCTCGATGATCTGATGAACTTCCAACTTAACGCTGCCCAAGCAGCGTTCATGTCCTTTGAGGACAAAGAAGCTCTGCTTGATCGCCTGGTCGAGGCCTACGACCTGTAGGGAAGAGTTTCGAGCAACTCTCGCACCGCAAATTCTAGAGCCACCAGGGACTCCCTGGCGTCCTTGGCGGTAGCACCCTGGGTGTCCATGTAGATCTTCAGTTTGGGTTCTGTGCCGCTCGGGCGAACAATCACCCTGGAGCCATCGGCTAGGTAGTAGCGAAGGATGTTTTCTTCGGGGAACTCGCCAACACCCTTTTCAAAGTCATCGACGTGCGAAACCGCAACACCACCCAGAACTTCTGGTGGTGTTGCACGAAGAATGTCCGTCACCGATGGCGTACTACCGGAGCTCTCGAGGCGAAGAGTAATTTGCCCAGAAGCAAAGCCGCCAACGGCTGCTTCAATCTGGTGAAGATATTCCGCAAGGGTCTGGCCCTTCTCTGCAAGGGAATAGGCAAGATCAAGGGCCATCAGACCTGCGGAAATACCGTCTTTATCTCGCACCACCTCAGGGTCAACCAAATACCCGAGGGCCTCTTCGAAACCAAAGAGCAATCCGGGGACGCGAGACACATATTTAAACCCGGTAAAGGTTTCTTCGTGGCCAAGTCCGAAGTGTTGGGCAATCTTGCCAAGCACGGGCGAACTCACCAGTGAGTTGGCCAGTGATCCGTGCTGGCCTAGGGCTTTAGCCCGCGCCGCCACATGCCACCCCAAGATGGCTCCGACCTGGTTGCCGGTCAGAGAGGCATAACCCGCCTCCGCGCTGCTATCCGGCAGCGCGAGAGCTAAACGATCAGCATCAGGATCGTGGGCGATAACGAGATCGGCAGACACTTCTCGAGCCAGAGCGAAAGCTAGATCCAAAGCACCTTTTTCTTCAGGGTTAGGAAATGCCACCGTGGGGAAGGCAGCATCTGGTTCCACCTGTTCTGAAACGGCGTGAAGGGGCGGGAATCCCGCCGCCGACACGGCGGCAAGGAAAGTCTCCGCTCCGACGCCGTGCATGGGGGTGTAGACCACGGAGAGCGGTGTGGCTGTACTTGGGTGTGGCTCGGAGGTGGCGCCCTGGGCAACAGAGGCAATTGTCTGATTAATATAGTTAGAAACCACAGTGTCTGGTGAAGAGACAACATGCTCGGTGGAACGGGGGATCTCTGCCCAGGTGAGACTTTCTGCCACGGTGATGATGTGGTGTTCTATCTCAGCATCGATAGGGGGAACAATTTGTGACCCCTCGTCGGCGTTGCCTAGATATACCTTGTATCCGTTGTCTTGTGGGGGATTGTGGCTTGCGGTGACCATCACCCCCGCATCTGCCTCTAAATGACGGACAGCGAAAGCCAGCACCGGGGTGGGCAAGAAAGATGGCAAAAGAATGGCCCTAATGCCATAGCCAGACAGAACCTCGGCAGTGTCTCTCGCAAACACTTCAGAGTTTGTTCTGGCGTCACAGCCAATAACCACGCTGATATCCGTGGGTGCGGTGTTACCAGTGGTATCGAGTAAGTACTGGGCGAGACCTGCTGTGGTTTGACCAATCACCACACGGTTCATACCGGCAGGCCCCGGTCGAAGAGGCCCGCGTATGCCCGCTGTTCCAAAATGCAGGCGGTCCTCAAAGAGTTCCTTGAGGGCGCCACTGGTGGCCGTGTCACCCTCGAGGTGTTGCGACAGTAGGGCTTGGAGCTCTGCGCTTGTTACAGGGTCGGGGTCTTGCGCAATCCAGCGTTCTGCTCGCTGTTTGAGAGAGAGCGAGGTGTCGCTCATAGTTTTGCCACAATGTCGGCCAGCAGACGGCTAATGACCGGCTCTGCGGCTTTCCCTGAATCAATCACCTCTTGGTGGCTCAGCGGATGTGGCGAAATACCGGCAGCCAGGTTAGTGATCAGGGAAAGCCCCAAAACTTCCATGCCTGCTTCTCTTGCTGCAATGGCTTCAAGGGCTGTGGACATACCCACGATGTGACCACCCATGGTTTTTGCCATTTGCACTTCGGCAGGGGTTTCGTAGTGAGGCCCACGGAATTGCACGTAGACACCTTCATCCAGCGTGGGTTCCACGCCTCGTGCGATCTCGCGCAAGCGTTTGGAATACAGATCCGTCAGGTCAATAAAGGTTGCACCCTCCAAGGGTGAACTTGCTGTCAGGTTAATGTGATCAGAAATCAACACCGGCGTTCCTGGAGTCCACGCATCCTTGATGCCCCCAGCGCCATTGGTCAGTACCATCACCTTCGCACCACACGCTGCAGCAGTTCGAACAGAATGCACCACTGCTCGAACCCCCTTGTCTTCATAAAAGTGGGTGCGTGCGCCAATAACAAGTGCATGCTTGCCGTTTGGCAAAGCAATGGACTTAATCGTGCCCGTGTGGCCGGGGATACCTGACGTAGAGAAGCCAGGAACCTCACTGGCATCAATCTCGGAAACAGTTTCACCAATCAGCTCTGCGGCCTTGGCCCAGCCGCTGCCCAGGGTGAGGGCAATGTCGAAACTATTGATTCCGGTCTGGCGTCGGATTTCCGTGGCCGCCCGAAGAGCGTCGGCGCCGGACTGGTGCTTGGTCGGTTCTGCAGTCATGAAATCAGGTTATAACGAATCAGGTTGCTGGGAGGCGGCGGGATCTTTGGAGAGCAGTTACCTCGGTGTGGACTGGAAATTGCTGGGTGCCAATCACGGGCCAAAAGCTGTCTGCCAGTCGTTGGCGGCGCCCGTGTGACCTGCCACCGTTTTAGGTCCGGGTTACGGAGCACTCAAATACTGGCCGTTTTGCATAAGAGTCGTGACGTGGTGGCCCGAAAGGAGGACCCCATGCCCCGCCAATATCCAACACATTTCCAACTGAAAATAGTCGACCGGATGTTTGCCCGTCAACCAGTAATTTTCCTCGCCCAACGAACGCAGGTCCCGGAGTTACCTCTACACCGTTGGAGACACCAAACCCAGATTGATGCAGGCCTCATTGATGGGGTGAACTCTGTGGAAAGTGCTGCTCGACAACTCTCGAGCAGCCGGGGCAGCCCATAAACGCATCAAAGCTGTGGAGAAAAGGACTTCAACTCCTGAAGGATGCATCCCAGATTTAGGACTCTTTGGTCATGGTGGCCCAAAAGGAGGCATGCCGCCTGGGAAGGACTTCTAACACGCGACCATTCCGGTCGGAGCGCACTCCGGATCGTCGCTGTCCCACGGTCCACGTCCATCTGGCACACGACACACCCAGACCGCCAGGGAACCGAGCGACCCGACGGCTGCCGTTGGCGGACTCCACTGGGCAGATTCATGTTGGCCGTGATGGGACCCATTTCATCAAGTGAGCACAGGCAACACGGTTGGACTCACCAGAAGTGGGATCAACTAGGCGAGTCGAGTCCAAACTGGTGCTGAACCGTAAGTTGGTGGCGAAAATCATGCAGGAACTCGGTGTTCAAGGGCTTCCCAAGCGTCGCGGTGGAGAAAAATCTTGATCGCTGTTCGGACAACGAGTGATCTGGCGAAGTCAAACTTCATCCTGGCAGGCCCGAACCAGATAAACGTCCTAGATATTACGGAGCATCCGAGCAAAGACGAAACCTTTTATGCGCGCGTGGTGTTGAATATTTTTGCCAGCAGAGCGGTCTGGTGGACCATCGACCGCTGCCCTGACACAGCCTTGGTTGACTCGGCAGCGAATATGGCGGCAAGATCCAGGGACATCCCCGAAGAAACGATCATTAATGCGGGTCACGGGCGCTGGTTCAGGTCCTGGGCAGACGTTGAGCCTTGGCACGATTGGTGATTGCTACGCCTGTCAGTCTTTTCCTGCCCCATCTTGCAAGGATGGGGCAGTCCTGGCCGGCACGGTCTGACCCATCTCTATGAACTGGCCCGCACGTTGCCTTAGCGTTGATCTGTCGACCGTCTGGCGGGGCACGTAACAAGCGCTGCCACCGGTCGGGCGCGACCTGATAGGAGCCTGGAGCAGACTTTTTGGAAACGTCCCCATGACAGTGCTGTCCACCCGCCGGAGACAATGTGACCCACGATAACCGGCAAAGGAGACACCACAGTGGACGAGGCTGAGCAGCTCGTCGTGAAGTGGGCACCGCACCTGCTGGACGAGTTTGGTATCGGCGTCGATACCGCTGCAGAGATCCTCATCGTCGCCGGTGACAACCCTGAGCGCATCCACTCCGAGGCCGCGTTCGCGAAACTCGCCGGGATCAGCCCCGTCCCGACCGGGCCAGGGATGACCAGCGGCAAGCATCGCATCAACCACGGCGGATACCGACAACTCAACGCTGCGATCTATCGGACAGTGATTGTTCGCATGCAGCACCATGAGCCCACGAAGGCTTACGTGACCCGCCGAACCACCGAAGGCAAAAGCAAACGCGACATCATCCGATGCCTGAAACGCTACGTCATCCGCGAGGTCTATCAGCTGATCAAAGTGAACCCAAGAACAGGCGAAATCACCAGTTGACAGACATAGGAGCATCAATGCGCTGATGGAGACCATCAACGGGCTCTACAAAGCGGAATGTATCCGCACGACCGTGTGCCACGACGGGCCCTACAAAACAATCGCGGACGTCGAATACGCGACCGCCGGCTGGGTCGATTGGTACAACAACCGTAGGCTTCACTCGAGTCTTGGCTACGTCCCACCAGCCGAGTTCGAACAAGCCCACTACGCGGTCCTCAACCGAGAGCCGCAGCCCGCATAGGAGCGGCAGGAAACCTGAGGCGCTTCGACCTTCATAAATGGGCCTCTTCCTGGCTTGATACGTCTAGATACCGCAAGCAAACCCCAAGGCGAGGCTCCCGCCGATTAACCGGTAGGGCTCAGAAAAGGATGCGGGCAGATCTCATGGCCGCCGACAAAGAGCAAAACTGGCCTTCATTTCGAAGAGCGCCGACACCGCCCTGCAGGGTTTTCCTATCCGCTCGGACACGCTCAAGCTCTGCGAGTGGAAAAATGAACCCCCTCCATTATGGATTTAGCTCGTGTCACGCAGCGAAAAGTTGCGCCTATTCCGAAGTGCATCTGCCAACGAATCAATGTCAGAGATTGTTACCCCAGCGTCGTATCCTCTTTTGGCTTTAGTATCGGCATAGCGGCCGGTCAACACCCGAATAGTTTGCAAGCCGAGGGGTCTGTAGCCGACAAAATCTTTTGCTGGATTGTCTCCGACGTAAACCATGTCTTTCCAGTCGCAGCGTTCGGTCTTTTTAATAATCTCGAAACAGTGGGTTGACGGCTTCGCCGCCGATAGGCCAAACCGATGTGTGAGGAAAACGCGCCGAAACCGATCCCACAAACCCAAAGCACTGACTTTGTTGTGCTGTACATTCTTATTCCCATCAGTCACCAAATAGAGCGGGACCTCCGGGGAGATGTTGGAAAGAAAAGCTTCGGCCTCTTTGAACAGGGATATTGAGGGCGTGTGTTGCCGGTAGGTAGCTACGGAACTCTGGACGCGCGCTCTCGTCAAGACTCCGGCCATGTCCAACCACGTATCAAATATGGCGCCTCGCCCATCACGCGTGAGGATGTGATTTAGCTGCCGTTCGGAATCAACCTCGTTCAGTCCCCACAGAGTAGCGCCCTGTTTTGCGACCGCTTTGATACCGCTACGCACAAATGACATTTCGTCGTACAAGGTGTCGTCTAGATCAAAAATCAGAACCATACAAAACCTTGTCTTGGGGGAATCTTATCTGCCGAACATTTTTTTCACTGCGCTCGAACGGAGGCAGACCACGCCCCCACGTTTTATTTTCAGCTAGGGCCCAATAAAGAAGGTCGAGCCCTACCGCAATCGAAGCCGTCGACGCTCCTCCAAACCGAGGATTTACTTCGATGACTTTAATGCCTTCGTCGCTTGTTATTGCCTGCATCACCACAGGCCCCTGAAGACCAAGCTTCGTCAAAAAAACCCCAGCGTCTGCTTCGATTTTATCGTTTCTGAAGGTTGTGGTCACCGCACTTTCTCCATTGGTCACCTTGTTGCGATGTCGAACACTTAACCCGTGCAGCATGCCGTTTTGGTCGAGAAACGCGTCGATGCTGATTTCGTCCCCCGCAATGTAGGGCTGGAAAATGGGCGAGATTAAATGCTGAGCGTGGGATTGGGCCGCTCCACCTGTCAGGTTGAGAGCGACGCCCTTCGCCCCTGAGCCGAAGCGTTCCTTGACAACCAACCGTTGGTTTCCGAAAATTTTAGCGTCGAGGCTGGCCGGAAGCACTGGCAGATCATGTTCCTGAGCCCACTGCGCGAACTCAAGTTTATCTAGACAGCGATTCAGTGCATTAATGGGCGATACCACCACCTGAATTCCTTCAGCCGCCAAGTCAATTTTCAACGCCGACCAGAAGGACAACTCGCCATCGCGCGTTGGAAAAACTGTCGTCACCCTGCGGGAATTCAGCTGCTTGAAAAGCTCAGCTTTTCCCACTTCTTCTAGAACGGGCATCAGCCAAAAATCTTCGGCAAAAAACTGAGCAGGCGAGAGGGGGTCGCTGTCGCCGGCAATGACCTTGCCCGCAGGATTAATCCGTTTTAGGGCGACGACCATCTCCCTAATGAGGGGGACTTTGCTCCCCGCCGAGGTAACCAGAACATTTGAACCTGAGATGATTTTCCTTCGCGTCAACGGGCCAAAAATTGTTGCCGCTCATGCTCGATAATCTCAATAATACCTCTTTCCAGATCATATTCTGGTGACCAGCCGGTAAGGCTTACGAGCCGCTCAATGTTCGCCTCTGAAGCTTCATAGGCAATCGCGGAATCCTCGACCACCACTACCGAGTTGCAAAACTCCCTTTCCAAGATGGTGAGTACCTCTGCCACGCTTCGAGACCGCCCCGTACCGAGATTGATGGGGCCCGTGATTTCCTCTTTTGCTGCAAGGCGAATCAGCCCTTCGGCACTGTCTGCGGCGTAGATGTAATCGAATATCCCTTCTCGCCTAAAGACCGAAATACTTTGGCCCCTAATCAACGCTCGAACCCAACGGGAGATGACATCCCGTGAGTTGCGCCCGTACCCGCGAGTTATACGAGCGGCAACAGTGGAAAAATTGCATTCTGGAAATTGGGACAAAAAATTGAGCTCCACTTCAGCAGCTAGCTTGGCCATCCCCGTCAGGTTCCTAGGGTTAAGTCGATCGCCTTCCTGCAGCCTCGTCGCAATCTTCTGAGGCTGCGAAAACTGGTACAGGTCTTGGTCGTAGACGAGATAGGAGGAAGCAAAAACGACCCTCGCGATGGAAGGGCAATCTTGGGCCAACGTCATTAGGTGGTGAGTAAGAGTAACGTTGTGGTGAAAATTTTCTTTCCAAAAATCGAGACTCTCGTTTGACCTCTCGAATGTGGCTGCAAGGTGAATAATGATCTGAGGTTCAAAGTCATTGACTTCTTCCAGCGTGATGCCATTTAAATCACCACGCCGATAGCTGACGCGCCCTGAAAAAACAGCTGGCTCGGGTTTCAAGTCACCCACAAGGACCGTCGCACCACTTTCAACAAGCCGAGGAACCAACTCAAGACCAATTACTCCCGAGCCTCCTGTAAAAAAAATCCTTCTATGCTCTAAAATTTGGGCTCCCACTCACTCACTAAAAGGCGATGCAGAATGCTATCGCGGAAAATATTTTCGACGATAATATTTTCCCTCAGACGACCTTCTTGGGTAAAGCCGGAATTTTCCAATGTGGCAATATGCGCGCTACGCAGGTTAGAAGTCTCAGTGGACAGCCGGTGGAGCCGTAAGTCCTGGAAAGCTAGGGCACTCACCAAATCTAAGAAACGGCTAAAGGCCGCGCTTCGCGCCTCCAGCTCTTTCTCCATACTCGGCTCAAGAAGAAAAGAGACCTCTGCCCGAAGATCTGGCCACGAGATATGGACTAACCCGCCGTAACCAATCAATATTCCTTCCTGCTCTATCGCAAACAGAATCTGGCTGGGTTCGACGTGGCTTTTCATGGGCCACACCACAGAGGCAAAATAGGCTCGCTGCGCGCCTGGCGTTAGAGGTAGCCTTTGGCGAAGGACGTCCATCTGAGCGTTTCGCCATTGGCGGATGCTCTCAACATCTCCGGGTTCAACAGCCCGCAAGACAATGACGCCATCGGTCACACTGTTTCGAGGCATCACCCGGTAGGGGCCACTGCCCTCTTTCATTCGATTACCAGAAAAGAAGTGAGCGGGCTCAGTGGCAAGCGCCTTATGGAAAAACTATCGAGACCTAACACTTCTCGAAGCGCCAAGGTTTCCCCAGGAAAGTCGGGGCAGTTCAATTCGTCAAAAGCCAGCACGCTGCCCTTAGTCAGATGAGGCTTAATTGCTTTCAAGCAGTCCCGTGTCGGGGCATACAAATCAAAGTCAAAGTAGGCGAGCGCAATGATGGTCTCAGGATGTTCCTCGAGATACTGCGGCAAGGTTTCCGAAGCGTCTCCCACAACCAGTTCATATTTTTTCTTGTGCGCGATGGGACTGTTTTGTTCATGGAACTCCAGAAGGTTTTCCAAGTTCTTCACCCAATTCTCAGTCACGCCATAGTCCCCTACCCCCCAGTCCCCTCCCACGTCGGTCGAGTGATCTTGTGGTGAGATGCTGGGGAAACCGTCAAAGGTATCGAACCCGATGATTTGACGGTTGAAGTTGAAGGGCTCCAACATTCCTCGAAGATTTGAAAATAGCGCCATGTTTTGTCCCCATCGCACACCAAATTCTATGATGACGCCATGAACGTTGACGATTCGCGAATACATCTCCTGGATAAAATTTATCCTCGACAGAGTTTGTCGGGTTAGATAGAGGCCCAGATTATCGAGTAGTTCAGAGTCAGGAACCGAGGATTCCCGAAGCCTTTTGGCTAGCCACAGTTTGCGAGCCATTTCATCGTCGGTGGACCCGAGAGAAACTTTGAATTCTGGCAGTTGATTCATCTTCTATTTTCTCCCCACAGCATCAGGAACAAGAAAAGCAGGGAGTTGCCGCCCCAGGCCTGCTTCTGCGATCGCCGCATACAGCGCGTTGGCTTTTTCGGGGCCAGCGTTCTCAATCAAAAGCTCGAGGCGCAATTTGGCTTCGTGGGCCTCCGGCCCTTTTGATGGGTCCATGATGTAATTCGATCCGGAATGAGATAGAAAGAAGTCAACAGGGAAGGAAGCCAACATCGAATCACACCTCCAACCCGTTGCCTCCGATACGGATCGCAGGCTTTCGTTTGTGAAGTAAGACATGTGGTCAGGAGGAGAAATCCACCACCGATCCCGAACTAACCCTTCGGCCAATAAATGTTCGTGGTAGTGATTCCCATCGTTTGGCACCGTGATAACCAGAGCACCATTGACCGCAACAACTTGACGCGCCAGCGTCAAAAGACCAACAGGATCCAAAACATGCTCCAGGACATGATCAAGCCAAATCATGTCGTACAACTCACCTGCTGCCACCCTGTGTTCGAGAATTTGGAAAATATCGCCCTGCTCAACAAATTGCTCTACAGAGGGATTCATGGAGTGCAGACCCGCTACGCTGAAGTCAACTCCAGAAACAGTCCACCCCATCCGATCAAGCGCAGCCATAACAAAACCTTCACCACACCCGAGGTCGAGCAAGCTCCCCCCCCTCGCCCTGGAGCCCCACTAAAGAGAGAGCGTGCCTAACCAACCGGTCGGTTCGCGCGGAATTGACCTCTAGCTCGGCCGTAGAGTACTTTTTCCGGTAGTTGGCCTTCTCCTCTTGATAGTAAGTCTGCGCATAAAACTCAGATAACTCTTGAACACTGGGCCTGTTCGTTGCTTCGAGGAACCCAAGCCCATGCCGTCGCAGGCGCGAATCACTCACGTCAGGGTCAGGAGGCACAAAGAAAACCTTAGCATCAAATTGGATGAGAGACCTCATTCCCGAATTATAAACAGAAGCGCAACCCTTCTAAGGTGGTTGTCGCTAGCACATCCACCTTAGAAGGGTTGCGCTTCCTTGTTGACAAGCTACCGGCATTTGACTCTGTCCGGCCGAATCGAGATTGAGAAACTTCTCGATTCGGGTTACCCCTGCATGTCAGTGATGGAATCTACTTTGAGTACAGATTATGCCTAACTGCAGTGGCTTTTTGGGTGTCTTGGAGGAATGTGCGACCGATGAGGCTGGCGAATTCAGCAGGCGCCAAACCACCGTTGGGCCTCAGGGAACGGACGTTTTCCTCCGAAACGACTTCGCCTTTTTTCACATCGCGGGTAACCCACAGGGAGGGACGTGTCCGTCGTGATTCTTCCTCGTCGGGAGTAGGGCCAAATTCGTGCTCCTGAATGGAGAGAGCTGCCTCTCGAACAGAGCGAACTAACATCGCCATTCCACTTTCTGTGGCCGAGAAAGATTCGTCCGGACCATTCTCTGTCACATCGAGTGTCATGTGTTTTTCAATCATTGATGCCCCAAGAGCCGCGGCAGCCGTTGCCACCCCGAATCCTTCGGTATGGTCGGAGAAACCTACGCGAGTCCCATATCTTTGGCGCAACAAAGCCATGTTGCCAAGACCAATCGAACTTGGGTTGGCGGGGTAGCTGCTCGAGCAGAGTAACAACGTGACGTCAGCTGCGGGGTTGACATCCATTACTGCCTTGAACGCCGTATCCACTTCTTCGAGGGTGCTCGCACCTGTCGAGAGAATCATGGGTTTACCGGTTGCGGCAACCTTGGAAATCAAGGGAATGTCCACGATTTCGAGAGACGCGATTTTGTAACGGGTTACGCCAAGGTCTTCGAGAAAATCTACGGCCGTCTCGTCAAAGGGGGTGGAGAAAGCTTCCAGCCCCAATGATTCCGCGAGTTCAAATATGGGTGCATGCCAGTCCCACGGTGTGTGGGCTTCGGTGTAGAGGTTATAGAGTTTCTTGCCGCCCCACAGTTCATGGTCTGCTGACACGCTGAATTCTGGTTTGTCCGAATCAAGGGTGATGGTGTCTGGCGTATATGTCTGCAGTTTCACTGCATCCACTCCGGCGTGTGCTGCGGCCCTCACCAGGTCGAGTGCCCGCGACAGCGAGCCGTTGTGGTTCGCGGAAAGTTCGGCAATCACTTCGACGCCGGAGGTGGTCACGTTCGGACTGTTTAACATTGGGGTCTTTCCCTACTTCTTGCTCCGGCAGAGATCTGCCACTTTTTTGGAGATGGCTTTCACTGACCGGGGGCTCAGGTCTGCAAACATGGGCAGGGAAATTTCTCCTGCATAATAATCTCTGGCGTGAGGGGTCGAGTCAGGGGTGAACCCTAGTTCCCGAAAATAGGGGTGGCTGTTGACAGGGATGTAGTTGACCTGCACACCTATTCCTGCCGCACGCAGGTCTTCAAACACTGCTCTGCGAATACGGGGGTCGACCCTGAGGGGGTAAAGGTGCCACATGGGGTCTGATTCTGGATGGTGAACGGGCAGCGTGAGGTTGGGAACATGGCTGAGGTTTTCCTTATAGCCCAGAAATACTTGCTTGCGCTTCTTGTGGAAGATGGGCAATCGGTGGAGTTGACTTGAGCCCAACCGGGCGAGCAGGTCAGGCATGCGATAGTTCAACCCCAGAGATTGAAGCTCTTGGTGCCACGGACCCTCAGAGGTGTTGTGCAAAAATTCTTTGTCTCTGACTATCCCATGGGAGCGGAACAATCGTGCTTTTTGTGCAAGGTCGGGATTGTTTGTGACCACGGCTCCACCTTCACCCGTGGTGATGTTTTTGGTGGGAAAGAATGACAAAGCGGTGATGTCGGCAAGGCTACCGACCGGTCTCCCTTTATAGAGGGAGCCTAGGGAGTGGGCAGCATCTTCGATAACCGGGATTCCATGCTTTTTGCCTAGCGCCATCAGCTCATCCATATCGGCGGGATGGCCGGCATAATCCACGGCAACAATCGCTTTGGTGCGCGGAGAGATCAGTGCCTCCACACTCTTGGGGTCAATATTTCCCATGTCGGGGTGAATATCGGCAAAGAGAATCACTCCACCCAGGTTCATTGCTGTGGTTGCCGTGGCAGCAAAGGTGAGGGGTGTGGTGATGACCTCATCGCCTGGTTCTAGGCCAATCGCTGCGTAAGCGCAGTGGAGGGCGGCAGAACCCGAGGAGACGGCAATGGCATAGGTCGAACCTGCGACCTTGGAAATATCGCGCTCGAATTTCTCGACGGCCGGGCCCATGGTCATCCACTCGGATCGCACACCTCGTGCGACAGCGAAGACATCCGAAAGGTTGACCGACTGGTGCCCGTAGGGGATGTTTTTCATCGGGGCCATCACACCAGTTGTCGAAGTTGGTCGATACTCAGCCATTCGGTGTTCGTATCTGAACGGAACGAGAACCCCTCGGGTAAAGATTTTCCCTCGAGGGCAGAAATCCCCCAGTTGTTGATGGTCGGAAGAATCACGTAGCGATCAGCCAGCTCAATGGTTCTTCTGCTGTCATCAAGCGAGATCATTTCTTCGTGAAGTTTCTCACCTGGACGAATCGCCGATGCAACAGTGGCTGAGTCTGGTGCAATAGCTTTGGCAAGATCAAGAATTTTCATGCTGGGAATTTTTGGCACAAAAACTTCTCCCCCTCGCATCATTTCCAGGGAGGTCACCACGAAGTCCACGGCCTGGTCCAGGGTGATCCAGAAACGTGTCATGTTGGGGTCGGTGATGGGGAGGTCTTTGCCTTCTTTCGCCAACTGTTTGAAAAAAGGAACGACCGATCCTCTGCTGCCCAGCACATTGCCGTATCGGACGACCGAGAAACGAGTGTCTTGTGTGCCGGCGTAATGGTTGGCAGATTGGAAAACTTTATCCGCGACAAGTTTGGTCGCTCCATACAAGTTAATGGGGCTGGATGCTTTGTCGGTGGAGAGCGCAACCACCTTCCTCACGTCTGCATCCAGAGCAGCCTCGACAACGTTTTGTGAGCCTGTGATGTTTGTTGCAACAAATTCGAAGGGGTTGTATTCAGCCGTGTCAACCTGTTTGAGGGCCGCCGCGTGAATGACATAGTCAATCCCGCGGCACGCTCGGGTGAGTCGGTGTCGGTCTCGAATGTCTCCGATGAAGAAACGTAGTCGCGGGTCATTCGAAAATTGCGCGCGCATGTCGTATTGCTTCAACTCATCTCGAGAAAAGACAACGACCCGCTCAGGGTTGTGCTCGGACAGTACTCGCTCGATGAACGCTCGGCCGAAAGAACCGGTACCGCCGGTTACAAGGATTTGGCTGTTTTCAAAGACACTCATGAGCAGTTTCCTTATATTTCCGAGGGTGATGCAAGCTTATTTGTAAAAATCGGCGCTATGTAAGCATATCTGCTGTGTTTTATGCCACGCTCTAGACATGCGAATGGGGTTGAGAGCTGACGCCTCTGAGGTGATTGGTACCGGCCATGTTGTGAGGCAAGTTGCGCTTGCCCAGCATCTCCTTCGGGAAGGCACAGAAGTTTTTCTTGTGGGAAACATTTCGGGACCCACCTGGTTGCTCGATTATCTCCGCGAGCAGGAAGGGCTTGTAAGGGTGGATGTCCCCGAGGGTGACTTTAGCGGGGCACTTTTCGAAGACCTGGGGCTTGACGCTCTTCTAATTGATTCCTATCGGGTCTCAAACATCCAGCTCAGAGAGCTTGAGAGCCTCGTTCCCACTGTGGGCGTCATGCTGGATGGGCCGTGGCAGGAGCTCACGGGGGCCATCGCGATAGCGCCGACGCTCGATACCGAATCTTCATGGCTAGAGGAGGCGGGGCAAAACTTTGATCAGTTTTACTGTGGGCCCTCCTTCATCCTTCTTCGAGATGAAGTGCTCGGCGCCCAGCGCCAGTTGCAGCCTGCAGAGACGAAAGAACAACATCCACAGATTGTCGTGTCAACAGGTGGCGGCGTTAACGGTCTGGGCTCCGAAATCGTTCGCTCACTATTGCAGCGCCCCAAACCCGCAAATTTCGATATCTTTTTCTCGCCCAGTGAAGAGTTGCTCGGTGAGATTTCCCAGTCACCCCACACCGTCACAGTTCACTCCCGGGGCTCAACGTTATTGGCGTTACTCTCAAGGGCCGATGTTGTGGTTTCAGCGGCTGGGACTTCCGCTGCTGAGCTCCTGTTCTTAGAGGTTCCCACAATTTTTGTTCCGGTAGCAGAGAACCAAGCTGAAAATTCAGCGAGCATAGAGCGGCTCGGACTGGGTCCGGTTGTCCGCCCGGGGTCGATTGCGTTCGAGGAGGACCTTCTTAAAGCGCTCGATTTCACTCTCCGGAGGTCGAGCGCGTCGCTGCAAACAAAAAGACTTGTTGATGGCCACGCTGCACTGCGCATCGCGGAGGTCATGCTTCACCAACGCGTGGTGCCAACGGAAGGAAAACATGGGTAATTCGCAATGGAACGCCACATGTCGCTAAACCCCAATCTCTTGGCGTTGCCCGTGCTGTGTGTCTTGCAGGCCAGGATGAGCTCACGTCGGCTCCCTGGGAAAGTGTTAGCAGATGTGGTGGGGAAACCCATGATTCTTCGACAGATCGAACGCGTGAGGGCCTCTGCAGTGGGTGACAAGATTGTCATCGCCACGTCCACTGACGAAACAGACGATGTACTTGCTGAAGGACTGAAAGGAGAAGGCCTGGAAGTTTTTCGAGGCGACCTCGCAGACGTTTCGTCGCGTTTCATGGGGGTGATGCGCATGTATGAGCCCCACAATGTGATGCGCTTGACCGCTGATTGCCCTCTGACGGATCCCGCTGTTATCACTCGGGTGATGGAAGAACATCTTTCCGGAGCGGCTGA
>Ga0307983_1000462_pt1 | contig 20716 bp, 26 predicted proteins | sample OrgLakmetagen991_FD_201845 | JGI IMG/M metagenome (GOLD analysis project Ga0307983, IMG submission 201845) | Saline water microbial communities from Organic Lake, Antarctica - #991 | ecosystem: Environmental > Aquatic > Non-marine Saline and Alkaline > Saline | place: Antarctica: Organic Lake...
AATTTATGAGCGTTATATTTGAATATAGAATTGATCAACAATTTATAAAAAGATGAGCATTACAATATTAAGCACACCGCAGGAAATGACACCCGCGTATAATAAAAACTACTTTTACTTCGATTCAACTGAGAAATCGGAGGTTGGATTTAGGTATTTAGTGAGCGTTATAAGTGGTGGCATCACTTTAGGCACGTATAAACTAAAACCTATCCCGACAACCTTATACGGTGAAGTAGATGTATCTAAGGTAATTCAACAGTCATTAGGGCAGTCATTTGACCCAACTCAGGATAATGGATATATTCCAACAGCTCAGTTCTTAGACTTCACATTACAGATAGATGAGGAGTATTTAGTTAACGAGCCATTCACAGACTACACATTTGCGGGATCTTCTAACTGGCCTAATCACTCTGATCCTGCATTTAATCCAAACGGACTTGCAAGAACAGCTTTGAAGCACTCATCAGAACCTTTGTATTCTCAGGGTGATATTATAAATGTAGTACAAGAAGCATCGGCAAATTTTAGACCTGAGTTGGAAGGTATACACACCGTGTTAGACGTTTATTTGTCGGGCGGGTTCTACTACACTGTATTAGATTTGACGTGGATAGGAAGTGGTGCAGCAAGTGCAGGGGACTCATTCTATGCAGACAATAAGAAGTCAATATTCACAGGAGTAACATCTTCAGAAGTAACTGCATATCGTGGTGCATTTGGATTTGTTGAATATAATACCTATGACTTTGAGGATTGGCAAACTTTAAATTCAACATCTAATTTATTAACCACACTCACAGAAACTAGAATTTCACGTGACAATCCAACCTGGTTAAAATTATACAAGGTTGGTGAGGGTTCAATTTATGCTGTATTCAATATTGCAGGCACGAGATATAGATATATAGTAGGCGCAGCAAACACATTCTATTTGATTAATACCTTACCTTCAGACGACAATATATTAGAAGTGTACAACGGTACTGCTTGGGTTGCTTTCGGGGGCGGCTTAGACCTATCAACGATAAAAACGTATGACTTAATAATTGCGACGAGCGCAGATTTACAACTAAGTAAAGCATATACTATTAACCTTTACGATGACTGTGACTTTTACGACACTTTCGATGTGTGTTTTATGGATAGATTAGGCTCGTGGATTACAATTCCATTTAACAAAGGTTCGTATGTTACTCAGAAAGTTAACCGTTCTACATTTAGGAAGAAGTATGGCTCATTAGTTGATAGTGATTGGACATACAGCTTGCAAGATAGAGGTCTAGAAAACTACCACATTGAAGAGGAGTTGACGTACAAAGTAAATACAGGGCAATTGAGCGAAGTTGAATCTCAGTACATGAAAGAGTTAGTATCTTCTCCATTTGTGTTTGTATCAGTTAACGGTGCAGATTTCGAATCAATCAATATTATCAACTCATCACTTCCACTTAACAAGAAACGAACGCAGCGAGATAGAAAGGTTCAGTTGACATTTGTTAAATCAGTTCAAGACAACATCAATATATGACACGAATACAATTAGAAGAAGGCTTTATTGATTTACCTAATGGCGCAAATTTTCCTATCACTTTGTCAAGTGCTGACATTTTAGGAAATGGAGCGTTATCGGGTGGTTTCTCAAAAGCATTAAATATTGCAGGAACAACTGAGCATACCAAATTGATGGGCTTGTATTTCGATGTTGACCTAACAAATGACAAGTTCAACAGAAATAAGAAAACTGAATGTACAGTAATTCAAGAAGGCACGGAAATATTCACCGGTTACATTCAATTGATGGAGGTTGTAAGGGTGAACGAATTGAGTTCTACGAATAGCAAGCATATAGAATATAAGATTAACGTATTTGATGAGGTGTCGAATTTCTTTATCTCAATGGGTGAGAAGAAAATAAATGAGTTGTCATTTCCAGAATTAAACCACGTTTTTAATCGAGCAAACATCATTTCTTCGTGGAATAATACAGATGGTTACATATATCCAATGTTTGCAAAAGACATCACTACATACACACTTCAAGATTTTAAGCCTGCTATTTTTGAATTAGACTATTTCACTAAGATATTTGCTCAAAACGGTTACACTTATACATGGGATTCTTTAACTGATGCCACGATCAAAATGGATAAACGCATCATCCCATTCAACGGAAATCAAGGAAACGAGGAGACAACACAATTGCTTCAGCAACAATATACTGTTAAAGGTATAGATGACGCAATGAATCCCGTGATTGATGCAACAACAGTACCCGACTATCCTATCGGATGGCTGCCATTTAGAGATTACTTGCTCGCAGGCAACGTACAAGACTATGCAGATGATATTGGTGTGCACTTATCATTAGACACGGTTTATGAGGACGCACAAAATCAATGGAACGCAGGAGATAACACTATTATAAACAAAGCAGGAGATAATAGAACATGGAGCTTCTTAACTGAATATAGTTATGATATTGACGTTCGAGCGATAGATGGCGGTGGTGTTTTGCAAAATTGGGAGGTTTATTTCAATCAAGGAGGCGCATCAAGATTAGATGTTATAATTACATTGGTGGCACAATCAGTTACTAATCCGACCAAGTTAGTTTACATAGATTCCCAGGTTGCTAAGACATTTTTTAATGGTGGTACTTATGACTATGGTGATGCGTATGAAGAGTTAGCGAGTGGCATAAATGCATCTTCAGCAGCACTTGGATTGTTCGATAATAACGAAGAAATCAGAATCACTCCAATGATTGTAGGAAGGTACTTCAATTCTAACGGTGACCTTGTTTCGCCAAAAGCTCTATTCTTAAATGTATCTCCATTCAATACCGACAACTTATTAATTCCTTGTGCATTTATTGTCCAAGGCACAGCAGGAGCAGGACAAGAAGATGTTAGACTAGAATTTGACATCACAATAACAGATTTAAACATTAAGGCAGTACCCGACATTGAAGGGTTGGTTAAAGATTCCAATATTGAAATTGATAGGTTTATTCCAAAGGATATAAAGCAAAAAGACATAATTCGATCAATTGCTACTTCCTATAATTTAGTATTCGTACCCGATCCTGAAGATGATAGAAATGTCATTATAAAGACAAGAGATGACTATTATGATGGTGGTGAAGAGTGGGATTGGACAAAGAAGTTCGTAGAGGATGAAGACAGTAAAATTAAGTTTATATCAAACGAAGTAAAGCGTGACCAAGTTTTTACATACAAAGAAGATAGCGACTCAATCAATGAAGCGTACACAAAAGAGACGAATGAAGTGTACGGTGAAAGTTCTATTCGATTAGACAATGAATATATCAATGGAGAAGATGTGCAGGAGTTAATATATGCACCTACTCCATCCATAGAGAGTGCGATTGGCGTTGTGCTTCCTGCGATTAACGGTATAGTTCCAGAGAATAAAATTAGGGTGCTACTTAACAACGGTAAGAAGTCTGTGTTTGAATATCCATTTTACGACAATATACTTCCAACTGGAACACCTCAAATGATTGACGAGTATTTAAGCACCTCAATGTTTGACAATGACGAGACGCCTAACTTTTCAATCTGTTTTGATTCACCAAGGGTGCTTTTTCATTCTAGGCAGCAAGGGCAGACGAACAACTATCTTTATTCCATGCATCACTTAAGGGAGACGACAAACATAAATCAGGGTAAGATGATGATAGGTATGTTTGATTTGAGTGAGGTAGACTTTCAGAAATTAGCGAAACGATTAGACTATAAGATATTCATTAAGGACAACGGATGGTTCTACATCTCAACAGTCAATAGTTACAATAGTGGCAAACGCACCATTACTAAGGTCGAGCTCGTTACAGCAGACGACAACACAGGTCTGCTTTACAAACGCACGATTCCATCAGTAAACGTAGATAATAACGACGTTTCAAAAGATACGGGCGGATTTATGAAGACGGTAAACGATTCAACAAACATTATTATAGGCTCAAATAATGTAACTATTGTTGGTCGCTACAACGTTGTTCAGGGTGCTGACGACGTTAATATTATTGGAGACAAGAACGTAGTCAAGTCCTCAGATATATCAGTAGATGGAAACTACAATGTTGTGCCTCAAGGTGTGAACGGTTCAAAGGTATTTGGAGACTCAACTACATTAACGAAGTCAGGCATATTTCTTAACGGCAAAGAGAATGGAAGCAATGTTATTTATAAAGCAAGGGTTTGGCAGTCGGGTACAGATGCAATAGTCTTAGAAGAAATTGAAAACGCTAAAGGATTTGTACTTACATCGTCTAGATCATCAGCAGGAATATATGCAATATCAGGGTTTGATGGGGAGCTATTTAATACTGTAGGTGAGAAATATGATTTATTCCTTAACCATCAATCTATATCGTTTAACGGAGATGTACTTACTACATTTAATACAAACACTCGACTTAGAATAAACACCTACAATACAAGTGATGTTCCTGCAGATGGCATCATAGTGAAAGACCTTGGAGGTACACAACGATATCATATTTTAACAATTAAAAAATACGGGTAATGGCTACGGAAAGAACGGTAAAAATTAAAGTTGAAGCAGACGGTACTGCAATTAATGACTTACTCCAAGAGATTGACCAATTAAAAGACAAGATTAAAACGGCTTCAGATCCCAAAGTTGTTAAGAAACTTAATGATGAGTTTGAAGAAACGACACGTAAATTAAAAGACGTTGAGAAGGCAACAAAAGGAATAACTTTAGATAAAACATTCGATGAAATCTATGGAGGCATCTTACCGTTGTCTGGTCGATTAGGTGAGCTTGAAGATAGAATGTACGAACTTGCCCTCGCTGGAAAAGCAGATACTCAGGAGTTCAAAGACATGAATGAGAAGGCTGCAAAATATCGAACTACAATTAAGGATGTAGATAGACAAGTTGATATGCTTGCCGATAATAAAGGGATGAGTGTCTTTAGTGCAGGAGCAGACGAAGTGGGTTCTTCACTTCTAAGAATGGATTTTGAAACTGCTGCACTACAAGCCAAGTCCTTAGCAATGGCATCGGGTAAAATCTCATTTAAAAGTGCTATTAAATCGGTTAAATCGATGGGAAGTACATTTGCATCACTTGGAAAAGCCTTGCTTACAAATCCATTCTTTTTAATTGTCGGTGTGGTTGCGGCTATCGTTGGGGCTATCGTTGCTTTGATGGATGAACTCGGAATACTTCAAAAGATATTTGACGCTGTTGGGGATGCGATTGGATGGGTAATTCAGCAGTTTAAAGACCTACTCGATTGGATGGGCTTAACTGATTATGCAGGCGAAGATTATTCACAAAAGCAAATTGATAGAAATGAAAAGTTGGTTAAGTCGTATGACGATAAAACTAAAGAGGTTGTTGCGGGAATGGATCACGAGATTCAAATGGCAGAAGCTCAGGGTAAATCTACTGAGAAACTAGAGCGCGAAAAATTACTACTATTAAATGAGGCTGCGTCAAAAAGAATACAGTTAGCAAATGACACGGCTGAACATTTGATAAAAGTACACGGCAAAGATAGTGAAGAATACAAAGAACAGATTGAGGCTATACGACTATTAACCGCTGAAGCAAAGCAAGCAGCTAGAGACGTTGAACTATTCGATACTCAACAAATAGCAGCAGATAAAAAGAAGCGCGAAGAGAGCTTACAAAGTGAGCTAGAAGCTAAGACTGAGGCAGCTAATAAATGGAGAGACAAACAGGAGCAAATGGCTGAAGCTCAACTTTCGGCTGATAGAATGATCGAGCAAGCAAATATTGAATTGATTGAAAACGATTTAGAACGTGGCCGTCAAATGAATGTGTTTAAACAGGAGCAAGCATTTAATGACATTAACCGCGAACTATTAACGAATGAACAAATTGAAGCCTTAGCAATTCAGCACCAAACAAAACTACAATTAATTCAAGAGGAGTTTGATGCTCAGAAAGAAGCAAAAGCACAAGCGTTAAGAGATAAAAAGATTGAAAGTGATTTAGCTGAAGAGCAAATTGCAATTGCAGCGGTTGAGAAACTAGAAGCGCAAAACGAAAGGATAAGAGAGTTAAGAGCAAGTGACTTAGAAAACAAAATATCTAGTATTAAGTCTGAGTATGCCATCCAGTTAGATGCAGCAAAAGGCAATGCAGATTTAATCGTTGAATTAGAAAAAGCAAAAGCAAATGAAATAAAAGAAATTCGTGACCAAGCATTAAGGGAAGAAATACAGAATCAAAGGGCTGCGGTTAATTTTGCAGTAGACCAAACCGGTGCACTATTCGCACAAATGGGAGGTTTAGCAGAAGAAGGTTCAGCAGCATCAAAAGCGTTTGCATTAGCGTCAATCATTGCAGATACAGCAAGTGCATTAATGAAAGCGGTTCCAGTTGCACTTGAAGCAGCAAAAGCTACAGGACCCGCTGCACCGTTTATATTTGCAGGAACACTTGCAGGAATAATTGGAACAGTAGTAGGAGCAGCAGCAAATGCAAAGAAAGCATTAACATCAGGAGGTGGTGGTGGTGGAGGTGTAAGCGGTGGAGGTTCAGCAGTTTCAGCAGGATCAGCCCCGAATGTAGGCTCTCCACAACAGACACCTGAAGTAAGTCCATTCAATGAAAATGAAAATACCGATCAAAATGCAGGAGGTTCTGTCAACAGGAAGGTTATGGTTGTCGATTACTTTGATATAAAAGATAAAGGAAATGAGGTTAATGGTTTGCAAAATAGAGTTAAATTAGCGTAAAAATTAATATATGGTAGTATTTGAAAAAGATGGTAAGGAATATCAAATTCCAAACAAGGCAGATGAAGTGTCTTTAAATCAGTTGAGTCACATATCCGACTTGATGAATGACAAGAAAAATGATAAGCAGTTCTTCACAAGATGGATGACAGTGATCGAATACTTGGGAGGTAAGAAACTAAAGCAAGTTATAACTTCTACGGCTTTGAATAGTTACATTGAGAGCTTTGATATTACTGATATTGACAACGAAGTAAGTGAGATTATCACAGTCGAAGGTAAGGAATATAAATGCGTAGTTGAAGATGGTGAGCTTCAAATGTCAGGTATGGATATTGCAGAAGTGGAACAAGCAATTGCAACGAATGAAGACGTAGGTAAGAAAGTATTTGCAATCATGTACAAAGATTTAAGTAAAGGATTCAATGACCACTACAATGAAGGTCACTTGAAAAAGAAAACTGAATTGTTTGGTCAGCACGTTACGGCTGACATTGCTGCACCAGTTATCTATCAAATCAACAAAGGAGTACTTGACAACGTAGATGCACTTAGAAAAGCTCATGCTTAGTCTAGAACAATATCAGGAGTTATACAGTCACGACATTGATGGGGTGTTTTTAAAGACAATACACTACGTTAGTGTCGTGAATGACTTTGATCCAATCGAGGTGCAGAATTGGAGTCCTGATAAATTGATTTCTGAGTACAAGAAAATAAAACATAAGTTAATTGTATCTGAAAAGTTCAATAAACAAATAAATATTGAAGATGCTACTTTGAATTTGATAGACTATAAGCACATTAAATTTGGTCAATTTATAGACATTGAACACTACATCAATGAGAACTATTTAGGAAACCTTCACAAGATTGCAGCGTTGTTGTATCTTCAAACTGAGGGCGGTGGTATTTACGAAGAAAAACCCGAAAGCATAGAGCATATAAATATTGATTATCGAAGTAATTTGATAACTTACATTCCCGCTAAAGAAGTGCTAGGTGCTTGCAATGCTTACTTAAAATTTAGAGCAAACTTCTTTGAGTCTTATAGTAGTATTTTTCAAGACCCACTCGAAGGAGTAGAAGACCTTGAAGATATGAGCGCTGAAGAACGTAAGATAGTTGAAGAAGAAACTGCACTTGCTGAAAAGAATAAGTCAAACCAATGGCATAGGATGTTGAACTATTTGACTGATTTTGACTTGACAAAATTTGATAAGATACTGGGTGAAAATCTGTTTTTAGTTTTCAATCAGTACGGTCACATTAAGAATAAGAGTAAGGAAAATCAAACAAAATAACTATTCCTACACTTATAGTTGATGGAGGAAATTGCAACTTACTATGCGACTTTAAAGGCTGTAAAAGACGGTGGAATTATTCCAAATGGAATGCGTAAAATCGCTTATGTCGATAAACCTGCAATTGAAGAAGTTGGTATCTATCTCAAGAAACACGACACAAGAACAATTCCAAGTAGCGAAGAAGAAGATGCAATCATTCAGCATTTAAGTAGTTGTGGAATAGTTAAGCCCGACAATTGGACTGAAGTAACTGAAGATGACTATTTACAAGCGAAAGAAACTCACTTAACTACTGATCCAACATCTCGAGAATCATTTAACGATGTTCAAAAAAGTGGCGGGGGTGGTCAATGGTTGGTTCGTTATGAATATGATGGTCCTTCCGATTCCAAAAACAGAACTTTCTGCGCTCGAATAATTGGGTTGGGTAGACTTTATACTGAAGAAGAAATTAAGAATGGATTATCAAACCCTCGATTTGGGAGCTATTCTATTTTCGATTATAAAGGATCATATGGATGCCGTCACATTTGGAAGCGAAAAATATACTTTGAAGATTATGAAGACGACGAAGTAAGGAGGGTTGGATTTGTACCTACTGTTGTAAGAAGATTAGATGACAGAGATGCAACAACATTAAATGCATTCCTATCTAAGAATGAGAAGATGCAAGTTGTCGCACCGTTGTTGATTCCTGACAAAGACATTTATCGAAATGATGAGCTAGGAAGATACAATATGCGCTTCTCACAAGATACCGTAAAAGAACTTTACAATGTTGCTTTATCGAACAAGCTATTTGAGAGTAAAGACTTATTTAAGGACACTCACAAGGGAGGTATAGCACCTTCATATGTCATCGACCATTGGATTATACAAGACTTAAACGATAAGGCTTATACAGAATACAACTTCAACGCAAGTCGTGTGCCAGTTGGTTCATTAATGGTGCAGTCACAAGTTACTGACAAAGTATATTGGGAGCAAGATATTAAGATTAAGAAGAAACATTCCTACTCAATTGAAGCACTTATCAATTTAACTATTGTTGAAATGGCATCACAGAAGCCAAAGCAATATGGTGACGTTGTTGTTTTTAATGATAAGGATCAATTTTTAATACTTCAGCGTAAGAATAGTGACAATTATATGCCTAATAAAATATGTTTACCGGGTGGCAAAATAGAAAAAGGCGAAGAAATAAAAGACGGTGCTATTCGTGAATTGATAGAAGAAACTGGGTTACAAATAGAAGACGCTATTTTTTTAGAATCAATTGAAAATAAAGATGGTAGTTCTTCACATTATTACACCGCAAAAAGTAGTGATACGGTTAAATTAAGCGATGAGCATAAAACGTTTTCATGGGTCAAAAATTTAGATGCAATACCTAAAGAAATGTTTATTGAAGCAGACAAAGAAAGAATTGTACAAATAGTAAAAAAATCAAATATAAATCAAAAACAAATAAGTATGGAAAAGGATCAAATCGTTTTGCCTGATGGTGAGCATCTGATTGACGGTAAAATTTACATCGTTAAGGGTGGTGTTGTTGTCGAGGTTAAAGATGTAACTGATGGACAAGAGAAACTCATTGAGGACAACCTCGAAAAGTCAGCAGAGGAAAATCTAAAGGAAGAAGAAAAACCAAAGGAGGAACTTGCAGAGGACAAACCGAAAGAGGAAGAAAAATTAGCGGAGGAAAAGCCGAAAGAAGAGCTTTCTGAAGAAAAACCAAAAGAGGAAAAGACACCCGAAAAAATGATGAAAGACGGGGATGAAAAACCAAAAGAGGAAATGGCTGAAGAAGCACCTAAGGAAGAAAGTTATGACAATGTAAATCTTCAAAAGCAAATCGAAGACCTCGTTTCTATGGTTGCTGAATTAAAAACGCAAATTGAAAGCAAGCCTACTGAAGAAAAAGAGATTGAAATGTCAGATAAAAGGCCTATGTGGAAAAAGATTTCAGATGGAATAGAATCAATAAATAGTAACAATTAAAATAAGTAAAAATGGCTAAAGATTTAAAAATCAATTTAGGAGGTAAATCATTTCACCTTTCAGAAGAAGACTTTACAAAAGGGATTCCTATGAATAAAGAAGGTAAAGAAGTAGACATGGCAATGACTGTCGATGCCACTGCTGAATATGCAACAAACTCGAAGGAATACTTTAGACGTGCGTTGATTGGAGAGGAAAGAACACGTTCAAAGTTTAGATCATTGTTAGGTGTTAAAGACCTTGTAAAATTGGGTACAGTGTCAATGAGTGCGATAGAAGTACGTCCAGGAGCAACTGATCCAAACTTTGACAACTCAGAAGCATTTCAAAAAGAGTTTAGAGTTAACGCACTAATGGCTGCAACTTCAATTGACATTAGAGAATTGGAACTTGCATTTATGTCAGACCAACTTGCCAAAGGAAGTAATAGTTTTTCTGATAAGTTTGAATTTATGAATTTCTTTTATTCTCAATTAGAATTGAAGATTACAGAAATAGTTGAAAAAATAACATTTACAGGAACAACAGCAGCAAATGGTGTTGATGGTTTAGAAGTACAAATGGCTGCAGATACATCAGTATTGAAACCAACCGCAGGAAATGGAGGTGTTGCAAGTAATGTAACGAGCACTAACATCATAGATAAATTAGTTCAAGCGCGTGACGTCATCACAGGAGTAAATGATGGTGCTGTTAGAGATATGCCTGACTTCACTTTTATTGTTGCGAAAAATGTTTATGATGCATTAGCAGATTCTGTTTCTGAAAACAAAGCAAGTGGACTTTATTATATTGAGGGTGATACTTTGGCGTTCCAAGGTATTCCAATTTACAAAGCTCGTGGGGCAAGTGCAGATGTAATCATTGCAACTTATTGGAGTAACTTACTTAACATTCAAGATTTGATGGATGAAGAACTAGGCTTCAATATTGTGGACTTTATGAAGACAACTTTACAGCGTAAAATAGGTGTACGAGTAGATTTTAAATTCCTACCTTCTTTTGTTAACCCGGAAGAAATATACTATCACGCAGTATAATTAACAGGGAGGAGGTGAAAGTCCTCCCTATTTTTTAACAATTAAACACAAAAATATATGGCATTATGTACAACACTTGTCGGTGTACCTGATAACTGCGGAGATAATAACCTTGGCTCTTTAAAGCGTGCGTTAATCGCATCCTTTTCAGATGTTGGTGCTATTACCTTGACATCAGATTCAGACCCCGACACAGATAACGAGGTTTCAGCTATCACGATGGAAACGGGAACAAAATTTGAAGAGTTCATTTTCGTAAAAGACACTTCAATGTTTACTGAAGATTTAGTCGTAGATGTAATTGCAGACACTAACTCATTTTCTCAGACATTGGAAATGGGATTCCGTCGAATAGATTTGAGAAAAAGAAACGCAATTATGTTGCTTACTGAAGGTCGAAGAGATTTAGTAGCAATAGTTCAAGATACGAATGATGACTATTGGATGCTTGGTTCAAGCCAAGGGTTAAGAGTTTCGGCAAGTTCAGCGACTACGAACAACACACGTTCGGCTGGACAGGCGTCACCAGTTACTTTACTAACTGAGAATGAGAAGTACAAAGCGTACAAAGTAGATCCTACAATTATAGCAGATCTATTAATTGCAGCAACATAGTAATTATTTACTAAAAAAAAATGGGGGGATGTCAAACATTCCCCTTTTTTTGTACACTTAATTATATATGAGCAACATTGTAATAGAGAAAAACAAAGTAAATAGTATTTATTTAACACTTGCTGAACGTAGTCGAGTGTCAAATGCGTACTATTTATTTGTGCTTAAAAATAAATTTGACGACTCAGATGTTTTGTTTTCTGTTCAAGATGAAAATGCACCAAATCTGAGGTTCAATCTTCTTGAAATCGAAGATGTTATTTCACCCAATAATCTATTAGGTCAATGCAATTTGGTTGCAGGAGAATGGACTTACGAGGTTTATGAGAGTGCAGTTCAAACATTAGTGAAGGCAGACACGACAGGAGAATTATTACAACAAGGTTTAATCATAGTAAAAAATTAAAATATGGGTTGGTTTAATACTAAAAAAGAAGCACCACAAGACACTACTGAGAACAAAAGTTTTGAAGGTTTTCGCTCAATTGACACCGAGGGGATGGACTTATCACAACCATTTGTTGACGACTATTATAGTAGAGGGTTTCAATGGGTTGGTTTTGGTGAAGACAATACCTATCCACAGATATTAAATCAACTTTATATTTCAGCTCCAATGCATCAAGCGTGTTGTAATTTCAAACGTTACTCACTTATTGGTAACGGTTACGAATGGCAAGGATATGAGAAGTTAGAGATGTCTCAAAAAATTGCCATTCGTCAATTTGAAACGATGAGTAATTTTAAAGAAGCATCTAAAAAAGGTCCTTTGGATTGGATTAAGCATGGTCGAGTTTTGGCATTACTACATTACAACGTTAAAACTAAAAAATACGATTACTTTAAACTAGTCGATCCTGCTGATTTTAGAAACAATCAAGTTAGTCTTTTTAATGACACACCAACCGAATACTACTATTCTAAGGACTGGACACGTCGAAGTATCAATCACAAGTTTAAACCTTACTCTCCATCATGCGTTGACGAATGGCAGATAATTGAGATACGGAACAACGTTGGTGGATTCAAAGCGTATGGTATGCCCGACTGGATATCAAGTGCAAACTGGTCAAACGTTGGTGCTGACACTTCACTACTTCACAAGTCAGCAATTGAGAACGGAATACAACCTTCAGTACTTTATAAGTATCCTTATATCATGTCACCGCAAGAACGGTCTGATTGGGCTGATGGAATGAGACAAAATGCAAAGGGTGCTAAAAACTACGGACGTGCCATGAAAATAGAGTCTCAATCTAAGGACATGACACCCGAAATTGAGGTTGTTAAAACGACTGACAATCATAGATTGTTTGAGCAGACTTCAAAGGAATATAAAGAAGAGGTTGCAATTTCTCACAACATTAATCCTGCATTGATGGGTGTTCGAGTTGCTGGTAGTTTAGGAGCAAATGAAGAGATTGAATTTTCAGCAAAGCAGTTTGAAAAGATTTGGTTAAATGAGAATAGGGAAATAATCGAAACGTTCCTAAATAAGCTATCTTCTATTTGTGGAATAACTCAGAATATTAAAATTAATAAGACTGAAATAATTGATGTCGTAAATGAAATAAATGATGATGGAAATGCTGAACAACCTACAAGCTCGTTAGAAAAAGAAGCAGATGCAAGAGCGCAGCTTAGAGGTTCAGTTGGTGGTGTTCAAGGTATCATTCAAATTCAAACTTCCGTTGCGGAAGGGACAACAGATAGAAGTTCTGCTGCTGCATTATTAGAATTGATTTACGGATTTGATCCTATCGAATCATTGAGACTTCTTGGTAACGTTAAGGAAGGCGCACAAGCAACACCATTGGCAGAAGGTGAAGTTGCACCAGAAGGTACAGAAACATTTGTAAATGATAGCCTTAAAGGATTGTCGGCAAAGGAGAATGCTGACATTAATCGAATCATTCGAGACTTTAAGAAAGGGCGAATGAATAGTGTAATTGCTAGAACAAGAATTATGGCGTATGGTATTGACTCAACAGCAGCCGAAGAAATTTTAAACGCAGAATAAAATGATATATTTCGTAACTGAAGAATTTATAAAAGACAAGACTAACATCACTCAGAATGTAGATGCTAAAGACATAGCACCTTATATTTCATTGAGTGTGCGTACTTACATACAACCTATTCTAGGGTATAGGTTCACAAAGGATTTACTAGCCAAATACAATGCAGGCACTTTGTCGACTGATGAAACTGAGTTAGTTGAGTTTATTCAATATGTAGTGGCTTTCTATGCAGCTTACGATGCTATCCCTAACTTATCCTTTAGAGTTTCAAATAAAGGAGTGCAGTCACAATTCGGAGACTACACGTCTAGCGAAGGAGTTGCAACCGTTGAGTATATTCGTAACAACGTTTTAAAGTTTGCGAAGGTCAACGAAACTGAAATGCGTAAATGGCTCGACTTAAATAAGGCTTTATTTCCATTGTACAGCGATGCAACGAATAAAGAAATCCAAGCACCTGACGGAGAAGGTAGTTCTAAAACAGACACGACATGGCTATAAACACACTTGTAACGATTAAAGATGCTTTGACTTCATTTGTGGCTGGTCACGGTCAACTTCAAAGAATTGAGTTTGAAGCTGAAGATCACAAAGCACCATCAATAACTGAAGGGAATGAGTTTCCGATGTTATTCGTTGCTCCTAAAAGTGTGCGTGTTGATAGAGCAATGAACATCCATAGGTTGCGAATATATGTATATGCTCGAATCAACGACGACCGCTTAGACATCATTGAAGATGCAAATGATACTTCTTTAATTTTGCGTGACATTGCAGTTTGGTGGAATGGTTACAATCAAGATTCAGACATTGAAATCTTGGAGGGTGCGAATGGTGAATTTGTAAGCGATAGAGAGTTAGATAATTTAGTTGGTTATTATGCTGACTTTGAATTTCAAATCCCTTCGCATGGTCGTTGTGATGTTCCTGTCAATATAACACCGATTACTCCTGTTCCGTGTGCTGAAGGAACAGTAAACGTCAATCAATCTGACGGCTCTTTAATTGAAGCGGTCACGGTTGAGAGTGGAGGCACGGAAAACTTCAATGTTCCTTTTTGGATTCGCAACCCCCTATGGCCTGACCTGCCTGTTATAAATGTCGGAGACGAGCGTTTTGTAGGTCTGTACGCAGTTTTTGAAAATGATGCGGATGGCAACGTTATAGATATTGTTTTAGATGTAGCAGGAAATGATATTGATTATGGGGATGGAACAACAGCAACCTCAATTAATGGACTTAATACTCATGTTTATGATTACGCTACAATAACTAGCTCAATCCTCCAAATGCCTGACGGCACTAATTATAAAATGGTAATTGTAGACATAGACCTAAATAACACCCGCTACATACTTTGCACAAGTAACTCACTTCCAAGGTCCCGGTCTCTGGCTGGGTGGCTGGAAATAACAGCTGCGGGTAGTGCTTTAGAGACCTTAAGAGCAGGGGCGAATCCCGCCCAAAATAATATAAGATACTGCCTGTATCTCGAAAGTCTAATAGTTAAGGAAATGTCGCCCATAAATACTACAAATCAAAGTTGTCAGGTTGCTCGTATTCTTACAAATTTAAAAGTTTTAGAATATCCAAATTTAAACGAATTAGAAAATGTTTTAAGTGCTTCATTTAGATATTCAGGAGATATTAGAGACTCAAACGGGCAGCCTTTATCCTTTAACAATACAAATTTTTCAGGAAGTTTAACATTAACTTTTTCAACTAGTAGCATAACCGAACTGGGTGACTTCATTTTCCCTAATGTTACTGCACAGCTTCAATGTTTTTACAACTCGAAAATTCAAGAAATTGGAGACATGGACTTAAGTTCAATAAACTCGTTGTTTTTCTTTTTTGCCCTTTCAGATTTGCGAAAAGTAGGAACAATTACGGTTGGAACTAATCTTACGACTATTAGGCTATTAGCAGATGATTGTTACAATGTTAGAAAATTAATATTTGCAGGAGATATGTCAAGCGTTACCAACACAGCTAATGCTTTTGACAACACTTGGAATTTACAAGAGCTGATATTACCATTAATGCAGGTAGGATTTGATATTTCAGATACTGCAATGTCAGGAACGCCTCTACAAGACTTATTTACTTCTCTAGGTAACGCCAACGGAGCGCAAACAATAACACTCCCAAACTTCACAAGCGGTGAGAGTACAACCATAGCAACAAATAAAGGCTACACAATAGCTTATTCATAATATGGAAAAGAGAATATACAAAATAGACGACAACGGAAATTGGGGAAATTACTATAAGGTAGAATTTCCTGACGGTCAAATCATGGATGAAGATAACCACGACTTTGAAAGGGATGGTTTTTACTGGTCAAAAACACCTCCGAAAGAATATTTAGAATGGATTGAATTAAATAATCATTTGGAATAACAAATATATTTACTATATTTGTAGAAACAAAAAACAAATAATTATGAAAAAGTTAATTTTAAGTATTTTAATCGTGTTAAGTTTTAACGTTCAATCACAGGACACTTGGGAGTATCGAAATGATAAGAGAGCACACGCATTAACAGGTTATGCATTAGGCTCAGCAATGACAAACATAATGCTTCAAAACGACAAATATAAGAAGTGGGAAACAGTTGTAGCACCTCAGATATTTACGTCATTGATTGCAGGTTTTAAAGAAGGTGTCGATCACTCATTCAAATTAAACGGTTTCTTTTCGCATCAGGATTTTACTTATACGGTTGGTGGATCTTTTATAGGCTCATTAAAAACGCTTACAGAATATGAGTTAAGTGATTGGATGATTAGAGACGGTAGACATGGGTTATTCAACTCTTATGTCGTGCCAGTATTTTGTAGTTCTGGTATTTCTTTTGTGGCTGAATCAGTAATGTTTATGACGATCGACGGTTACCGCCCTAGTATTGTTAACTTAGCCGTGCAGACGGTGGTATCAATTGTATCAATGAGCGTGAAGCATCACTACGATAAGAAAAATAACAAGTTAGAAAAGTTTAAATTATAAAACAAAATGATTCAGGAAGCCACGAGTAGCATTATACAGTCAGGAGTAGTAGCAGTTATATTAACCGCAGGGATTATTTTCATGTACAAATACTTTGCTAAAGAAGTGAATAGACTAAATGATATAATCAAAATTAAAGACGATCATATAATAGCGCAAAACGAGAAACTAAACGAGTTGATGTTAAGAGATATTGAAGTTTCAACTAAGCTAAACGCAGCTCTTGAATCACTAACTAAAGTTATTCAAGATGGACCATAAAATTAAGGTGTGCGAGAGAACTAAATTACTAAGGTGGAAGGACGTTAAGGAGAAACGTATGGATCAACTTCAAAAGTTAATGGACGCATTGGAGAAACGAAAAGAAACTGAATTAAAACAGACAGCATGATATTTACTGAAAAGCAAAGATTCGTTTTACAAATGATTAAAGTGGCTTCAGGAGTTGCAGGAGTTGCAGGGGTGTTGACTGAGAACCATCCTTACTTGACGGTCGGAATACTTGTTGTCGGTGCTTTGGCAAATGAGGCATTGAATTATAAACCGAAAAAAGACACGCCCTAATTGAGCGCGTCCATTAATTTTGAGTAAGTTGACAGTAAAGGATCACATTCGTACTTGACTATTCTACCAATAGTGCTACGAGATATTCCCGTTATCTTAGAAAGTCGATAGGCTGTGACACCTTTCGACTTCATTTTTAGTTTTAGTTGTTCAATCATTTTTTAAAACTTAATCTCTACTAATTGCTTTGAATCCTCCATAAGAAAATTCTCCATACTCATTGAGATTTTTTTCCCAATCTTCGGGTACTGATGAAAGAAATCTTTCTTTTTGAATAGGCTGTCCGTGATAATAATAGATGTACTTTTTCATAATTTCTTTTTTTTAATTGTTATCGTTGGTACAAATATAAGGCATTAGTTCCATCCTCACAACTATTCTAACGTTTATTTTACATTTATTTTTAGTTTTCTAGGTTTTATAGTACCTTTAGGATATGAAAATATCATTTATAATCGGACACAACGAGAAAAGACAAGGGTATTATTCCGATCATTTAGATACATCTGAATGGGATTTTTACAATGGAATATCTTGTGAACTCAACGAAATAGGAGATGTTTTTTTGCATGATCCTACAATTAATAGTTATACCAATAGATGCAAAGAAATATCCGAACGTATTGGAACTGACTACGACCTTACTATTGCACTTCATTTTAATTCATTCAATACAAAGGTTGGAGGTACAGAGTGCTTTTATTGGCATACAAATGAAACTACTAAGAAGATCTCCGAATATTTGAGTAGTGAGTATTCTCGTAAGGTAGGGTCAAACAATCGAGGTGATAAAGGTTTTGAGAGTGTTAATGATCGTGGAGCAGGTGAAGTATATTATCCTAAAGTTGATGCAGTATTATTTGAACCGTTTTTCGGAGACAATAAAGAGGACTGCGAGAAGTTTGATGTTTGTAAATTCATACTAACATTGGAGCGGTTAAAATTAGAGTTTGCTTAAAAAGGCGTGTCCTTGTGTTCTTTAATTTCAAAATCAATATCATGTGTCATTTTCTTAAGTTGAGCAAATGATTTTCTATCTGATCCCAATTTAAACCCAACGTGCTTTTCATTTTTATCAAGCCATTTTGAACACTTAAGTAGGTTGTAGCCTCGTTTTCCATTTGAAAATGGAATCTTATATAACTCTTTTTTGTACCACCCGTATGGTTTGTTTTTGTATGTGAAACCTTTGGTATACCTCATAATTACATTTTTGGTTGTTTATATATGTTAGTTATAAAACAATTAAATTATTCGCCTCCATTTATATTTAACCGATTTAAGCACGACATCTTTATTTGGTCTAATAACGGTATATTCATTTTTATTAATTTCCTCCCAACCTTCTTCTCCTAACTTAAATCTAACTTCATCTATTTTATCAAATTCGTTTTCATTAAATTCTACTTCTGTAAATAATTCCATAATTTAAAAGTTTATAACAACGTATATAATTTATAGGCTGTTTGGTTAATATTTTAATGTTTAATTTATTCTATTTAAGTAGGTTTTTTAATCCAAATTTCTCGCTTATATACGCCTACAAAATCATATACAAACCGTTACCCACAATAAAAATTACTGCATTGGTGAGTAACCATAATCAGGTTTGCATTTCGTAAATTTTGATTTAGTCTTTCTAACTAATTTCACGTTTGAAACTCCGTTATACATTTCAATTTCTTTACCATCTTTTATTGGTACAATTACCTTTACTTCAATTTCGGGTACTGCTCCAAAAAGTATTTTAATCTTGTCAATAAAATCAAAATTTACTTGGGTTTTCGTTACTAATTCTTGTTCGTTTTTCATTTGTCCATAATTTTAAAAGTGGGTAACACTGTATAAAGTGAAAAGCCCATAAAGTTTTGTAATAAATAGCCAAATTTAGGTGCGGCTTCTCACCTTATACTTAATGTTACCAAACATTAAATTACTTGGTACATCATTCCTGCAACTTGTGGACCGTGTGTGTCATACGCTTTATCATAAGCATCATTAATATCTTCTGCATCTATTTCAAACGTCCATCCGTCTTTCCCTTCTGATTCAAACCAGAATAAATAACGTTTGGTAACATTATGTAAATCACATAACTCAGCGTGTCTCTTGCCGTACAATCCGTTTTCCTCTTGTTCGTGTCTTTCTCCAAATAGTTCATTATCTTCCATATCGTTAAGTTTTTTACATTTAGGTGTTACCCACAATACTAAGACTGTGCTTCTAATTTAGCCAATTCGTCTTTCATTTTTTTTATATTACGTTGCTTTAAATCTTCTTTATTTTTCTCGTAGTATCTTTTTATAATTGAATCATAAGCGTTATAAACCTTACTAGCACTTTCTAAGCTAAAATAAAGGCTTTTGTTTGCAGAGTCAATATATTTGGGCTTGTAGGTCTTTAATTCTAAAAAGAACTTTTGGAAAAATTCAGTTGGGTAATCTCCACCAAATATATAAGCACCTGTTGGGTAACTAATGCAAAGTAATGTTTCTTTGTTTGGTTGTCTTCCGTCATCAGACCAAGATATTTTTCTACGCTCACCATCCCAAAAACCAATAGTTACATTCTCTTTTAGTTTTTGCCAGTCGGTACTATTTATTTTTTTAGGGTCTAATTCAAAACCGTATTTTTCTACTAATTCAACACCAAACAAATGATGTTTCGCTTTCATTTCTAAGCTGTCTACATCAAATACTATTTCTAATTTATACTTGTTAAGTGCTTTTAATATCTCTTTGTATGCTTTTTCTGTTGTATTCATTTTGTTTAAGTTTTATAATTAATAATCCGTACTGTGGGTAACAATGTATATAAGCCATAGAAAAAACGGCTCATATACTAATTCGTTATATGCAAATATACATAAACTTTACATAAAAACTACACAAAACTATATTTATTTTTAAATCATTAAATTTACAAAATGAAAGACATAATAATCACATTAGTCGCTTTGCTTTTAATAATCGGTGGTATTGCTATATACAAACAAAACCAAGTTAACGATTTAAGAGCCGATTTAAAGCACTTAAACAACACGATTGATATACGAATACATAAATCTATTATAGATGCAGAGAAACGCACAACAGATAGACTGATTGAAGAGTTTAACAACCAACCTGCCGACACGATTATTAAAACCCAAATAAAATATAAATATGAAACCATTATTGATAGCATTTTTGTTTTGCCTGATTCTACCAAAGTTCAGTATATCACAACAGAACTCAATCGACTCTACCCAAATTGATAACATCATTCGTTTAATCAATGATTTCAAAGCCTGTGAAGAATACAGTCAAGAACTCGAAACACGGTTAATAGATGCACGTGACTTGATCGGTCGGACAGTTAAGGAGCGAAACGAATACAAAGACTTGTA
>Ga0307983_1000464_pt1 | contig 20675 bp, 10 predicted proteins | sample OrgLakmetagen991_FD_201845 | JGI IMG/M metagenome (GOLD analysis project Ga0307983, IMG submission 201845) | Saline water microbial communities from Organic Lake, Antarctica - #991 | ecosystem: Environmental > Aquatic > Non-marine Saline and Alkaline > Saline | place: Antarctica: Organic Lake...
CTTTATTTTTATTTTTTATAATCTAGATTTGTATAATAATTTAATTTTTACTTTATTTTTATTTTTTATAATCTAGATTTGTATAATAATTTAATTTTTACTTTATTTTTTATAATCTAGATTTGTATAATAATTTAATTTTTACTTTATTTTTTATAATCTAGATTTGTATAATAATTTAATTTTTACTTTATTTTTATTTTTTATAATCTAGATTTGTATAATAATTTAATTTTTACTTTATTTTTTTTTTTAAAAAAAAACTTATTAAAATTGTTTTTAGAAGTTCAAATAAATTTATTATTAGTTTAAATAATTATAAGTAAAGAAATTATGTATTTACTAAAATATATTATAAATAATACAAATAAAATTAATTATGCTAAAAATACACAAATAGAATTAAATACTAGAAATATATTACATAAATTAAATAATAAATATAAATTAAATATTAGTAATAATACTAAAAATACAAATAATACTAGAAATACTGGTAATATTAGAAATACTGGTAATACTAGAAATACTGGTAATACTAGAAATACTAGATTTCCATTTAATAAATTAAATATTAAAAATATACAAATTAGAAAATATCATTCAGAAGTAATAAATCATTTTGAAAATCCTAGAAATACTGGTTCATTAGATAAAACTAAAAAAAATGTTGGAACTGGATTAGTTGGAGCTCCTGCATGTGGAGATGTAATGAAATTACAAATTGAAGTTAATAATAATAATGAAATTACAGATGCTAAATTTAAAACATTTGGTTGCGGTAGTGCTATTGCTTCATCTAGTTTAGCAACTGAATTAATTAAAGGTATTACTATAGATAAAGCTAAAAACATTACTAATACACAAATTGCTAAAAATTTAAAATTACCACCTATTAAAATTCATTGTAGTATGTTAGTTGAAGACGCTATTAAATCTGCTATTAAAGATTTTGAAAATAAACAAATTAAACAAATTAAATAAACATAAAAAAAACATATTAAATGAAAAACATATTAAATAATAAAAAATATTAAATAAAAAACATATAGTAAAATTGTTTTTTTATAAATTAAATTAATTAAATTAATTAAATCATATTAATTATATAATGAAAGTTCAAATTATTAGTGATATTCATTTAGAATTATATGATAATAGTTTTAGAAATTTTGAAGAAATAATTAAACCAAAATGTAATATATTATTTATGGTAGGAGATATAGGAAATATATATAATAATAATTATAAACCATTTTTAACATATATTTCTGATAATTGGAAAGAAATATATTATGTTCTTGGAAATCATGAATATTATCAAACAAAAAATAATATAAATTATTGCATCACTAAAGAAGAATTAGACACCTTATATGACGATTTAATATTAGAATATTGGAATATATACCTTATTACACAATATGATAATTATATTTATCATATTTATGATGATATTACTAATAATTTATATATTATTATGGGTAATACAATGTGGTCTTATCTCAAATATGATATAAATAATACATGTATTAATGATACTAATAATATATACACTTATCCATTAACCTTTACAAAACTTAAACAACTAGATAACCCGATTACACAGTTAGATAATCCGATTACACAGTTAGATAATCCGATTACACAACTAGATGATCCGATTACACAACTAGATAATCCGATTACACAGTTAGATGTTCCGATTACACAACTAGATAACCCGATTACACAGTTAGATAATCCGATTACACAGTTAGATAATCCGATTACACAACTAGATGATCCGATTACACAACTAGATAATCCGATTACACAACTAGATAATCCGATTACACAGTTAGATGTTCCGATTACACAACTAGATGATCGGATGACACAACTAGATGATCGGATGACACAACTAGGCAAAAAGAATAATTATTATAATGAAAATTATGTTAAAATAGACATAAATGTAATTAATAATGATTTAACTATAAATAAAGATTTATTTAGTAATTTTGAAGATACATATATTTGTATATGTATTTATAAATTATATGAAGATATTAATAAATTAGATAAAGATATTAAATTATTATGTTATGAAATTGATAGATTATATAGTATAATATTAAATACAAAATTATATAAATATTATAAGGATAATATATTAAATTTTGCAATAAATATACATACTAAAATTTATTTACATAAAAACATATTAGAATTAAAATTTAATATATATATAAATTTAATTAAAATTATTAATTTAAATAATTGTGAAAAATTTATATATAGTTCAACTTTTACTAATTTAATGTATTTTAAATATCAGATTATTGATTTATATAATGAAAATATCAATTTTAAAAATGAAATTACAAAATTAAATTACAAAATTATAAAATTATATTTTAATGAATATTTAGATAATATAGATAATCAAATTAATGAAATTGATATAAATTTAAATACAATTAAAGAAAATAAAAAATATTTATTAAATAATAAAAGTGTAAATTTAGATGTAAATGAAAATGTAAAAACAAATATTTTACAAAATTATAAAAAAAAATTACAATCATTATTAAAACTAGATAAAAATTATTTAAAATGTCCACTAGATTTAAATATTATAAATAATGAATTATTACTAACAAAAAATAGATTAGATACTCTTTTATCTAATAAATATAGAGATAATTATATTATTATTAATAATTACCCATATACAAATTATATATTTGAAATTGAATTTTTAAAACATAAAAAAAAAATATTATATAGTATAATTAAAAATATTAATGATAATTCTAAACATATTAATAATAAAAATTCTAATAAACAACCATTTGTGCAAATATTACATAAATATAAATTTGAATTATTAAAATCTCCTATTAGTTTATTATATAATCCAATTGATACACTTTATAATAAAAAAGAAAATATATATTCAACAAAAAAACATAATTGTAATAATATAAACATAAGTATAACAAATACTAAAAATAATATGTTATGTAATGAAATAATGAAATTAAATAATAATATTAAAAAATTAAATTATCAACTTATGAATTATGAAACAAATAATATACATAAATCACATATTACAAATAACTTTTTAATTATTGAAAAAATATTAAAATGTACAATTACATTATTAATTAATTTAAATGTTATTATAAATATATTTAATGCTGATAATTTTGTTTTAAATAATATAAAAGATTTAAATAAATATACTTATATTACAAACTATACAATTAATATTATAGAAAATAACAATATTATTTTAAAAAATGAAATTACAGAATTATATACACAACTAGATAACCCTATTACACAACTAGATAACCCTATTACACAACTAGATAACCCAATTACACAACTAGATAACCCTATTATACAACTAGATGATCCAATTACACAACTAGATAACCCGATTACACATCTAGATATCCCGATTACACAACTAGATGATCGGATAACACAACTAGATGATCGGATAACACATCTAGATATCCCGATTACACAACTAGATGATCGGATAACACAACTAGATGATCGGATAACACATCTAGATGATAAAGATACACAACTAGATAAAATAAAAGATAAATTAAAAACTAAAATTAAAATTAATGAAAAATGGTTTTTAAAAAATCATTTTGAGTGTCTTAATAATTTAAAATTATATAATCTAGATATTAATAGTTCTAAATGGGATAAAATTGAAAATATTGAATCACAATATGAAGGTAAAGTAAAAGATATTAAATTTATATGTTTAACACATTTTCCAATTGCAGATTACTATAAAGTTAGTAATAATAAATTTTGGATTCAATCTGATAATATTAAAAATTATTTTTGTAATTCTTACCAAAAATATAAAAAATATCTAGAATTTTACGATATATTCATAGCAGGACATACACATTTTTCATATGATTATAATATTATAAATAATGGAAAAATAATACGATTTATAAGCAATCAAAAAGGATATAATGATAATAATGATAATAATGATAACATAAATTTTAAAAAAAATTGTATATTTAATATTTAAAAATTTAAAAATTGTATATTTAATATTTAAATATTTAAAAATTAAAAAAAAATTATAATATACCAACCATACCATTTAAATTAGAAAATAGTAATTCATAACCTACAACAATATTTAAATTTAAAAATTCATCATTTGAATTTAATAATTTATTTTTATTTTCTAAAATATTACCTTTAATTTTTATTCTAACTGTATTATTTTTTAATCTATTTAATGTATTATCACCTATAATATTAGAATTAGTATTAATATCATCTATACAATAAGCCATTATTTTAGGTTGTATATTATTTAATATAGAATTTGAATTTAAATTTGCATTTTCTAAAAATTTCATATATTCATTTATAAAAAATGATGTTTTTTTTTCACCATCTATTAATGATATATTATCATATAAAATATCTATAGAACCATTAAAATAAAATATATCATTTAAACTATTAGATATTGATATTAAATAATATTTAATTTTTATATTTTTATTTATTAAATCTATATCTTTATCATTTATTACATCATCTAGTATAATAGTATCATCTATTCTATTTTTATTAATTTTATATCGTTTATTTAATGTCATAATTAAAGGTTTAATAGTTTTGTTATGCACTATATCATTCCTTTCTTCTTTATTTAAATAAATAAAATTACACATTATAATACCTGTTATACTATTTATTAAATTTGTATATAAATTATTTACTTCTACATTAATATCTTTATTATCTAGATTATTATCTTTATTATCTAGATTATTATCTTTATTATCTAGATTATTATCTTTATTATCTAGATTATTATCTTTATTATTTACATTATTAACATTTGAATTAATACTTAGTTTTTGTAAATTTTCAGATAGTATATTTTCATTTAAATTAGTTAAATCATTATATATTTTTTTGTATATGTTTTCTAATAATTTATGTAAATTAATATTAAATGTTTCCTTTTCAAATATATCTAAATGTAAAGTTATTGATGAAAATGCTAAACTTAATATATTAATGTTTTCAATAAATGGTTTAAAATTAATATAAATAGTATTATTATTATATGATACATATCTAGAATCATAAAATAAATCTGGATTTATATTAACTATATTATTATTAGATATTTCATCATTAATTTTTAATTTAAATTTTATACTAGAAAAAATAAATTTATATATTAATTCTAAATAATAATCATTAAATTTTTTATGATAATTATTATAATTATCTTCTATTATATGTTTTAAATTATTATTTCTTTTAATATCACCATGTCTATTAACATCAATAGTTGTATTTAATTTAAAAGAAGATATTATTTTGTGAAAATATGAATTTATATCATAACCTATATTTAATTCTAAATTTAAAGTATCTATTATATCACCATTTCTTGGTATATTTATATGTTTACCATTTAATAAATCAATAAACTTTACATTTTTATCAATATTAATAAATTCATTTGCTATATTTGTAATTTTTATTATTTGCTTTTTAAATAATGTTTGCTCTTTTTTATTCAATAACATATTAGTATTATTTACAGAATTATAAAGTATATTTTCTATTACAGATGATTTTGAATTAATAGGTGGCATATTATATTTTAAGTTATATTTTTAAAAATTATTAAAATATTATATATATATTAGTTTATAAATTACACATAATGTATATTTAAATAAAATAATACAAATAATGGTTTTACTATTATTATTAATATTTATTTGATTAATATTTAATAAAAATTAAGTTAAACTTATAAAATTTTTAATTAAATTTAACTAAACTACTTAACTTAAAAATTACAAAAAAAAATAAAAATAATTATATAAATCTAGAATAATTATATAAATCTAGAATAATTATATAAATCTAGAATAATTATATAAATCTAGAATAATTATATAAATCTAGAATAATTATATAAATATAGAATAAATAAAAAACATAATTTTATAATTATTTAAAAAATTAAAACAATAAACAAAATTTAAAAATTTAAATAATTTTAAAATAAAAACAAAACAAAACAAAACAAAATTACCTAGAACTTATCTAGAACTTGCAAAGTTAAACATACCATCCTTAATTTTAATGATATTATTTTTCTTTAAATAAAATGATATTTGTAATTTATATAATTCTGAATTATAATTAATCTCTAATTCATTATTTACATTTGTAATACGTGATTTAAATGAATCTAGTTTAGACATATTTATACCTCCTGTATATTGTAATTCGTTTTCAGGTTCAATACCAAAAACATAACTATAAATATATTGTTTTTCATCTATATTTATAAAATCCATTACACTATTAATATCTTTTTCAATAGTTTTTACATTATTATATAATTTTAAGAAAGCTATTCTATTTGCACTCATAATAGGTATTCTTTTAATAGTTCGTGGAACATTATTATGATACTTATTATTTACATTTATTAAATTATATACTAATTTTTGCTCTTCTGCTAGATCATTACCATTTACATTTAACTTAAAATTACAATTATTCATATTTACATAATTAAATAATTCATTATCCATATATTTACTATTTTTATTACTATTATTTACATAATTATAAACCATTTGCATTTCATTACATATTAAATTATCTATAAGTATTATATTATTACTAGTACTTGTTATTAAATGTTTTTGTATATCATAAAAATTTACACAATACTCTAAATGATTTGAATTAAATAATACCTTTTCTATATCACCTAATACTATACAATCTCCTAAAATTGATATATTAAATGTGAAATTTGTATCATATAAATTCTCTTCAGCATTTCCATTTAATAATGACATATCTGATACACCTAAAGTTGTATTATTTACATTAGATTTATTAAAAGTAGTTAATTTATTATTAATATCATTATTTAATCTTAATTCATCCTGATAATTTGGTTTAATAATATCTTGTAATGAATTAAAAGTAAAATTAAATACTACATTATGATATTTTAAAGCACATAATGGTAATGATTTTGAAATATGTTTTGTGAAAAAAAATGGTAAATTTAACATAAATGATTGTTGACCATCTATATAATTATTACCATTTAAATAATCGTTATACTGTCTTTTTGCCTCTTTTAAATATAATTCATTATATATATTTATAATATGTGCATCTATAATTTCAACAGAAACACCACCTATATCTAATTCTATTTTATTAATTAAACCCATTACAAAACCTCTTATAAATTGTTTCATATCTGGTTTACCTATAATTTCTAATTGTAATTTTAATCCAGATAATAAATCAAATTCACTAGACAATAATGTTATTTTACATGTTGTACTTGTATCTCTTAATATAGATAAATTAGTTAACGTTTTTGTAAATTTACAAAAAGGCGTATTTGCTATATACACTTTTTTAAATAAAGATATAGTTGTATTATTACAATTATCATAATTTCCTTCTACGTAATAGTTAATTTTATTTTTTGCTACTAAAGATATTATACCACCAGTCATTATATTATTTTTATTATTTATAGAATTTTAATTAAAAAATTTATAAATAATAACATATATAGTCTTAAATTTAATAATTTATTTATTTATTAAAAAGTAAAAAGTAATTAGTTATAAGTAATAATTTTATATTTTATTATAAACCTTATATATTTAAAGTTAAAAAACATTATAATTTTAATATATTTCTTATATATTTAATTTTAAATTTCAGTTACACACTTACTCTTCACTGCCAGTATCATTTTCATTTTCATTTTTTATTAATGAAAATGTTAAAATATTAAAATTTTCCTTTTCTTCTGTTTTTGTAGGTCTTTGTGGTATTACAATTGTCTTTGATTTTTTTTTTTTTTCTAAATAGTAGTCTAATATTTTTTTATAATCACTTAAATTAATTATTTTTTGATTTCTTAATAACATTAAATATAAAATTTGTGAATTTAATTTATATTTATCAATTTGATTATTATAATACATCATTTGACATTTTATAATAAATAATCCAATACAATTTTCACCATTATTATTATTGTCATCAACTAATACTTTAATATTTTTTGTGTCTAATAATTGTTTTATAATAGTATCAATTTTTTCATCTTCATTTATATCAATAATATGCATATTAAACGAATATTGTAAATATTTTTTAGGTGTAAATTTAAATTTTTTAGGTGTAGTAATTGTAATTTTTTGAGTTATATCTTTGTTATGATTATCTAAATTATTTATATACATATCATCATGATTATTATTTGAATTTATAATTATATTACCAAAATTTAATGGATTATTATCAGGTACATTATTTAAAATAATTAAATCTGTTATATTATTTTGAACTATCATTTTACTAAAATTATTTGATATTTTTTTTTTTTCATCAAAATCATCATTTTTAATTGAATTTGTAGCAATTAATAATTGAAACATATCAAAATTAAATATATTGTCAATATTATATTTTTTTATATTAGTATTTTTTTCATTATAAATATAATTTGCATCCATGTATGTATCATTGACATTTGCACTTTTATTTACACTTGGATAAATATTTTTTACAATAGTAAATTTATTACATTCTAAATTATTTGTTTCGCCGCCTCTACAATCATAAAATTGCTTGTATTTTTCATCTGTTTCCACTATATTCATAATGTTTTCTAATTCTTTAAACATAGATGTTGCATCAATATTATCAATATTATCATTATAATCATTACCACCTTTTAATACATATTTATCATTAGTAAATGTATTATATTTATTTTTTGTATTACTTAATTTGTAATTTTTTATTTTTTTACTATTAGTCATTATTTATATATTGTAAATAAAAAAAAATATATTTTAAACAAAATTAATTTATTCAAAATATATTTTTTTTTTATTTACAATATAATCAATAATATAACAATTATAAATTATATAATAACAAAATAATATAACAAAAACAATATTATATTATTATTATACTAATTTACCAGATAAAAAAATAATTAAATTATCTATTAAATATTTACAATATGCAGATATACCTTATTTAAATAAATATTATTCAAATTATAATTATACTATTAAATTGCTTAATTATTAATTCAAACTTAAAATTTAAAAAAAATATAATAAAAAATATAATAAAAAATATAATAAATATAGAAATTTAATTAATGAATTTTTTATAAATATTAATTCTAAATATAATTATTTTAATTATCAAGATAATATAATAATAATTAACTCAAATATTACTTATACTAGTAATTAAATTTAATAAATCAGTAGATAATTTATCATCTTTATTAATATATTTAACATTAGAAAATTAATTTAATCAAACTATTAATAAATTACTATTTGGATTAACACATTTAACATTAGAAAATTCAGTTAATCAATCTATTGATAAATTATAAAATACTATTATAGTATTAAAAATACATAATATTAATTATTTACATTTAATATAAATACTAAATTATATTTACCAACTATATTACAAAAATTATATCTTAATAATATTTATAAAAAAATTAACATAGTTGATAATTTTATATCAGAAAATAAATATAAAGTAATTTATTTAAATTACATTAAATTACATGAAATTACATGAAATTATATGAAATTATATGAAATTAATATGAAATTACATTAAATATATTAAATTTAATATATTAAATATATTAAATATCTAGATACTAAGTGTTTGTAAAGTTTACCATTTTTTTTTAAATTTACAGATTTATAAATAATAAGTTGTTTTGTTAAATTTAACCAAAAAGATAAATAAAATATTATAAAAATATAAATATTAATAAAAATATAAATATGGATAATTTCATTTGTATATTTATATTATTTTTATGTATAGTATTATTATATAAATATTTTGAAAATAATGTTTATGAAGTTGAGTATGTAGTATCTAATAGTGGTAAATCATTTTTAGTTCGTAATTTACCAGATAAGCAACTAGCATCTAATAATTTATCTGAAATGAGTTCTAGATTTTCTAAATTAGTAGATTATACAAATAAACAAGATAAATTTAAAATGTGGAAATTATATGTAGAAAAAAATCCAGATTCTTATAAAACTGTTGAAGATATTAAAAATGATATTAAAAAACAATCATATAAAAAATTTGATGATGATATAAAAAGATTAATAAATAATTATAATCCAGAAGTTATAAGTGAAAATACACCAGATAGTAAATTTACATCTTATTCTGAAAATAAAGGACAAAAAATAGTTTTTTGTATGCGTCATAAATCAGATAATACATTAGTTGATTTAAATACTATGATGTTTGTTGGTCTTCATGAATTAAGTCATTTAATGACTAAATCAATAGGTCATGATAAAGAATTTTGGGATAATTTTAAAATTATTTTAAGAATAGCTATACGATTATCTATTTATAAATGTCAAGATTTTGAAAAAGAAAGTAAAGCCTATTGTGGAACTAAAATAACTGATAGCCCTTTAAGATGTGGTGATGTATAAAATTAAAATAGTTTAATTTATTTATTAACCCATATAGATTTTAATATCAATATCTCGAAAGTATTTAATAGTTAAATCATATAATAAATTACATTCATTAATGTTTTGTTTTGCATTTTTTATTTTTAGATAATTAGTTATAGGTAATTTGTTTTCTATTTTATTAATATTTACATTTTTAATTAATAATAATTCATTTTCAATAATAATGTCTAAATTTGTTTTATAAGTATTATCACATTTTACTAATTTATTAAATATAAATTCTTTTTTATCTATTTTTGTATTATCTATTTTTGTATTATCTATTTTTGTATTATCTATTTTTGTATTATCTATTTTTGTATTATCTATTTTTGTATTATCTATTTTTGTATTATCTATTTTTGTATTATCTATTTTTGTATTATTATACATTTCATCATATATAAAATATTGCATGTCATAATAATAAAATTTAGTCATTTTTATTGGTATGAAATAATGTATATATATTGTTTATTAAAAGTAGGATTTAAATATTCATTTTTTATAGCCATAAAATCTGGTATTTTAATTTTTAAATTATTATATATACTATTTTTAGTAAAATTATTAAATAATAAAGTTTCTGATATATATTTATTTTTAATATAAAATTTATCTATATCTTTATATTTACTATATTTTTTTTTTTTAAAAAAATTTGGTAATAAATTATTTATCATAAATGGATTCATATTTATTACTGTATTACTATTATTAATATTATTACTATTATTAATATTATTACTATTATTAATATTATTACTATTATTACTATTATTACTATTATTACTATTATTACTATTATTACTATTATTAATATTATTACTATTATTAATATTATTACTATTATTACTACTCATAATTATAATAAATTACGTATAATATTTACATAATTTATATAATTAAATATTATTTAAATTTAAATATTATGACTAATATTAAAAAATAATTATTTAATAAAATTATTTATAAATGTATTATATAATAATTCACATTCATTAATTTCGTATTGTGCTTTTTTTATTTTTTCAATTTGTAAAGTATTAAATAAAGTTGGTAATTTAATATTTAAATCTATTAAATACTTATTTGCATTAAATATAGGTGTATTTTCATTTTTAATAATGTCTAAATTTGATTTATAAGTATCATTACATTTTTTAAATTTATTAAAGAAAAATAATGATTTATTTTTTATCATATTATTATTTATATTATTTAAATAATTATTTATATCATTTACATTATTAATTTTATCATTTACATTATTAATTTTATCATTTACATTATTAATTTTATCATTTACATTATTATTTACATTATTAATTTTTGAATTATAATTACTTGACATATAAAATGGGTAATTATTAATGTTAGTTTTATTAGTGTTATTTAAATTATTATTAATGTTGGTATTATTTAAATTATTATTAGTGTTGGTGTTATTTAAATTATTATTAGTGTTGGTATTATTTAAATTATTATTAATGTTATTATTATTGTTATTATTAGTCATATTTATGATTATTTGTATATTATAGTATATTATAGTATATAGATATAGATATTATTTAAATGTAAAAAATTAAAAAATAAATTTAAGTAAAAAGTTTAAAAAGTTATAATAAAATAAATTTTAACTATATATAATAAAATATTTAATTTATAAAAATTTAAATAATAATAATACTAGAAAATAAGAAACAAATATATTAAATGATATTTAAAATAATAATACCTAGAAGTGTATTTAATAAAGATAAGGATAATTTAAAATTAGTATTTATAGGTAATATAGATAAATTAAAAATACAAAATCCAAAAAAATTATATGAAATTATAAGAAAAATAGAATCACAAGGAATAGAATATTTAACATCTGAAGAATCAACTTTTATAAATAATATTTATCCTAATTTTAAAAAAATAATTGGTTTAACTAATAATTATATGACAAAATTTATATATCAAACTATACCAGAAAATATTAATATAAGATCATTAAATATATTTATTATAGATACATTATTACAAATGAAAACTATATATCCAGAATTAGATATTTCATTTACATCATTTAAAAAAACAGGTATAATACCTTATTATTATTCTTTACCAATAAAAAAACAACATATAGAGCGTGTTATAAATTTTATATTTCAAATAAATGGATTTAAAAATAAAATAACTCATAAAAAGTTTTGTAATTCATTAACAAAAATAATAGGTATAAAATTACCTTTTAATAATTTATTAGATAATATGAATCATTTAGAATTAGGTAGTGAACCATATAATATTGCAACACCAATTGAATATTTAAATAATACAAAATTAAGAATTATAATAAACAGTCAAGTACCAAATTTATTATGTTTTTATAAGGTAAAAAAAATAATAACTTATTTAGAAGAAGATAAAATTAAATTAGAAGATATTATTTATAATTATGAAAATATTTGTAAATATTATGCAAATGAAGATAATTTAAGTAATATTTTAAAAAATTTATCTTCTATAAATTTAGATTATGAAAGTATGTTTATTAATCTAGATAATATAAATCAAGAATTAGTATTAAATTTATCAACTATAAAAGATAATATATTATATTGTTATATTCTAGATGATATAATTGAATCTAAAGAATCTGCTAGTATTAGTAAAAATGATACACAATTAACATTATCAAATGATGTAGAAAGGTTTTTAATAGAAAGTTCATTTAAAATAAAAAATTCAAGTGGTTTAAATAATATAACAAATGAGTCTATGTTTTGGTTATCAGTGTTTGCAAATAGAAATCAATTTTTACTAGATTATAATTATATAAACAATACACGAGAAATAGATAAAAATGAAAAAACAATGGATTTTATGATAAATATAAATAAACAATATTGGAATAAATTAACATTTTCTGGTTATTTGAATCAACCGGGATTAAAAATAAATTTACCAATATTATTTAAGGAAAGTATAGTAAGTTTTTATTCTCCAGTAATTAAGTATATAACAAATGGTGAAATAGTAAATTATAATGTGTATTTACCTTTTTTAAAGACAATAGATAGTAAAATAGCAAAAAAATATTTTAATAATGTTGATATTCTAGAGCAGTTAAATGAAAAAATTTATAGTAATAATATTTTTATAGATATGAAAAAAGTAAAATATAATAAATATTCTTCTTATTTATTATATAAAGTATTATTAGATATAGAAGATCCATTTTTATGTTTAAATATATTTGTATTTGAAACATGTTTTGTAATTATGAATATAGATAATAGTAATAATATAACAATAAGCCAAGAAATGATAGAAAAAGCATTTCGTTTTTTAAATTTAATAATAAAAAAAATAAAAACTATTTTTAATATAAAAAAATTAGAGTTTTTAAATCCCGAATCTAGTTTATTAATTAATTCATATATTAAAAATAAAAAAAATTATGAAAGTATAAATATAATTGAACAACATACAAATTTAGATATTAATTTAAATTTTAAAAGTTATTTTATTTTTCAAAAATTTGTTAAAAAAATAGTAGAAAGTAAAAAATTTAATGAATCAATAATTACACAATTATTAGATATATCTAGCATAGAATATCAAAAAGATTTTTATTTATTTATTACTAGAAATAAATTAAAAAACGGAAAAAATATATTACCATTATTAAATGATATTATATCTAGAAACCCTAATTTTAAAAAAAGTTTCATGACTGATAACGAAATTAGATATATTTATACACAAATACATGGTTTTAATGATAAATCTAATATAATACAATATATGTTTAATAGAATAACTAAAATAAAAGGTGGATTAAATAAAACTAAAGAATTAGAATTAATAAAAGAAACTGCTACATTATTTAATAAAACAGTAGAAGAAATACAAAACATATTTAAAACTTTATTAAAATTAGAAATACAAGGACATCAAAATTTTCATTATTTTATGTCATTTACAATTAAAAATGATCAGGAAAATAAATGCTTTAATTTGAAATTTCAAGGTAATTATAATTTAGATATAATAACTGCTATACTAGAACATATTGGTTATAGTTTTAATCAATTATTTACAGAAATTATAAATGAAGATTATCCATCTTTAGTTTATAATTTAGATATATTAAAAAATATTAACGATATAGATATATATAATGATAAATTTTTAAATGAAATTAAAGATATAGACACATATTTAAATGATATTATAAATAATAATAAAGTGTTAAATTCTATATTTAATATTACTGAAATTAAAAAACCTATTACTAATAATACTGAAAATGTTAAATCTACTAAATTAGAAATTAAACAACAAAATATAACTAATATGGATATGGACATAAATTTAAATATGGATATGGACTTTGATATAGAAAATATGGATTTTGATATAGAAAATATGGATCTAGATATAGATATGGATATGGATTTAGATCTAGATATAGATATGGATATAATACAAGATTTAGAAATAATTAACAAAGATAATAAAGATATAACTAAAGATATTAATAAAGAAAATAAAGATGTAAATAAAGAAAATTTAAATGTAAAAAAAATGGAAGTTAAAGATTTAGAAATTAGAGGTATTGTAGGAAAAAATAAAAAATTATCTGAATCAGAATATATTAATTTAATGCGTAGAAAATATGATCCTGAACTTTATGAACCGTCTGTTGATAATAAACAAGGTAGATTTAAAGCTGATAGACATTGTCCACAAACGGATAAAAGAGTTCCAATGATAGTAACAAAGGAACAATTGGAAACATTCGATCCTAAATCATTTAATGGTTATATGAAATATAGAGAAAATTATTATATTTGTCCTAGATTATGGGATTCAAAAGCAGAAAAACCAATTAGTATAGAAGAATTTATTAAAAATGGATTACGTTCACCTTATTCAGATGGTGAATTAATAACTAATGGACCATCTAAAAAATTAATAACAGATAAATATAATGTTATACTTAGAAAACCAACTACAAATAAATATTGGTCAGAACCAACTATACATGAAGATTGGCCTTCAGAATTAAAACATACAGAAAGAGAAGCGTATCCTGCATTAACAAAAGTTTCTACACATCCTAAAAATTTATGTTTACCATGTTGTAGATTAAATAAACCAGATGAATTTGATCCATATAAAAAAGAAATTCAGGAGATAACTAAACCACAAGGTTATAATCAATGTAAAGATACAATAGAATTAAAAAATACAAAAAATAAAGTAATAGAAGATAAAGATTTTATAAAATATGAAAATTATGTAAGTAATCAATTATCACAATTAAAATCTAGTAGATTAGGATTATTACCCAATAATATAGATATATTATTAAATAATCTACAAAATGTTTTTTTAACAGATAATGAAAATACTTTAATTGATAATACAAATGTATTACTTAGATGTGGTTTAACTAATAATAAAGAATATAATATATTAGAATCTGTATCACAATGTTTAGAAATTTCCATTTCTAATTTAGTAAATAATATTATTAATAAACTTGAACCTGAAGATTTTTTAATGTTAAATAATGGTTCTTTAGTAGATGAGTTTTATATAGGTTCATTTAATTATATACCAAATAATGAAAAAGAATTATTAAAATTTATTAAATTCTGTAATTATTATAATAATATATTTGATAATTATCAAATAAATAAAGACTTATTTTTAAAATCATTAAATGATTTTAGTGAATTTATAAATTATTCTAGTAAAACTAATATATATTATAGTAATTTTCAAAGTAATCTTAAATTTTTATATAAAGTATATGTATCTTTTTATAATTATTTAAAATTTTTAAATTCCAATACAGAAATTAAAAGATTACATCATGTATTAGATTTATTTATTGTTCCTAGAAAATGGTTATTTAAAACTGGATTAAATATAATAATTTTTAATAAAGATAAAACATCTATTAAATGTGGTTATGATTTAAATGAAAAATCTAATAAATTATTATTATTAATAGAAGAAGAAGATAATATATATATACCAATTATACAAGTAAAAATTCAAAATCAATCTAGAGTTATTAGAAAATATATATTAGATATCAATGATAGTATTAATATATCTGATAAAATTATTGAAGGATTAAATATTAAAAAACCACAATATAAAAAATCATTCTCATTATTAAAAGAAAGATTAGAAGCTGTTATTAAATTATTATATATTAAAAAACAAGTATGTAATTTTAATTTATCAGTAGTTAATAATAAAATATTAGAATTTATAAAACGTAATAAAATATATATCAATAAACAATATTTTAATTTTAGCGATTCATCCGGACAAATAGATTTTATTAATATATCCAGAATTATTAACATTCATAAAAAAAATAATACATCTTATGATAAAAATGATAAATCTATCAAATTAAATAATAAATCTAATTATAAAAATGATAAATCTAATTATAAAAATGATAAATCTAATTATAAAAATGATATAAATAGTGATAGTGAAGATGATAATACAGATGAAGATGAGATGAATAATTATGATAAAAAAATATTAAATGATGATTTATTAACAATAATATTACCTGTATATAAAAATAAATTATTACATTATAATATTGCTGATTATTCTATTTTAATGAATGATATTAAAAAATTAAAATTAAATATAAATACTTTGTGTAAATATATATACAATTTTTGTATTATAAAAAATATCAATAATTATAAAATTCAAACTAATGAAGGAATTAATTATTATAGTTTTGCAGATTTATTTGGATATAATTTTCAAACAATTAATATAGAAAGATTAAGCAATAAATTATATATAACTGCATTGTATTTTACAAATGGATTATTATTACCATTATTGCCTACAGAATTTATTAAAGAAGAATATAATTTATTATTTAATTATTTATATGATACTTATAAAATTAAATTAAATATTAGCAATAATATTATAATAAATACTTTAAAACTCAAATTATTAGGCTTATCTAATAATTTAATTTCAAATATAAATAATAATAGTCATAATAGTCATAATGATAAAAATATAAATAATAATAATGATAATAATGATTATAATAAAAATAATAATATTATTCTAGATGATAAATTAAATACTTTAACTATTATAAATGATAAAAATAATAAATTAAATAATAAAGAAAATGAACTAATTAATATTAGAATGGATTTATATTCTAATTGTGTTGATATATTAGAAAATAGTTTAATAAGTATAATAAGTAATGTATTATATAAAAATCGTAAAAATGAAGAAGTTAAAAAATTATACAATTTATTTAAATTTAATATAATAGATGAAAATTATATAGAATATGAAAATAATAATTCAAAAGATAAAGATGATGGTATAAAAGATAAAAATAATAATTCAAAAGATAAAGATGATGGTATAAAAGATAAAGATAATGGTATAAAAGATAATGTAAAAAAAATAGATAAACCGTCATTATTGTTATTTACTAATATAAATATAATAATTAAAAATTTGGTAAAAATATGTGAGGATTTAGTGGGTATAAAATTGGTGGAAAATATAGAAGATGATATATTAAATAAGTTGGTAAATAATATAATAGATGATAATGAAAATTATGAAATAGTAAATTTTAAAACAAGGGTAAATTATATGATTCGTTTAATGTTGAATAATATTTCATCTATGATAAATACGGCTAAAAAAATAGAAATAAAAATAAATAATAAAAAAACAAAGTATAATTTTGAGGTATTAGATAAGGTAATTTATTTAATAATAACAAATATAATACAAAAATTAATAATAGATGTAGGATTTCGTTATAATTTTTTTGAGGGTAAAATATTAGATTTATCTTTTTATGATGGTGTATATTTTGATAATGTAATAAATAAAGATATTTATAATAAGGAAATAAAAGATTATGTAAATAATAATAATTTAGGTATAATATGTTCACCAATAGAACTTAATTTTATAATAAAAAATAATTTAATAAGTAGATATAAGAAAAGTTATAATATAGTTTTAGATAATATAGAAACTTATTTTAATACAAATAAAAAACAATTAACAAAATATGAAATAGACTTATTTAATAGTAAATTAAATTTAAGTTTGTTAAAAGGTTCTACATCTTTAAAAAGATTATTAAATTTTGATAATTTAGAAGAATTGACATCATTAACATCATCTAGATTAATTTCTAAAAATGAAAAAAAAATTATTATATCTACAATATTTAACTCTAAAGGTTTATATAATCCAAATGCACAAGTTAGTGAATGTAAATTTCCATATAGAAATATAAGAGGTAAATTAAGTTATAATTGTAATCCTGCTAGTTTATTATTTGCTAAAAATTTATTAAAAAAGAAAAATTTAAAAGAAAGCGATTTAATTTGTCCAACAAGTATAGATAAAGTAAATAAACCTTTAGAATTTGGTTATTGTCCTGAAAATCCAATGATTACAGAAGAACGTTTTAATGTTAAAAAAGTATATGCAAAAATATCAGGTGATAAATATATAAATTGTCAATTTCCATATTTATTTTTTAATAAAAAAATTATAAATCCACTAACTGGAACAACTCCTTTAATTCGTATTAATTTTAATACTTTTAAAAAAAGAAAAGAAGAAGGTAATTGGTGTTTTACATCTGAACAAAATCAAATAATTTCAAAAGAATTAGATGTAAATGGATTAAATGACTTAAATACAATAAGTAAAACTAACGATAATAAAACTAAATTTTTAGTTGGAACAAATAAATTAAAAGATATTTATTATGGTAAATGGAGTATGGATAATATTCTAGATGAACGTAATAGAACACAAATAGATAAAAAAAAAATAAAGAATTTTTATGATATATTAAATTATAAAGAAGTTAAATGTATAGACAGTAAAAAACAAAAAGATAAACAAAATATTATTGAAGAAAAATTAAATTTAAATAATATTAAAACATTAACCATAGATGAATACGATCATTCTTTTTGTATGTTAAGTGAAAGTAAAAAAGGCTATACAAAAAAACAATTATATGTATTTGGCAGAGATATTTTAAAAATACATTATGATATTATGATTAATAAAAACGGTAATATTTTATCCAAAAAATTACTATGTAAATTATTTGAACCTGAAATTAAAAAAATTAATAAATATAAATTACTTAAAAATTTAAAACTTAATGAAGATGACCTAGACTTAACCAAAATATATAAAAAAGATCCTGATAAATGTAATGAAGGTGAAGGTAAAGGGGGTTATAAAGCTTTAAAATTACGCGAAATAGCTACTACATTTTTAGGTCTTAAATTTGATGATGCTTTTAAAATGAAAAAAGAAGAATTATGTAATTTTATAATTCCACGTATTTTTAAAGAATATGATACTAGTCCGATTAATACTAATAATGAATCTACTAATAAATCTAGTAAAACTAGTAAAAACGATATTATTGATTATGAAAATATATATCCAAAAAATAAAGATATTAATCTATGCGAAAAACCAATTAATAGAGGTGGAATATCTATAACAAAAGTTAGAAATATTGCTAGACTATTAAATATTGAATTTAAAGAACGTTTAAAACTAGATATATGTAATGATATAAGAAGTAAAATAGAAAATATTAAAGCTAATCCATCTGATATTAAAACATTGAAATTTAAAGATGATTTAAAATTAAATGATAATATATCTAGTATTAAAGAAAATATTAAAAATAAAGAATTTATAATTTAATATAAACTTATTTTTAAATTTAACATAAACTTATTTTTAAATTTAACATAAACAAATTTTATTTTTGTAAAATATAATTTCAATCTAGAGTTATACTATTTTTTATTTTTGTAAAATATAATTTCAATCTAGAGTTATACTATTTTTTATTTTTGTAAAATATAATTTTAATCTAGAATTATACTATTTTTTATTTTTGTAAAATATAATTTCAATCTAGAGTTATACTATTTTTTATTTTTGTAAAATATAATTTCAATC
>Ga0307983_1000465_pt1 | contig 20673 bp, 21 predicted proteins | sample OrgLakmetagen991_FD_201845 | JGI IMG/M metagenome (GOLD analysis project Ga0307983, IMG submission 201845) | Saline water microbial communities from Organic Lake, Antarctica - #991 | ecosystem: Environmental > Aquatic > Non-marine Saline and Alkaline > Saline | place: Antarctica: Organic Lake...
GAGATTTACTTAGATTTTAAAAAGAAATTTGGTTCAGATTTGCAGGCAAAGGCTAAAAATGTGCCACGCGTCTTTGGCTCTATTTGGGGGAAGATTTAAAAGATAAAAGTAATTAAAATGAGTAATCTAGATGGTATCTGCCCCAGAGATGAAACTGCAAATGCTTCAGAGAGACCTCGTGCGCACTTACAAAAATTGATAGTGAGAAGCATGATAAGAGCGGCTGATTTTAATTTTAATATCTTGCCGGCTCATAAAGCGATAACACTAACGCCAAAAGAAAAAATATACATCGCTTACGCCGTGTTAATGGCCTATGCCTTTAAAACCCATTACCAAACCGCCCTTATTTCTGAAAAAGAAAAAACTGAACCTCGAATCTCAGTGGCGATAGAAGAAACCCTTCGGCCCATTATTGAAGGTGATGAAGCGTTAATACCCGACTACGTATTACAAGCTAAAAATTACGCTGTAGCGCATAAAAAAGATGGCACTGTGACCAGCCAAACTATCTCTGCGTACACAGACCTCAAAAGAATCGTTGGTCCAAGCACCCATTTAGAGTCTCGATTAAAGATTAATCAAAAACCCGCATCAAAGGCACGAAGAGAGGAAGTTAAAAGGTCCGCTTTGCATACCGTCGACACCGCTCCCGCAGAAGTTTTAGTGGCCTACGGCATAAAGGAGCCTGAAGTTCAAGAAGCCACCACGGTTGGGTGCCCTATGTTACTGGCCGGTATTATTGGCGAAGTGGTTGATGATGCTATTGAATTTGAAGATCAACGGAGAGAAAGGAATAAACTGAGGTAACTTTTACTTATCGACAAGGAGAAAAAGTTTTGGAAGGTTTTTGCCTATTCAACGTCATATTAAAAGTCCGAACTCATCTAGCAACGCAATTAACCAAGTCCGGACTTGAAAGTCCCTTCTTTATACGAAGCGAGCTGAAATCCCGGGATCAAACTTTAAGGGCCTTTGTAGATCCCGGGATTGGTGAGACTAGCCTCTTAATCTCTGGCTTGCCCAGAGTCTGGCCTTTTGCGATTCTCCTATCACCGTCACCCTCCGTAGGGAGGGTCCGTTGCGCATCGCGTCTGTAACAACTTCTGATTCTCCCTTCCACCCAGGTGGTCACTCTTTTGAGAAAAGCTCAATTCACCTAGACGGAGAATAACGGTGATGGATTTGTGTTAAATAGACTTTAACTCTCGTTCCCAAGCTCTCGCTTGGGAATGAACTTTTAGCTTAAAGCTAAGCTTTAAATCTCAATAAAATCACGAGCACTTGAATATTTCCAATCTTCTGGATTCAGCACATACCCCCGCGTTACCGGATTTTGGTGAATGTAATCAACTTTTTGTGCCCACATCGCCTCATCTTTAATAAGTTGCGGATGCACCCCTTCTTGCCAAAATTGATACTGACTTTGAGTTTTGTACCGCAGGCGGTAATAAGACAACTGATTGAGCAACCAAGCCTTTCTGTCTTCTTTTATTAAAGTAATAAGGCGTTTCGCTGTATAGCTTTTAAAATCTCTCATGCCGTCGGATAAATCGCAACCAGAGATAATTAAGTGTAAGTGATTCTCTAAAATCACCCAAGCATGAACGTTGAACTTGTTTTGTTTTTGGCAGAAACATAAAGATTCCATAATGACTTTAAAATATTTTTCGTTCGTAAAAACAGGTATCCACTGAACCACCGTAGCCGTGATGAAGTAGAGCCCTTCTGTTTCAATAAACTTATAGCGTGATCGCATACAGGCAGCTTAAAGACTACCTTTGTTTAGAATAGGTGAAGTCTTCATGTCGTCTTAACCTTAAAGCAAAGCTTTAAGTGCCAATAGCATTCCCAAGCGGGAGCTTGGGAACGAGAAGAAAATTACACAGGTTAAATTAATAAAGATTTTATATAACAAAAATGCTACAATTAAAATAATGAAAAAAGTGAAGAAAAGAACGACAAATTTCATGCCTCCAGTCAAAATGTACTGGGATGAATTAGAAGAAATTTATGAAAGTATGAAAAAAGATAGAAGTGCAACTATCGAATCCGAAGGGTATGAATACGATGATTTGAATGAGCTAAAAAGCAACACATCAAAAATATTTATAAATAAGATCAAAATCTCCGCTAGAGGTAAAGCTTTTAGTAATGAAATATCAATATCAATCACTCCTTCATTTGTCATTATTCATCAGGAAGAATCAACCGAAACTGCGGCTAGAATAAAAGAAATACTCAAAAAAAATTCACCTTGGTACATGTATTCTAATTTTACCCTTAGAGCATGCGAACAATTTTTAGTCGGGATTATGTTAGGCTTAGCCCTCAACCTGTTAGTGCAATATACTAATAATACCTATTTAATAATCTTTGGTGCAGTTTCATTATTTCTCTGCCTAATATTAATTGCAAAAAAAGAGAATCCCATTTTAGGAAAGTCTAAAATTTTCATTACATATAGAAAAGACAAGTCAAATTTTTTTGAAAAAAATAAAGATGAAATTTTAATGGGATTACTCTTCCTATTTCTAGGAGGAATTGGCACATTTATAATACAAGCTCTTTAATCTAATAAATAGTTGCCAAACCGCTTAAACTCACTATTTTCATCCCGCTTTGCCTACCTCAGTTTGTGAGGTACGCCACAAGACAATTTATTTCTTAACGTCCAAAAAGCATGCAAAAGTACGAATTGATGGCAATCATCAGCAGCAAGCTCGACGCGAAAGCGGCCGAGAAACACGCCAAAGACCTAGACGGTCGAATCGAAAAGGAGTTTAGCGGGAAAGTTACTTTCTCAGATTTTTGGGGTGAACGTGGGTTCGCTTACATTATCAAAAAGCAAAAATGGGGTTACTACCAAGTTTCTCAATTTAACATGGATGCTTCTGAAGTGCAGAACTTTCGTCACGAATTAAATCTTGATAACGACCTGGTTCGTTTCATGATTACTAAGGTTGACCCAAAGTCTCCAACACCAAGAAAGTACGCTGACATGAAAAAAGAATACGAAGCGCAAGAAAAAGCGCGTGAAGATGAGAAAAAACCAGCTGACGAGAAAAAACCAGCCGGTAAAAAAGAAAAGTTAACAACGGTTAAAACCGAAGAAGTTAAAGCAACTGAAGCGCCTAAAGCGACAGAAGCTCCAAAAAACGACCTCGACAAAAAGTTAGACGCTATTGTTGACGAAGCGAGCGACATCTAGTCCTCTCCCCTTTCTTTTACTTTATTACAACTAAACACTATGCCTCCAAGACCTAAAAAATTTATCGACCCATTTGTATTAGCGGGTATTGATTACATCGATTACAAAGATCCTAAAATGTTAGCGCAGTACATTACGTACTACCGATCCATTCAAAGTCGTTTCCACACGGGAACGTCACTAAAGAACCAAAAACAATTGGCTTCTGCGGTAAAAAAAGCCCGTCAAATGGCTTTACTACCTTACGTTCGATACGAATAGTAAGCTAAAACTAAATTTTAGAATCAAAGACCTCCACACTCTGGAGGTCTTTTTTTATGTAAATATAAATCCAATCTGAAAACTTTATAACCGAAGCCTTGCGATAGATTTTCAAGTTTTAACTTTTAAGGCGCGTTAGAGCTTTCTCGGATACCAGACTTAATTAAAACGAGTTTGAAAGCTGTAGCGAGTTAAAAAGTTTAAAACTAAAAGCTTGAGCCCAGCTTCAAAAGTTTTTGCTGCTTTTTGCAAAAAGCAGAGATAATTAATCAAACAACATAATTCTTAATCTTTAACAGGCTCTAAGTATTGTAATAGACTCTTATATCTGCTATAATGCTCTGATATATTTGTCATATTTGCCCTATGGGACTCAATTTAAAATCGATACTGAAAGGAAAAAAAACCGATACGCCTAGCGGCGTCATGGGGGTTAAAAAGAACACTCAAACCACTGATAGCATCATTTCGGCGGCGGTCAGCAATGCCGGAAACATCTCAAGCATGACCATGAGTAAAGAGGAGCATGATCGCTTGATCAGTGCCAAACATAAAATGCCGGTTCATATTACTATTTTAAAATATGCTTCTTTAATTTTAATGTCGTTGGCCATTGTGGTGGGTCTTTTACTAAAGGCTGATTTAGAACCAACTAATGCGTACTTTAGCTTTTTGGGTTTGAGCGATAATACAGGGTCTGAATATGTAAAAACCTCACAAGAACGAAACACCTTTGAACAAAGAAACGATGTATTAGAAGAAGAAATTGCCTCTATCACTGAACGAAGTGACTCTTTTGATAACAGTACCGAAGCCAATAAGGTCTCTTTACTGGTTCCAGAAATTCTAGAAGTAGAAGACATGCAAAAACGTTGGTTTAACGAGCTCGTTGAATTTACCAACGAAGACGGCCAATTAGTAGAAGAAGAAAAATTTGGTTTGGTTGATAGTTTTGCCGACATGATTGAGTACTTCGAAGACAAAGAATACCAACCACGATTCTTTAACCAAAAAAATCGAGATCAAAACTTAAGCGCCAGTGAACCAGACGTTTGTAACGTAGCGAACAACAAACTAAGCGCGGCGGAACTAGCCGAAAAAAGAAACTTTGAAAACACAGGTCGTTGTATTAGTAACAGCACCCTCATTATGGCCAATGAAATCGATATTCGAGGGCTTAATATCAATGCCACGGGGGTCAATGTAACCGTCTCGGCCAGTGATTTACTAAGTCGAGTGTTCACCTTAAGTTCTGAGTTTGTGATTATGATGAACAGTTTTGATTTCTTTAAAGGGGCTACTATTACGAACTTCACCCGACGAGAACTAGAAGAAGGCGGTGATACCACAGAAGTAGCGTTAAGACTTGAGTTTCAAGACGAGGAAGACGTCGATGAAAATGATCAATACCTTACCGACTTAATCGAATGGCAAAACAACTGGCGTTAAAATATAGCGTCGAACTAAAACAAAAAAATATAAACCTATGGCTAATCTAAACACCGTCGTCAAAAAAAATTCAGGCTCTAAGCACTCTCGTAAAGAGCTTATGAATAAAAGTCCCATTCCTTGGCTGGTTATAATTTTTATAACCCTGATCGCGGGTGGTTTCTTAATTTATCCTAACGCTTCAAGTTGGCTTGAAAAACGAGCCGAACTAACCGAAATGGAAACGCTTATTCCCCAATTAGAAGATAAAAACCAAACACTGATTAACGAAAAAGATGCGCTCAATGATACCTTTAAAAACAAAGCCCAGCCTTATATCCGAATTGCCGATCAAAGGTTTCCAACGGTTATAAATCCGACCACGGTGACCCAAGTGTTAGAAATGTACGCGATTTTAATGAAAGTTAATTATCGGTCTAACGACTTCGAATTAAATTCGTTAAGTGTGGGGCAACCTCGAAACGTAGACGGTCTGCCCTTTGCAGAAAGTTCTGTCAACATCAACGTGGTGATTGACCGGGAAATGCTTGAAGAATTTGTAGCGTTTTTACAAACCGGTGAAATTACCAATGATTTAGAAAACAAAGTTATTGAAAGTGGGGGTGGTGAAACCGCTTCAATTGAGTTTTTAAAACTTAATAAATTACCAGTGGCTACCATTAATAGCCTGTCGCTTAATGAAGAGCGAAGCCAAAACGAAACGGCCAACAAAGAAGTCTACAACGCCCAGCTGCAAGTCTTATTCTATTCTGAACCAGTTTAACAATGCCCGTTGAAGATCCTCTAAAAAAATTAAAAGATTCGATTATTCGGGGTGATGTACCTGGAATTTTAGAAGGCTGTATGTCGCTTTCCCTAAACTTGGGAGCGTCGGATATCCATATCGAACCGCGTCGTAATAACGTTGAGTTTAGACTACGGGTAGATGGTGTGCTGCGTCATATCGTAGAATACCCAATGAATATGCATCCAGGTCTTGTTTCGAAAACGAAACTAATGGCCAATTTGAAGATCGATGAATCGCGCGTACCGCAAGATGGACGGATTTCAACCTGGCTTGGTGAAAAAGAAGTAGATCTTCGGGTTTCGACGCTGCCAACCGTGAATGGTGAAAAGATCGTGATGCGGGTACTAGATAAATCGAAGAAAATCCCCACCCTAGACCAACTTGGGATTGTGGGACGAAATTTAAAATTATTTCAGTCAGCCATTGAACAACCCAATGGAGTGGTGCTTACTTCCGGGCCTACTGGTTCTGGGAAAACAACAACCATGTACTCGGCGATGAGTTATGTAAATCATCCGTCAGTAAACATTATGACCCTAGAGGATCCGGTGGAGAATCAAATGGATGGGTTAAACCAAAGTCAGATGAAACCGCTGATCGGTTATACTTTTGCTTCTGGGTTAAGAACCGCTCTTCGTCAGGATCCCGATATTATTATGGTGGGGGAAATCCGGGATAAAGAAACGATCGATATTGCTATTGAGGCCTCACTAACCGGGCATCTGGTACTCTCTACTATCCATACGAATTCGGCAGTAGAAACTATTACTCGGATTTTGAATATGAAGGTGCCCGATTTCTTACTGACTTCGGCGGTAAATTTAATTATTGCCCAGCGGTTGAGCCGAAAACTTTGTTCAGAGTGTAAGGTTAAAACGAACCCAAGTAAAAATGCGATGGAAAAACTTAAAGTCGCCTTTGAGCTTTTTAAGCCCTACGAAGGTTTTGATATGAATCTATTTAAAGAGCCTCAGTTCTTTACCCACAGTGAAGAAGGCTGCGAAGCTTGTGGTGGACTCGGTTATAAAGGACGAATGGGTATTTATGAAATTATGACCATGAGTGAACCCATTAAAATGGCGGTCATGAAAGGAATGCCCGGACTTGAGATTCAAAAAGTAGCGCAAGCCGAAGGCATGATCACGCTTGAACAAGATGGTCTTATTAAAGTTATGCAAGGCATAACGTCGTTAGAAGAAGTTTACAAACTCGTTAAAGAGTAGTATAATAATTAGATAATATGAGTGATGCGGTAAACCCGATTCCACCAAGCCCCAATAATGGATCTAATCCAGGCGGGAATGCTGCGGGACAAATTCCAAATCCATTTGCCACTCCACCAGTGCAACCAACGGCACCGGTACCGGCCGCAACTCCAGCACCAGTACAAGCTGCGGCCCCAGCCCCAGCGCCAGCTCCAGTAGTAGCAGCACAGCCCTCGGCACAGCCAGCGGTTGTCACTCAAGCTCAAGCCGCAACGGTGCCCGTAACGATGGCGGCCACACCCGCTGTACCGGCAAGCACGGTAGCGGCAACGCCAAATCCTTTTGCTCCAAATCCGAATACGGTAACGCCGGCCGCCGCTCAAACAGCGGCCCCAGTGGCGACACCAAAACCAACGCCGGCCGCTGACGAGAAAGAAACTTTGGTTTTGGATATTAAAGGGCAAGCCAAAAAAGAAAAAGTTAACACCAACGAACTCAGTTTATTTAATCAGGTGGATGAATACCTAATTAATATGGGCGGCATTAAGCTGGATGAAAAATTACTTTTCTTTCAGTTACTCGCTTCGATGATTGGGGCCGGGCTACCAATTATTGATGCCCTGAATTTACTGATTAACCAAACGAATAATAAAAAATTTAAACGGGTTATTATTGATATGCGAGAGCAAATCGAAAAAGGAGAAAGCTTGGCTAGCTCGATGCGGAACAATGACGACGTCTTTGACGAAGCGACTTGTTCGGTAGTAGAAGCCGGAGAAAAATCAGGGAAATTAAACGCTATTTTAAAAGAACTAGTGGCCCAATACGAACAAATCAGTGGCTTAACGAAAAAGATTAAAGCGATTATGATGTACCCGGTAATCGTGATTACTTTCATGCTTTTACTGACCATTATTGTATTAGTATTTGTGGTACCGAAACTTGAAGAACTATTTGGAGGGGCGGACAATTTACCGCTGCCAACCAGAATTTTAATTAACGGGAGTGATATTGTACTTAGTTACTGGTACTTCTTACTGGCGGGCGCTATTGCGGCTGTAGGAGGTTTCTTTTACTGGAAAAAATCTAAAACGGGTTCACGTCAGTGGTCTACTTTGGTTATCCGAACGCCTATTTTTGGCGACATTCTCTCTAAAATGATTTTAACGCGAGTCTCGCGTATTTTCGGATTCTTAATTTCTGCTGGGGTACCGGTGGTAGAGAGTTTAAAAATTGCTTCACATATTGCGGAAAACCCAGTCTATCAAGATAAATTATTACTCGCGGCTGATGATCTGACCAAAGGGATTTCTATCGCTGAGAATCTGTCTGACGATGAACGGTTGTTCCCGAGTATGCTGGTTAACATGATGGCGATTGGTGAAAAAACCGCCTCGCTTGATCAAGTGATGGGAAAAGCGGCTGATTACTACAATGAAGAACTAAATCGTAAAATTGGCGGCATGTCACAAATGATGGAGCCAATCATTTTGAGTATCATCGCCGGTGGGGCGGTGTTCATGATCTTGGCGATTTACCTACCGATCCTACAAATGAATGATCAAGTGGTGGGAGGTTAAAAATAAACTAAATACAGCCTGACAGCCTGACTATAAGTATTATAGTGAGGTTGTTTTTTAATGGGTTTTCATGACTAAGTGCATTTTAGTAATCGGTAATGGTGGACGCGAACACGCCCTCATTGAGGCTTTAAACAGATCTCCGCAGCAACCAAATATTATTAATTTTGCCAATGCCCTTAACCCTGGTATTAAAAATCTATGCCAAGACGTTATCGTCGGTGATTACATGGATTTAGAGCAAGTAAAAACTATTGGCGCCCAAGTTAAACCAGACTTTGCGATTGTCGGCCCTGATGACCCCATTGGAATTGGGGTCGCTGACGCGTTGCTGGAGATTGGGATTCCCTCCTTTGCTCCGTACAAAATTTGTGCTCAACTTGAAAGTTCAAAAGCCTTTACGCGTAACCTCTGTCACAAACATAACATTGCTGGTGCGCCTGACTTTCTAGTTTTAAATCAAAATGATACGTACGCTGCTAAAACCTTTTTCGACGCGCACGAAGGACAAATCGTAGTCAAAGCCGATGGGTTGTTAGGAGGAAAAGGGGTGATTGTAGCCGGTGAACACTTTGACGGTTTTGACGAAGCCATGGAATTCGCCGCCCAGTCGGTTGAAAAGTTTGGTCGAGTCGTTCTAGAAGAAAAACTAATTGGTGAGGAGTTCTCTTTAATTTCAATTGTCGATGGTGAAACAGTATTAGACTGCCCCGCTATTCAAGATCACAAACGCGCCTTCGAAGGTGACGAAGGGCCAAATACCGGTGGCATGGGTTGTGTGTCGGATGAAAACGGCTCTCTACCTTTTCTTACCCGTAAAGATTTAGCCGACGCGCACGCTATTACCGAAAGTGTGATGCACGCCGTTAAAAAAGAAACCAACGAAACTTTTGTGGGGGTTATGTATGGGGGCTTTATGGTAACCAAAAACGGCGTTAAACTGATTGAATACAACGCGCGTTTCGGCGACCCAGAAGCGCTTAATATTCTGCCTATTTTAGAAACAGACTTTGTAGACGTCTGTGAAAAAGCCATTGCCGGTGAACTAGATAAAATTGGCGAACTGAAGTTCAAACCTGTCGCCACGGTGGTTAAATATTTATGCCCGGAAGGCTACCCCACTGATTCGGTTAAAAACGTACCCATTGAATTTATAGGCGAATCGCTTGAAGGGTTTTACTTTGCCTCGGTAGGAGAAGAAAATGGCGAATATTTACTTAAAGGCTCACGCGCGGTTGGGGTTTTAGGCACGGGGAAAAACATGACGGAAGCCAAAGCCAATTGCGACGCAAAACTAACGCAATTTAAAGGCCCATTGTTTTACCGGCACGACATTGGATCACCAGAACTCATGGAAAAAAGAATCGAGCATATGAAAACTATTCGAGGCTAAATTGTTTTTCAAATCTAGCTCACTAAACTTCCAATAAAATATGAATCAACTCGACAAAGGACTCTTTTTTGCCTTCATAGGCCTGACCCTCTTTGGGCTCGTGATGATGAGTTCTATGTCGGTCGCTGGGAGTTTTGAAATTACCGGGCGAAACGATTACTATTTTTTACGGCACATGATGTATATCGTCATGGGTATTCCCATATTTTTGTTTGCCTTTAAATTTCCCTACGACGTGCTGCGCAAAGTGTCCCCCGTTATTTTTATATTCGCCATTACCTTATTGTTACTGGTACTAGTTATCGGGCAAGATTTCGGAACCGCGGCAAAATCGTGGCTTAAAGTTGGCCCCTTATCTTTTCAGCCTACCGAAGTGGCGAAACTCGCTATTGTTATATTTTTAGCGGCCGTTTATTCGAGCGGAAAAAACAACGTTGATTCACTGCAAGGCGGCTTAATGCCCTTTGCGTTTATACTGGGGATTCCGGCTATTTTAATTATGGCGCAACCCGATTTTGGCTCGCTTATGGTTATATCCACCGTGGCGGGTGTTATGTATTTTGTGGCTGGGGCAAACCTAAAACATTATTTTGGCGGTATCATTTTTGCCATCATCGGCGCCGCTATCGCTATTTTAAGTAACCCGTATATCGCCAGTCGTTTTGCGGTGTTTATGAACCCTGAACTAGACCCATTAGGGGCTGGTTTTCAAGTGAAACAGGCCCTCATTGCCATTGGTTCTGGGGGCATATTTGGACGAGGGTTTCAAAATTCAATTCAAAAATTTGATTACCTACCAGAAGTTCAGTCTGATACTATTTTTGCGGCTATTTCGGAAGAACTCGGCTTTGTACGAATTCTCTGCTTACTCGGGATTTATTTTTACATTGCCCACCGCGGCTTCTTAATTGCCAGAAACGCACCTGACCAATTTACCCAGTTACTAGCCGTTGGTTTAACCACTTGGATTGTCGGTCAAGCCTGTATCAACATAGCCGTTAACTTAGCGCTTTTCCCTAATACGGGTATTACCCTGCCGCTACTTTCATACGGAGGAACGTCGCTCTGGGCTACCTTTGCGGCTATGGGTATATTGCTGCATATATCGGGAAATATTAAAACCGCGCCTCGGCGACGTTATTAAATGAAACCACAAACAATACTACTGGTTGGCGGTGGCACGGGCGGACACATTTTCCCGCTCTATCCCCTCGCCAAAAAACTTTTAGCCCAAGGTCACCAAGTTGATTTAATTGTGAATGACTCCCCCCTTGATCGCCAAGTCATAAACGATAAGTTTTCTGATTTAAAGTCTTTAAAGGTACATTTTCTTAAAACCCATAAAATAGACTACCACTTAAGTCTACGAAATTTAGTGGCACCATTTAAGATTCTTAAAAGTTTTTTTAGAACACAAAAGTTGCTCAATAAAATAAAACCAGAAGTCGTATTCTTTAAGGGTGGTTTTGTGGGCTTTCCAGTATTAGTAGCGCTTAAATACCTAATGCGATTTAAAGGCAAAATATACCTGCATGATTCTGATATCTCTGCTGGTACTCTCACCAGATTTATCGGTAAATCTGCCGACAAGATTTTCACTAACTTTGGAAAACAAGCAACGCCCCTCTTTTATTGGCCAGACACATTAGAACGAGTTCGAACTCAAAACAGCAATTTGAAGACAGAGTTCGAACTCAGTTCGAACTCAAAGCCCAAAATCCTTATTTTTGGTGGTTCACAAGGAGCGCAATTTTTGAACAATTTAATTGTTCGTAATATCAAACCGCTTACCAAAAAATATGAAGTTATCTTAGTGGCTGGACCAAAGAATGATATCAACGTTAAAGCCGCTAATTTTCAAGTTCATAACTTCATGCCGCAGGATAACTTAATTAAAGCGATGCTTGAAACCGACTTAGTTATCTGCCGTAGTGGCGCCTCTATGTTTCAAGTGCTGGCCGCACACACGAAATGTATTGCGGTTCCACTCCCCTCTTCTGCCCGTGATCATCAACTTAAAAATGCCCAATACTTTGTAGATAAGGGTTTGTGCTATTTGCTCGAACAAAACACAGACACGCCGCAGAAACTGCTACCAATGATCGAAACAATTTTAACTGATACAAAGCTTTCACACACTTTAGAAAGCTACAAAGGGTTGCCTCAAACCAATGAAATCGTGAATGTGATTACCAAATAAGCAAAAAATTATTACACTCTACTCACCACAAAATCTAACACCTCTTTATGTCGTTATTCCTCAAATACCGTCCGCAGACTTTTAGCGACTTAGTCGGTCAAGAAGCTGTTCGTCGCACCTTACAAAACGCTTTAAAATCAGAGCGACCTTCACACGCTTATTTGTTTACAGGTAGTCGTGGAACCGGAAAAACATCCACCGCAAGAATTTTTGCCAAAGGTCTTAACTGTGAAAACCTGCAAGATGGAGACCCGTGTGGCACCTGTCGTTTTTGTACCGGCACCGCTGATGGCAGCTTAATTGATGTGATTGAAATAGATGCGGCCAGTAATCGTGGAATTGATGAAATTAGAGACTTAAGAGAAAAAATAAATTTTGCGCCCAATGTCGCCAAAAGAAAAGTCTATATTATCGATGAAGTGCACATGATGACGAAAGAAGCCTTTAATGCGCTGCTTAAAACTCTTGAAGAACCACCTGATCACGCTTTCTTTTGTTTAGCTACCACCGAAATTCACAAAGTACCCGAAACTATTCGGTCGCGCTGCCAAACCTTTTCGTTCCAACGCTTTACGCTTGATCAGCTAAGCGACCGCTTAAAATACATTGCCGATCTAGAAGCCATTAAAGCCGAACCAGAAGCGCTCAATTTAATTTCCAGAAAAGCCGAAGGCGGTTTGCGAGATGCCATTTCTTTACTCGAACAAGTAGCGGCTGAGACCGAAAACAACGCCACTACTGTTGCGGTGCAACAAAGCCTTGGTATTTCTGATAGCAATACCCTGATCAACCTTTATAACTCGTTGGCTGAGGGTAACAGCCAAGCGGGACTCGATATTTTAAAACACCTTAGCCAAAACGGTTTAGATTTCAGGTCTTTTGGCCACGACTTTTTAGGGTTCCTACGGGAAAAAATGTTGCAGCAACTAGGCCAACCCGATTTAGGCTTTACCCTTAAATGTATTGAAGAGTTTGAAATCGCGCTCCAACGCTTAAAAACATCACCGATTATCGAACTACCGTTAGAAATTGCCATTATTAATTTAACACAGAACACGACTGTTTCGACGGTTAATATTCAAGCCCCTGCCCCAGTGTCGACTCCAGGGCCAACACCGCCTGCGGCAGCTGTGCCAGCACCAGCAATTCCTGACTCTACGCCCAAAGCACCAAAAGCGGCAAACGCCAGTGATGATGGCTTTGTGTTTGAAGGACAATCCCCTACCACACCAAGCGCCATTCCAACACCAATTTCAGTGCCAGCCGCACCAGTGGCCCCAACCGCGGCTCCGCCAGTGGCCGGTGAAAGCTTAAGTGGCGGCAACCTTAAAAGACAAATGGAAAACATTGCCAAAAAATCAGGCATGGCGGTGTTTGCTAAAAAATCATTTTTAACCTGTTCTCCCAGTGTCGATGGTACCATTATTACCTTTAGCGCTAGTTCTGAATTTCATCGTGAAAAAGTCGATCAAACAGAAGTCAAAAGTCAGCTTACAAAAGCTATTTCTGAAATGTTTGGCGTAGAAGGCTACCAAGTACGCGTTATTAAATCTGGTGGAACGACTCAAGCCGCTAATACGAGTGAAAAGGCGTCGGTTGATGACTTTTTAAATTTTTAGTCGTGTCTCATAAACCCAGTAATCTTCATCGTTTAACCCTTAAGTACTACGCCCAAAAAGCGCTTAAGTATAAATGGTTACTCGTGTTGTTCTTTTTCTCAATCACCGTGGCCGTTATTGGGCAAGAGTTCGTTGCCACACTCCTGTATAAAGAGATTTTTGATTTAATGGCCGAAAACACTGAAAACCCCAAAGCGGTATTAAACGAGCTCTTGAGATTTGTGATGCTGATTGGAATCACGCACATGACAACCACCTTTTTTTGGTGGCGCGTCGCGGGTTTTACCAATGATCATTTTCAACCGTTTGTTATGCGCGACATTGAAGATGAGGTTTTTTCGAAACTGCAAAATCACTCTCACAGCTTTTACACCAACCATTTTACAGGGGGGCTTGTATCAAAAACAAATCGTTTTGTACGTAGTTTTGAAATGATCGCCGACATTATTCAGTGGAGTCTCTTTAAAATCATCATTATGTTTATCGCTTCGGTAGGCGTGATTTTCTTTTTTCTGCCAATACTGGCCTACGCCCTTGTGGGTTGGACCCTTGTGTATACTTTTTTGTCGTATTTATACGCGCAGTGGTCGATTAAATTTTGGCGTAAAAATGCCACCGATGATTCGCAAGTTACAGCCGAACTAGCCGATAGCTTAACGAATATATTTAACGTAAAAATATTTGCAGGCGCCACCGAAGAAAAAAAACGATTTAATCAAACCATTAACACACGCCAAAAAAGTCGCACTAAAGCCTGGATGACCGGGACCTTTATGGGTGTTTGGCAGGGGGTTATGATGATCGGCTTTGAGATTTATTTAATTTACCAAATGGTAATCGCCTGGAGCGACGGGCTTATCACCCTCGGAACCATCTTCGCGATTCAAACCTTCATCTGGCTTGTTTTTTCTAACTTATGGGAACTTGGCCGTTTATTTCAAGATTACAGTAACGCGCTTGCCGACGCCGAAGAGATGACCCAAATTCTAAACCAGGTTCCCAGCCTAGAAGATCCAAAGAATCCAGAAACACCCCGAATTAAAGCGGGCGCCATAGAGTTTAAGAAAGTTGGCTTTAGATACGAAACCGAGAAAAATACCCCTCACATCTTCAAAAACTTCAATTTAAAAATTAAAGCGGGTGAAAAAGTGGGGTTAGTCGGAGAATCTGGCGCCGGAAAATCTACCTTTGTTAACCTACTCATTCGATTTATGGATACCACCGAAGGTGAGATTTTGATTGATGGTCAAAATATAAAGCACATAACCCAAGACCAATTAAGACAAAACTTAGCCTATGTACCACAAGAACCAATTTTGTTTCACCGTAGTCTTAAAGAGAATATTGCTTATGGCAAACCAGAAGCTTCCCAAGCCGATATTGTTGCCGCCGCACAAGCGGCCTACGCGCACGACTTTGTGCTAAGATTTCCCGAACAGTATGAAACCTTGGTCGGTGAGCGTGGCGTTAAGTTATCTGGCGGACAGAAGCAGCGGATTGCCATTGCCCGAGCGATGTTAAAGCAAGCCCCCGTACTTATTTTAGATGAAGCCACGAGCTCACTTGATAGCAAAGCCGAAGTTTATATTCAACAAGCCTTAGAGAAATTAATGAACGGTAAAACAACCTTGGTGATTGCGCACCGCTTAAGCACCCTCCGAGAAATGGACCGTATTATAGTCTTTGACCAAGGTAAAATTGTTGAAGACGGGGCTCACAAAGATTTAATTAAACAAAAGGGCAAATATTCAGAATTGTGGAAACATCAATCTGGAGGCTTTATAAATTAGGGAGTGCTAAACGGAAGAGACCTAAAACTCGCCTATTTGACATTTATTAAATAACAGTTGTTATTTGGTTCATTTTAGGGTATAATGATCTATAACCATTTCTAAATTTTAACCCAAAACAAAATGGCCAACACAAACTCAAACAAAACACTGCTACAAAAAGCCAAAGAAATTGAAGTTTCTACCGTAACTGGTACCGCCGTACTCGCTGGAGCCGCAATCTGTGCCTTTAGTGTTATGCCTAGTCCAGATGGTAACTTCTCGAACTTGTTACAAGCCAGTTTAGTTAATATCTCAACCGTGCTGTAGTACCCCAAACGAAGAGACCTATTTAATAATCTCTTAACAAATACGCCTATGAGTAAACCTAAAAACACCAAAAACAAAAAAACTGCGACTAAAAAAGTGGTTAAAAAAGGAAACGTTTTAAATCAAAAAGTTTCGTTCTTCACCGGGAGTCTAGTATTAATCACTGCCTTCGTGGTGGCGGCTAGTGCGATTCCTAGTTTTAAACAAGAAAACCAATCAGCCTTAGAAGTACTTTTTATGACTTTCATTGAAGACTCTGACTTAACCCAAGCCCATATAGAGGCCGAAAATTTCAGAATTGAAATCTATAAAAAAGAACTCACAAGAGCTCAAAGGGGAGAACAATAAACTTTTAGAGTTAAAATCGAAAATAGGCGCTTTCGTATCCGAAGGCGCTTATTTTTATGTACCTATCGGATACACTTTAAATTTGACAAAGAGCTTTAAAACAAAGACTATACGTCTGCGCCACAGGCCTTTTTAGGAGTGGCCTTAAAATAATACCCTGCACTTTATGGCAACAGAAAAAACTGGTAACGGCGTCTACAACTTTTTTAAAGCCCGTTGGGGTGAATTAAACAACGTTACTTGGCCAACACAAAAACAAGCCGTACATTCAATGATTTTAGTGTTAACCATCATGCTAATTGTAGGTGTATTTCTTGGGTTTGTAGATGCAGGCCTTAGTGAAATTGTACTCTACTTAATTGGCTAAATTCATTCTTTCTAAACTTTAAAAAACCTTCATGTCTAAACAAGATTCGTCCCTCGGAAAGCAATGGTATGTAATCCATACGTACTCAGGTTATGAAGATTCTGTTAAAAAAGCTTTAGAGCAAAGAATTGAGTCTATGAACATGCAAGACTACATTTTTGAGATTGTAGTGGCGAAAGAAAAAGTAGTGACCGTTAAAAACGGAAAACAAGTCGTAGTCGAAAAAAACTTGTTCCCTGGTTACGTACTCGTAAGCATGTTGGTAACCGATGCTTCGTGGTTTATCGTGCGAAACACGCCAAATGTAACCGGCTTTGTCGGTTCTGGCAATACGCCCGTGCCAGTATTAGCCGAAGAGTTTGGGGTAATTCAACGACGTATGGGACAAAATGAACCAAACGCCGATATCAAACTTAAAGTCGGTGACTTGGTTACCATTAAAGAAGGTCCGTTCTCTAACTACGAAGGCGGAATTTCAGAAGTAAATCCTTCGAAAGCTAAAGTAACGGTTATGGTTTCTATTTTTGATCGAGAGACACCTGTAGAATTAGACTTCACTCAAGTAGTGTTAAAAGTTTAGCCTCAACCTTTCACAACCTTATTTCCTTGATAATAATGTTGCCAAAGTGCAACCATTGATTATAAATTGCCTGATTAAATTCGCCTAACGGCCTTATATTATGCCTCCAAAGAAAAAATTCGCTTCCAAATTTGCCATTACATTACCCGCTGGTGGTGCTACTCCAGCACCTCCTGTAGGTCCAGTTATTGGTCAACATGGTATCAACATCCAAGAATTCGTTAAACGATTCAACGATGGAACTATGGACCACAAAGCTAACGGTTACAAAATACCGTGTATAACGTACGTGTTTGAAGATAAAAGTTTTGAAATTGAATTCAAACAACCACCCGCTTCAGATTTGATTAAAAAGAAAATTAACTTACCAAAAGGGTCTGGGCGACCAAACACCGAAAAAGTTGGTAAAATTTCTTGGGATCAACTTAAAGAAGTAGCCGAGGCTAAAATGCCAGATCTAAATGCCAACGACATTGAGGCTGGGGCTTGGATTATGTACGGATCAGCTCAACAAATGGGCTTGGAAGTTACAGGAGCACCTGACAAAAAAGTCAAAATTGCCTAAGCCGTCTAAATTATAAACGTCCACATACCTGTGGGAGCTCGTTTAATTCGAGCGCCATTTACCACTAACCCTTATAAAAATGAACAAGTCTAAACACTTGAAAGCCGCTTACGAAGCTATTGGTACTGAAACTTCATACCCAACAGCAGAAGCCCTTAAACTTATGTTGAAACACAACAAGGTTAAATTTGATGCGACCGCTGAGATTCACTTCACGCTTGGTATTGATCCACGACATGCCGATCAACAAATTCGTTCTACTATTTCACTTCCAAACGGAACGGGTAAAACTGTACGAGTCGTAGCGGTTTGTGGCGATGATAAAGTTAAAGAAGCTAAAGCCGCTGGTGCTATGGAAGCCGGTGGTGAAGACTTAGTTGAAAAAATGGCTAAGGGTTGGACTGATTTCGATTCACTTGTAGCTACACCTGACATGATGCGAGTGTTAGCGAAAGCTGCTCGAACACTTGGGCCTAAAGGTCTAATGCCAAATCCTAAAACAGGAACGGTTACTCCAGAAATTGAAAAAGTGATTAAAGAACTAGTGGGTGGTCGAATCGAATTCCGTAATGATAAACATGGTATCGTGCACACCGTCTTTGGTAAAATTTCATTTGGTGAAGATAAACTAATGACCAATTTAGAAGCTATCATCAAAGCTTTACAAGACGCAAAACCAAGTGGTCAAAAAGGAATTTATATCAAGAAATTGACTATTAACTCTACTATGGGACCTGGTATCAAAATTGACTTAAGTACAGGTGAAGAACAATAAGTATCTCTTCCTACTTTTAATTAAAAAAAACCGGCCTCAGCCGGTTTTTTTATATCTAATTTGAAATCCCTAAGTTTAGCTTTCTTGTGATCGAGCGTCTCTAAGGGCTGTGATTTCTGTTTTCATTTCAGCAATTAAAGCTTTAATATCGGCTTTTTCTACTTCCACGTACGCTTTAAATTCTACTCGAGCGTCCGCTCCAGTCATTTCACCCGCTTGAACAGCAGCGAGCATGGCAGATTGTTTTGCTTGAACAGCTTCAATTTTTTCCATAATTTGGCCGTAGTAATCTTCCATTATATCTGCCATCTCTGGGTTATTTTCTCGAACGGTAGCAATACGTGTGTCTACCATAGCTTGTCGCTTGCTGACAATCGCACTTTTAGCTTCCACTCTTTCTGTACGATCAGCAACCGCGGCTTGTTGGTTACTATCTCGTTGCGCCTGCATTTGTGCTTGAGCCGCTTCTTTCTCTAGATCGCCAGATTTAACATCTTCTCTTAATTCAGCCCCAGTGGCTTTTGTGGCTTCTCTACGATCTGCTGCATCAGATTTTTGCTCTTCTCTCATATCTGATAAGTTTTCACGCGCGCCTTCTATTTCGGCTCGTGCGGCTTCGTTAGTAGCCTTTCTTTGTTCCATTAAATCGCCATTCATTCGAGCTCTATCAATGGGTGACATACTGGATTGAACCTCATTCTGGGTCATCACATCAACGGTCGTGGTTTCCTCAACAACTTGTGCATGAGCGGTGCCTAAAGACAAAGCCATAAGTAAAAGTAACGCTAAGTTTTTGTTTTTCATTTTTATATTTGGATTAAAATATTTATCATTATAACATTTTTTTTGCAACAAGTAAATCACCCTATTCAACCTAAAAAAGGAGCGAACAAGTCGCTCCTTCTTTAAAACTTCAGAAAATTAGTAAATTACTTTTTATCGTCTTCTTTCGCTTCGTCGGTATCCATAATTTCTGGTTCCCCTTTGGCATCCGCATCTTGCTCCCCCTTAGCGGCTTCTGGGTCATGGCCCGCTTCATGCATTTTTCGCCCCAGCTCGGTCATTGGTTCTGAAAGTGCATCTGCGGCGGCTTTTAACGTTTCAGCGTCAGAATCTTCCGCTTTTTCTAAGGCTTCTTTCGCCGTTGGAATCGCTTCTTCCGTATTTTTAATCACTTCTTCTAGCTCTGATTTATCCAAGTCTTTCGCTTCTTTAACCGTTTTTTCGGCTTGGTACACCATTGAGTCTAGATGATTCTTCGCTTCCGCTAATTCTTTTCGCTCTTTATCTTTTTCGGCGTTGGCTTCACCGTCTTTTTGCATTTTTTCAATTTCGTCATCGCTCATGCCAGACGAACCTTCAATTTTAATCGATTGTTCTTTACCCGTTGAGTTGTCTTTCGCTTTAACTGAAAGCATACCATTGGCATCGATATCAAAAGTCACTTCAATCTGCGGCACACCTCGTGGCGCGGGTGGGATATCACTGAGTACAAACTTCCCAAGCGATTTATTATCACCGGCCATTTCCCGTTCTCCTTGTAACACGTGAATTTCAACCGAAGGCTGATTATCAGCCGCGGTAGAGTAAACCTGTGACTTAGAAGCTGGGATAGTCGTATTTCGATCGATCATTGCCGTTCGAACCCCACCCGCTGTTTCAATACCAAGTGTTAACGGCGTTACATCGAGTAAAAGGACATCTTGCACATCTCCTTGTAAAACACCTCCTTGAATGGCCGCCCCAAGCGCCACTACTTCATCTGGGTTTTGTGATTCATTTGGTTTTTTACCAAAGAATTTTTCTACGGCTTTTTTAACCGCTGGCATTCGGGTCATACCTCCAACTAAAATAACTTCATCAATTTCAGAAAGTTTTAAACCAGAATCTTTAAGCGCTTTTTTACACGGTTCAATCGATCGTTGAATGTGGTCTTCTACTAAGCTTTCAAACTTAGACCGTGTAATTTTAACGCCCAAGTGTAGCGGTCCTGCATCACTCATAGTGATATACATTTCATTCACTTCACTTTCACTCGCAGACGAAAGTTCTTTCTTTACTTCTTCCGCTTTCGCTTTTACCCGTTGCATGGCCACGGGGTCTTTCGCTAAATCAACGCCATTGGCGTCTTTAAACTCTTTCAAAATGTACTGAATCAAAGCCGAATCAAAGTCGTCTCCACCTAAATGGGTATCACCGTTAGTCGCCAAAACTTCAAACGTACCGTCAGAGAT
>Ga0307983_1000467_pt1 | contig 20640 bp, 23 predicted proteins | sample OrgLakmetagen991_FD_201845 | JGI IMG/M metagenome (GOLD analysis project Ga0307983, IMG submission 201845) | Saline water microbial communities from Organic Lake, Antarctica - #991 | ecosystem: Environmental > Aquatic > Non-marine Saline and Alkaline > Saline | place: Antarctica: Organic Lake...
CGGGCCGTCTTGGTCTCGGTGTTAAAATACCCATGCAGCCCGTCCCGAAACTGCCCGAGTCCGCGCTCCAGCATGGCCGAGCATTGCGCATCGGTGTATGTGTCGCCCTGCCCTACGCCCCGCGTCTCGCCATAGCAGACCGTCCACACAGCAGGGCTGGCGATGGTGTCGAGGTAGGCGGTGTTCTTCTTGCCCTCCCATTTCGCCACCAACGGCACCAGGACACGCATGGTCGCCGCCTCTGTCGTGTTTGCAATCGGAACGGGAGGCGCAGCGGCACAGACAAAGATCGCGCATAGGAATTCCTTAATCATCGGGCGATTCCCTGCGATACAATCCGGCCCGCGATGCCTGCGATAATCAGGCCAAGGCCAATCGCCAACCACATATGCGGGTTGGTGTCCCGACCAGTGGAAAGGTAGATCGCGTCTGGTGCCATTATCGCCGCGATGCCGCAGTAATTAGCCCACATCGAATAGGACTTGAGCGCCACCGTCTTTGCGTCTGGTATCAGTTTCATTTCGCCATTCCCCTTAAAATCTCTTTGATGTCCTGCGCAATCTCATCAAGGCGCCTATCGCTCTTGTCCCGGCTATCCTTGGCCGCCTCCATGTCCTCTTTGCGCTGCGTCCAGAGGCGCTTGATTTCAGCGGCGTTTGAAACCCCGCGCGCCTCCAATCGAACCAGCCACACGACCACGGCGAAACCGCCCGCAAACAGGGTCCAGAACTCCCTTAAAACGTCCATATCGCGCCCTTTATTTTGCATGTGATCGGCTATTTGAATTTGAAGACGACGACGCCCAGCACCATGACCAAGCGTTCAAGGCGCGACACACCAGAGGCCCGAAGAGCCTCGGAGAACGCCGCATCGGCGCTTACCCTGTCCCAGCCAAGAGACAGCGCATAATCATGCAGGGCGGCAGCTTTAAGGTATCGTGGGTCGTGCGGTGAAAACAGCCAGCGCAGGCCGCGCGGGACCGATACGTCGAAGCTAAACCCCGGCGGCACGTTCAGCCACAAACCCGAGCCGACAGTTCCGATCTCCCAACGCACGAATTTGACCGTGGTGTAGCCTGCGCCTAGCCTCTCGGACCAGTCATGGGCAGCGGTGTAGGGGGTCACTTGGTAGAAATACCATCAGCCATTTTGGCCTCCTGTTGATTTAGTAGCTGCCTTCCCAGACGCGAAACGCGCTGACATCGCCGCTGAGCAGTTTCTTGTGCATAACCTCGCGGCGGGCCTCTACATCAGACCAAGACACGCCAGCCTCTTTGCACCATTCATTTATGAGCCAAAGAGGCACGCGGGCCACCAGGCGGTTTTCGCCTTGGCCCATCGCGCCCGCTGACTTCAACGCCTTCACCTGCTCAAGTTGAGGCGTGGCGTCAAAAACCTTTTTAATGTGGAATTTGTTGGGGTGGTCGTCTGCGATGAATTGCTCTGAGATCTTCATTTCTTCGCCTTTTTTGGCTCCGGAACGACCTCAAACATTCCTCTTGTTTCATCGGCAGCATCAGCCGCGAATGTGTCCGCCACGTCAACAACCTCACCGACAAGCCAGCGTTTACCGTTCGCCCGAAGGCGTTTGTTCAGAATCTTGATTTTCATGCGGGATGGTCCGTTGTTAAGGAAAAAAGGGCGCCCCCGAAGGGACGCCCTTGCCGTTAGGCTGTGGTATTATCAGCCACCAGACCAGAGGCTTTTTCGTTCTTGCTGATGAGCGTGTATTCACCGACGATCTGCATTTTCGTTGCGTCGCCCGTCTTTGCAAGCTCGGTCGATTTCCAGCTGCGCTTGACGCCAACCGCCCACATATCATCTTGCAAAACAAGAACGTCGCGCGCGCGGTTGAACCGCGAAAGCTGCATTTCCAGCTTGCCGAAAGGCGAAATGTAGATGTCCATGCTTTTAATAACGGCGTTCTTCGTCTTGCTGGCGTCGATGGTCGAACGCTGGTTGTTCGAGCCAGTGAACCCGCTTGCGATGTCCTGCTGGAATGCAGAGAGGTAAACCGTGGTCGGCTTGCCGCCTTCAGTCCAGCACGATTGCATGACGGTATCAAGGCGCGCTTGCGAAAACGCGAGTTGCGTCCCATCTGTGCGCCCGTCAGTGCCGTCGCCTTCCGGCTCAGCGGGGGAACCGGCCACGGCTACAGACGTATTTGTGTGAATCCACGCCAGCGCACCAGCCATTTCTGCCGCACCGGTAGAGCTACCCGCTGCCTTCGCATAGTTGCTGAATAGCGCCATTTCGAGATCCGTGCGCAATTCCTTGCCCATCTTCATCTGCTGGTAAATAAGCTCCCGCTTTCGGCCAGCCTTGTCGGTGCTGTCGTCAGTGTCGGGAATGCTCACCGCATCCTTGATGGTCTGGGAATAGTTGCCCAGACGCACCGTTGCGACCTTAGCCGTCGCAGTGGTGTCGTCGCCCTGAATATGCTTGTTCCGGGCCGCTGGACGCAGCGCGTCCGTCTGAAATTCATGGTAGTGCGCGCTGATGCTTTCCGTCGCGCAGTTTGAAAAGAAGGGCGTGTCGTAAGGATCAATATTGTTGATCTTGTCCGACAAGGATTCCCGCGCGCCCACGGCGTCGTAGGAATCAAAAGTATTGGTAGGTTGTGCCATCGTTTAGGCTCCTTGGGATTTATGAGGATTCCGCCATGAACGCATCAACCGCATCGTGGATCGATCCGGTCTTTTTGAAGCGCGCATTAACGGCTTTGGCTTTTGCATCAGGGGCTGGCTTGCGTGCCGCCTTAGACTTCACATTGCGCGAAGGTTGCGGCGGTTTTTTTGACGCCGCTTGACCGTTCTTTAGGTTGCGCCAATTCATAGCGTCCCGCAGAACCTCAAGCGCGCGAGGGTCGTCAATCCCACCCAGTTCATCACCGGAAAACCCGTAATCAGACCCAGCTTTTAACAGCTTCCGCGCGTATTCCGGTCCAGCCTTTTCATCAGCCATTTCGGGAATTCGCGTTTTCAGCACCTCGAATTGAGCCGCGATATTCTGGGCCTGCTGGTGCTGCTGGTATGCAAGGCGCTGCTGGTGGATTTTCGATAGTTGCGCCTGTTCACCCTGATATTCACCAATTGCCGTTTCGTACCGAGCGCGCTGACGCATGTATTCGGTCGGGTTGGTTTCGATCAGGTTGTGATCTGGCGCTTGCGGCGGAGCCTTAAACCCGCCTTGCTGTGCCTGCTGATGCAGTTGCAGGATTTCCGCCTGCTGATCCATCATTGCCCTTGCGGCCTGCTCTAATTGCTTTCGCGTTGAAGCGTTCGCCGTCAAGTCTTTTTGGATCTTGGCTTGCCCAGAGTAACCGCGCCGAAGTTCCGCGAGATCCACAGATTGCTCAGTACCGTCTACAGTAACGGTGAACATCTGTGGTTCGTCGTCTTCGTCGTCCTCTGCCTCGTCCTCGTCGGATTCTTCTGCCTCATCCGCGTCGGCTTCATCGGGTTCAGCTTCCTCGCCCGCGTCGGTGTCGGTTGTGTCCTGATCGGACGCCTCGGCCTCGGCTTCGTCGGTGTCGCTTACTTCGGATTCATCGCCCTCGGTCGTCTCCGGTGCCGGGGCGTCGTCTTCTGCCATGTAAGCATCTACTGCCTGGTCAATGGTCAGGGGTTCTGTCGTGTCATTCACGGTGCAGACCTTTTCCTTTTGTCCGCAATTTTCTTGGCGTCGGACCAAAGCCCAAAGCGATTGCGGATTGCCTCTATTGCGCGCACATCCTGATGCGCCTGCTCACGGTCCTCTTGTGTCGAGGCCGTATTCAGAAACACCGCTGTTGCAGTGTCTCGAATTTCTGCGAAGGCCATTTGCAAGCCTTCGTCGTCCATCAACCTCTTGGCGGTAATGGCCTTTTGTTCTGTGTTCATTGTGGCCTTCCTCAATAGCGCGGCATGGCCTGCTCTTGCGCAAGCTGCTGCTGATTGACCTGAATTCCGTATTCGCCAAGCAATTTGACGGCTTCCATGACGCGATCCTGCGCCATTTCATCGCGGCGGAAGTCATCGTCCATCTTCGCCTTCTGGCCTTCCAGCATCAGCTTGCCCGCGTCGGTTTTCTCTTTCGACTGCGCTTTAATCATCTCAGCTTCAGCCAGAGGGTTTGATTGTTGTTGCGGTGGCTGCTGCTGTTGTTGCTGCGCCATCATTTGCATTTCGCGCTGACCGAACGGCTTGACGAAAGACGACACGTCATAGATACCCATCATCCGATAATAGTCAGCGATGCCCGCGCGGATCTCGGCTAGGCCCACAAGCGGATTGTCTGGCCCGAGCGTCTGAAACATATTCATCTGCATCTGGACCATTGACCCCATGGCCGCCGCACGTTCTTCGGTGCGATTGGTGCCAAGGCCGACATTCACAGTCACGTCCGCATCTGCCGACCATGACCGGGGATCGACTTCCACAAACTCACCACTGACCTGCATCATTTTGTTCTGGTCGGGATGCTGGCGCACAAGGGCATCAACCAGCTTGAACAGTTGTTTCATCCCGCCTTCGGCCAGCGTGCGGGCGATAAGCTCTGTCTGGCCCATAGCGGCCCGCTCAGCGATGTTCGCGGATGTTGCCGACTGGTTCTGCAGCGCGTCCGCATCAAGGCCCATGCCGACGCCCTGCACGCCTGTCTTGGCCTCTAAGCGCTGCTGGTGGTACTGCATGGCAGGCAGGGCCATTGTCGCACCGTTGCCCATAGAAAATTCACGCACAGCATCTAGGCGGTCGGCCCAGATTATACCGCCCGTCTCGTTGTTCATCAGGCTGTCAACGTCCACCTGCCCCTTCACCGCCACAACGCGCGGGGTGTTCGCCATGTTAATGCTGTCGATCACGCCGCGCTGCATCGATGTTGACGCGTCTTGATCCTGCAATAGCAACTCGGCCAGAGAGCGGCCAAAGAAGCTGTGCGGGATTGGATCAACTTCGAAAATTGCAAACGGGACCGCATCGCAAGGCTCATAGTGCAGCACTTTGAATGAAGTGCCGCCCAGGATGAACTTGTATTTTCGCGGAACGCCGGTGCCTTCAATGTCGGCATCCATATAGGCCTCAGTAACAAGCACCCGCTTCATAAGGGGGTCAGTAGATTCGACTTCTTCTGTCAAGAATCGCTCGTCAGATTCTATATCGAGATCGTCCGAATCCAGTCCCTCGACTTCCTCTAGGTCAAAGCCTAATGCCACCAAGTCACCGACCGTCTGATTTTCTGCGTGGCCGCATACGCTGGCAGTCTCGAGGCTTTTAGCCTCAGCGTTTACAAAGAACGTCTCGGGCGGTAGCGCGACAATGGATATGCGGCCCTTGTCGGTCGTGCGCGATACCTTCATGGACACGCTGCCGTCTGGTTCTTGCGTAGCGCTTTCTACCTCGATTTCGGGCTGCTGAGAAATGTAGTAAGCGGCCTCCATCGACAAGCCTGTATATTCGTCAAACTCGATTTCTTCTTTTTCGTCCCAAGATACCTTGGCAATGCCGACCTTTTTGACGAGCGCATCATCGAAAACGTCATGCAGGACCATAAACCCGCCCTCGCGCTCAAAGATATAGCGGGCCATTTGCGTGCGCTGCTTAGCAGATTGCACCGATTGCGCGCTTTCCGGCACGAACTCCACCGGGTCAGACTGCAAAAAAAGCCGCATGAGCGCGGGCTTCACGGCGCGGATCGTGTCAGATACCGGCGTTGCGACAACGCGAGATCTGCCGTCCTCGTGTCCAATATCAACCTCGCCGTTTCGATACCGGTCCGCCTTGATGCGGTCCGGCGCTACGTCCGCCTGGATGAATTCGCGGGCGGCCTCCACCTGCTCTTTGACAGTGGATTGCACCTGATCGCTGATTTTCATATCTGTTTTCATGGGCATTCCATTAAAAAAGCCCCCTGAAAAACAGAGGGCCGTGGGTTTGTGTGTTCCGCATTGCTTGATCGCCCGGCTTGGGGCATGATTGGCGAATGGATTTGAGCATGTTCTTGCAGGTCATCTGCGCTGTAATTGTGGCGAATGCGGTTTGCGCTGCTTTCGTTGTCGCGGCGATTACTTCGGTTCGTCTTGAAAAGCAGGGTGTTTCGCAGAATGATTTGCCGATGTGGGTTTATTTCTGCTTCATTCTACCGTTTATCGCTGCGCTGCCCGGCGCGTGGATTGGATACTCTTTAATTTAGAGCGGGCCGCGCCGTATTCCGAACGATTGACTCAATAACCCGCCGCTGAATCTGTCCACTGGCATCTTGACGCAAGGCGGGCGCGAGAGCCGCCATTGGGTCTGTGGAAAGCAACGCCCTTGCGATAAGCTGGCGCGTTGCCTCGGTTTGCCCCCTTGCAGCTGGGCCGAGCGTTGCCATGATTTGAGCGACAGCATCGCCCATCTGGAAGTTAGCGCCCTTTTGAGCCGCAGCCAGTAGCCCGCCGGACGCCGAATTGGCGCGCTCTATGTCTTGCAGATTGTCAGCGGTTTTGGACCCGCGAAGAGCGGTATTCTGCGTTTCCCACATGGTGCCTTCCCGCCCGAGACGGCGCGCATACTGCTCTGGGTCAAGCGCCATGGCCCGCGCTTCCGCATCCATCTTAGGGCTGCGTACTGTTTTGGCGCTGTTCGCCGTTGGTGCTTTGTTGGCCTCAATCTGCGCTTGCATCTTGCCGCCGTATCCAAGGCGCGCGGCTTGCTGCTGGTCAGGCGTCATGGCCCCAAATTGCTGCGTCGTGTCCGCCGCCCGGCGCTCGCCGCGCATCATCCCCGCGCCCTCGTTGATTGCGCCTATTTCTTGCGACCGCGTGCGGAACCCGTCATTTGCGGCGCGATACATGTCAGATGATTGCTCCAACGCGCCGTCCAGTTCGTTCATCAGCTTGCCCAACTCGCGCGCCTCGTTGTTTCGGCCCGCGCGAACAGCCGCGCCAATATCATCCTGCACTGATTGCTTGACGCCCAAAACGCGGTCAAAATCGCTCAACTCGCGCGAGATTTCGCCATCAGGCGATCTTTCTGCCACAAGCCTGCGCCGATACCCGGCCAGCTTGGCGTCGATGCCGTCACCTGTAACGCCGCTGCCCTGCATCCCGCCGATGCGGTCGTCAATCGCGCTCACTGCGCCGCGCACGTCCACCGGCGCAGCATTGCCCCGCGCCGCGCCATAGTCTCGGTCCGCCGCAGTTGATCGCTCGGCCCTCATGCTGTCCTCGGCTTGGGCTGCTGTTCTGCCTTGCATCCCGAAAGCATCATCGACAAACCCGCCAACGCGCTCGGGCTGGCCCCGCTGCCGCATTTCCAAAAACTCCGCAATCTCGCGCGCTGCGTCGCTGTCACCACCGCGCACAATGCCGTTTGCCGTGCGCTGGCCCGACATCCCAAGGGCGTCCATTAAGCGGAATTCAGGTTGCCCATCACTAAGCGCGCGGGCCAGATCGTCCGCAACTTGGCTTGGTTGTCTCCCGCTGCCTTCGAATGTAGATGCAATTGCGCGGTTTGCCTTGCCCGTGTTGGCGCGGTTTAGGGCCATGTCAAATAGGCCTGAAATTGGGTCAGATACGCCGCGCGCCACCCTTGATCCGGCGGCGACCCCAACGGGAGCGGCGCCACCAAGAATCGTCCCCAGCAATCCGCCCATTGCAGCACTCTTACCCGTTTCTACGCCGTCCGCACTGCCCGCGCCCGCAATCGCTCCCTCAACCCCGCCGATGCCCATGCCGCGCAGCACAGTGCCGAGAAGCCCTCTGCCTGTCGCGGCGGGCAAAGCCGCCAAAGACGTGCCGACCATGCCGCCAATATTTCCAGCGCCAAAGGATGCTGGGTTAGCATCGCGTGACCGACCAAGCCGCGCGCGCTCTGCGTCCCTGCCTTCCGCATACCGGCTGCCCATTGTGCCGGAATAATCGCCAAAGGTGCTGGTTCCGTCCGGTTGGGCCTGCACTCCCATCAACGCCGAACGCACACCAGAAAGGTTGTCTCCAAGGTTAAATTTGGCACCCTCTACGGCACCGTCAAATGCGCTGCCGATGCTGCTGCCCAATTCAGCAACAGCCGCGCTGTTGGTCGCAGACCCGCCTTGTGGCGTATCCGGGAACCCCATGCCTCGCTGTGTTTTGTATTGGGCAAGCGCATTCTGCATCACCTCCCGGCTAGTCCCCTCGGGAAACTCAACAATCGTGCCGTCTGGCATTTCAATTTCGATCATTCAATCGCTCCCGTTTCAGGGTTAAACTTGAACCGTTGGGGCGAAGTCTTTCCAATCGCGGGCCTGTCGCCAAACTTCACCTGTCCGTCATCATCCAGCGCCCACGTCCCTTGCCCGTATGCGGTATCAAGCATGACCTCGCGGAATTTTCGAGCCGCGCGCAGGTATTCGGTTTTGCTGGTATATGATGACATCGACGTAGCCGCGATGCCGATAGCCTCACGTTCGCTGTCAGTTAGCTGCCCAACCGCGCCGCCTGTCGGGCTGTTGTCCCGCATGTTTTGGACTTCATCCAAAGCCGCGCGCGTTTGGATTTGCTGTGTTCGGTTGTTGAAGTCGGATGCCTGACTGCCGGGGATCTTTGCCCCCATCGCGCCGATCACGCCTGTAACAGGAACCCCGCCATCTTCCAGTTCCTTGATGTTCAAATCAAGACTTCTAAGCGTTGTCCCCATCTTGATGCCGGATTGGCGCTCGGTTTCGAGGCCCTTCTGCTCTAGTGCTCGACTTTCAGTAGCCGCGCCGCTGCCCGGAATAAGCTCGTCAACCCACGTCCCCAACTCTGCGTCCCATCGGCGCTGGAAGTCCTTAGACGGCTTGTCTGCCATTGGCCTACTGTCTGGCTGCTCGCCGGTGTTGACCGTCGTGCTGATGTTAGGCGCCGCCGCCGATGCCCCGCTGTTTTGCCAGTCCTGAAGGCTGCCCCGATACCCTTGCGATCTGGCGAATTCATATTCCTGCATATCGCTTGTGGGCTTTACCGGCTCTGGATTCGCCGCCTTGTAGACTTGCTCCACGCTTATCGCGCCACCGTCAAACGCGCCCAGGTGTTGCGGGCTGTTCTGCTCGATCCATCCGCGCGCCTGTGCGCGCATCTGCGCCGCGCGCTGTTGCTCGGCCTGCCTCTTGGCGCTGTCAGCGTCGATACGCTGCTGCTGTAGGGCTGTATCGCGACCGAACTGAGTATCCCCCGCCGCCGATGCCCTGCGGCCATCCATGCGGCCCATGGCAGCGTTGTAGACGCCTTGGTTGTTGACGCCCTGCATCCCTGCCAGACCTGCGCGGATACTGTCGGCACGATCCGGCGACATATTCTTGAAAATCATGCCCAGCAATCCGCCGACATTTTCTTCGGCTGGCTTGAATCGGCCCAGAAGTCCGCCCGGTTGTTCCATTGTGTCCGCTCCCTGTGTGCCTGCCATCGTAGAAGACCCGCCTTGTGGGCCTAATGCGCCGCCCTGTGGCGCCCCGCGCGACTGACCGCCATGCGCGCCCGCGTAGTCCGAAAGACTGGTCCCGAATGAATCAGACGGATTATAGCGCCCGCCGGTCTGCACGTATTTCCGCGCGCCGCCCGCGCCGCCGAGATGCCCCATTGCGACCAGAGAACCCATGTCCAGCGCCCTGCCGTTCACGACTGATCCGACCAGTGGGCCGAGGTTCTTTTCTAAGTCCGCAAAGTGCCAGTTTTCCGCCGCCACTTGTAATTCAGGGGACGCCATAAACTGCTGTGGCGTTACGCCTTGTGGAATGGCCCCTGCGTTCATTGCGTCTTGCAGCCGGGCCTGCCCAAACTGCACGCGGCCAAAGTGTCCAGCCTTCCCGCCAGCGCCCATTTCGCTATTTTGCGCACCCCAATTCCCGCCACTTTCAGACTGGATCAGCGAGTCAAGATAGCCCATGATCACATTCCTTTAAAGAAGTTGCCGATTTTGGAAAGGTTCCCGCCGCCTTCAAACGCGCCGCCCGACTTGCCCATGCCGCCGCCATCGAACATATCGCCAATGCCACTGAATCCGCGAAATCCGCCAGAAAACTCTGGCCCGCTTGCGCCCGGCCCGCCGCCGTTGAACATATCAAGGCCGTTGGTAAAGCCACCATAGCTAGGCTGTTCGGGCTGTTGCTGTTGGCCGCCCATCATCTGCGTAATGACTTCGTAAAGCGCGGGATTGCTTTGCTGCAATGCCTGCAATGCTTGGGGGTCTATGCCCCGCTGGCCCATAGATTGTTGCTGCTGCTGCTGCTGCGGTTGCTGAAACATATTGAGGATGCCCATCAGAGGAATATCGACGCTATATCAAGCAGGCCCGGCGTTGACTTGGATTCTTCACTGACTGGCGATGGAACGCCGCCTATCGCCGCCAAAAGCCGCGACAAAGCATCGTCGCTAAAGTTTGTGTCTGCCATCGTTTGATCCTTTGCCAAGTCAATGATTTGCTGAATTAAGCCTTGCTGCATGTTGCCCGCGCCCATTTGTGCATCAAGCGCCGATTGGCCGCGCGTAAAGCCCATGTTTGACAATCCTGCCAAATAGGATGCGTTTTGCGAACGCTGTTGATTCGTTGAAAGAGAATTCCGAGCGTTCGCCAGCTGGGCTTCCAGTTGTGCGCTTTGATTCCTTTGGTCAGCGCTTAGAGTGTTGCCAATGTTTTGGAACGCAGTGTTCCGATCCATATCAAGCGCCGCAAGAGAATTCCGAGCGTTTGCCTGTTGGGCTTCCAGTTGTGCGCTTTGATTCCTTTGGTCAGCGCTTAGAGTGTTGCCAATGTTTTGGAACGCAGCGTTCCTATCTGAATCAAGCGCTGATTGGCCGCGCGTAAAGCCCATGTTTGACAATCCTGCCAAATAGGATGCGTTTTGCGAACGCTGTTGATTCGTTGAAAGAGAATTCCGAGCGTTCGCCAGCTGGGCTTCCAGTTGTGCGCTTTGATTCCTTTGGTCAGCGCTTAGAGTGTTGCCAATGTTTTGGAACGCAGCGTTCCTATCTGAATCAAGCGCTGATTGGCCCCGCATAAAGCCCATATCTGCCACATTAGCCAGCGCCGACGCGTTCTGCGTACTCTGCTGATTCGCCGCAAGCGAATTCTGAGCGTTCGCCAGAGAAGACTGCAATTTCGCGCTTTGATTCCCTTGGTCTGCGCTTAGGGTGTTGGCAATGTCCTGAAACGCGGCGCCCTGAGCCTGCATGAAGTTATCGGAATTCAGCCCCGCTGCTGTGCGCGCCGCAATGTCGCCGAAGCCTCTGTTTGTTTCCGCCTGCATGACGCCTTGTCGAGATCCGCCGAACGCGCCAGACGCTGCCGAATTGGTCTGATTCATCGCAATTTGGCGCTGGCGGTTTAGTTCGCTCATCGTCGTGTCGATCACGCCGCTGGTAAACGGATTCATATAAGGGTTCAGATCAGTTTCGCTTACCTGCCCGGCCCGCACGTCTCCCGCCTCAACCGGTGCGGATGGGGGCCGGGCCGCTATGTTGTTAAGCATATCTCCAGATTGCCTTAAAAACCCCTGTGACTGGTCGAAGATATTGCCAATTTGGCGCTGGCGGCCCGGACCGCTCATCGCACTGTCGCTATACTGTCCAGCCTGCACGTTTTGCGAGCCGATCTGAGGCAGTTGGGTCTGACCAGCCAATCCGCTGAACACATTGCCTGCTTGCGTATAAAACCCCTGTGACTGGTCGAAGATATTGCCAATTTGGCGCTGGCGGCCCGGACCGCTCATCGCACTGTCGCTATACTGTCCAGCCTGCACGTTTTGCGGACCGATCTGAGGCAGTTGGGTCTGACCAGCCGAATACTGTCCAGCCTGCACGTTTTGCGAGCCGATCTGAGGCAGTTGGGTCTGACCAGCCAATCCGCTGAACACATTGCCTGCTTGCGTATAAAACCCCTGTGACTGGTCAAAGATATTTTGTTGCGGTGGCTGTTGCTGCTGTTGCTGCGACTGGGAAAACTTCCCGGCCTCGGCGCTGCCCATGATGTCATTGCGGATCATATCAAACGACGATCCGCCATCCAGCGCGCTTTGGTAAAACGACATACCCGCATCATCCGGCGCGCGGCCAAGGGCGCTCTGGTACAGCGCGGCAAGGTTATTTGCAGGCATTTGCTGTTGGCCCATTGCGCCCGATTGCTGTGTTTGGCCGAATTGAGGTGTGAACATTTACTTATCCCTTCCCTCCATGAAGTAACCCGGCTCACCGAAGCGCGCTGGCCCGGCGTTTGACATAGGTTGCCCTTGCTGCGCCCCCTGCGGGTCCATCCCGCCGCCCGTCAGCGCTCGAAGAGCCGCGAAAAGGTCCGGGTTTGCCTTCTGAAACATATCCATGTTGTTTTGGTAAAGAGGCTGTGAGGAATGACCGAAAACGCCGCCTCCAAAGTCTGTTGGCTCCGGTAAGTGCTGTTTCTGCGTGGGCAGCCCCAAAGACTGCGCCATAAGGTTGCTGCCTTCCATTGCCTGCATCTGCATGGGGTTAAACGCAGCTACCTCTGGCCCGTAAAATGGCGCAAACCCCAGTTTGTTGCGACCTTGTGCAAGGCCGATTGCGTCCTTTGATGCGTCCTCGATATACTTAGGCACCGACGCTTGCGTTGATTCGCTTCCTGATAATCCGTCAACCATTAAAGTGACCTTTCCATTGTGACGGTGGTTTCGCGCCAGCCGCGTTTATTCAGAATACGCCGCCAGCCGCGCCGCCCGTTTTGTGTCATTGCCGTGCAGCCCTGCGCCTTTGCCCAGATCGCCGCCGCTTGCTCCATTTGCTCAAGCTCCGCGATGTCGCCTGCCGCGCAAAGTACGTGGCAAACCTTTTTGCCTGGCCTGTCGAATATTTGCGTGATTGCAACCGAACGCTGCCCCGGCCAGACCTGCATCCGGCCCGCCTTTACGGCGTCCTGTATTTCGTCTGCCGTGTGCGGCCCGCGCCTGATAGCTTTGGCGAGAAGCGCGGTTAAGTCACGCACGCCGTTCAATAATCACAGATGTTTGGCCGCTCAACTGCGTAACTGCCCCCGCGCTACCGCGTGTTAAGCCCTGAACTCGGATAACGTCATTTACTTCAACATTAAATCTAGTGTAGATGTGGCTGCTAGATGTGTTGTGATTACTTGCCGCCCGAATATATCCAGACTGCCCAATGCCACTGACTTTGTTGTTATTTTTAGTAATCCGAATCCCGACGTTTGTTCGTGCCGTTGACCCTGTTTGTGTAACGTTTGCAGTCACAGAAACTACGCCGTCGAATTTGACGGTAATAGACGTCGAAGCGATAGTGTAATCATCGCCGTCAACGTGGTCTGTCGTCCCCGAAAAGGGAATGTCCGTCCAGCTTGAGGTGTTTATATCTGTCGATGTGTCTGTGTTGCTAACGTTGACGTATGAAGCTGAACTCGCGCCGCCTGCGCCACCTGTGCTTACATTGCCGGAATTATCCACTGCCAGCGTCCACCAAGTCCCGTCAGGGCTGCGAAGCCTAATCGTTCCGCTGATGTCGTTTTGGCGCGCGCGCTTCACGTTTTCCCGATCCGCCTTCTCGATCTGCCTGTTGCGTGCGTTCTGCGCGCTATCGCCGCCGGGAAGGTTCATCGTCTGCCCCTCGGCTGAACGTCAAGCCGCTGCGCGCCTACCCTGAAGTCCCGGCCCGTCGCGCCATCAACGCGCATCCTGAATTGCCGCCCAGTGAATCGAACGCTGGTTGGATTGCCCAAAACATATGGCCCGTGACTGGTTTCCGTAGCGTTGGGATACAGCCGTGTTTTGAATGTTGCCGTTACGTCGCCCTGCGTTTCCTCGTCAGGGTACAGCCGCAGCGCCGTGAACGTCTGTTCACCACCGTTCAAGCCAACCGGTCCAGACTCGGCATAGACCGGAAAGCCTGCTGGGATCGTGCCTGCCTCATGCTCATAAAGCGTGTCGTCTGCTATCATCAGTGGGTATGGGAACACGCCGCGATCAATGCCGGACGTGCGCGAAAGGTTGCCTGTGGACCATGTGCCGCGCTCGTAGTTAAAGGAGACGTAGCGTTCGTTATCGGTGCCGGTAGATGTCGTGTAAAACCACCAGACCTCCGAGAATTCGCCGATCCTTACAGCGCTGACGTGCGCCCCCGTAAATCGCCCGATGTCGTCAAACACGTAGTCTGAAACTTCGCATGGAATGCGCTGGACCTGCCCGCCGGAGTAAATGTAGAAGCCGCCGCGCCCCATCCATATCGCGCCTATGTCCGTTACTGCGACCGCATTGCGCCCCGCAGCGCCGCATGAGGTTCCGACCTGCTCGAACTCATGCACAAGCTGCGGACCGACATACCGCGCAGCGTGCGCGTCCTCGTCGGTCAGGATTAGAACCTCACCCTTAACGGATACGCCTGTTTGAATTGATCCAGCCGTATTTAGCTGAAAATCGCCCGCTTCGTTTGTCGCGCTCGACTCCCAGACCGTGTAATCCTCGCGGTCAGACCACGCCACCAAGCGCGGATCGCCGCCCGCACCGAATGCGAACAGAAAGCGATTGTCTGAAACGCATGTAGCGAGGCATCCTGTCGGCGCGTTTGTAATCACTACGGCATTTGCGTCCTCATCGCGCTGCCAAAGCAGAATGCGGCCATCGACATCATTGCACGCGATAAGATCCTGCCCCCAGTTGTCTAGGCTCCAGAGCGTTGCGGCGGCGTCAATCGAGTCGTCGTCATATTCGGAACTCCAGCGACCTCGGCCCCATGTTCCGCTGCCCCATCCTGTTCTGGTTTCCGACGCCGCGCGACCTGTGGCGAGATCGGAAGGCGTGATGTCAACAATCGCCCGGTCCTCATTGTAGACCTCAAGAGCGTTGGCACTGCCCATCACGACATAGCGCACGCCTGCAATGGACTGAAACGAATGGATCGCGCGAACAATGTCATCTGCTTCGCCTGCCGTAAACAAACCCCAGCCGCCGACCGGGCGCATCGTGCCTTCGTGCCAGCGGACCAGCGAGGCATCCCGCCAGCGCCCGCGCGATTGCAGGTCGGTGCCGTTGCGGAATTGGCCGGGCGGCAGTTCAATGGGGATCAGCATTTAAGGCCAGCGGCTTTCGTTCGTCGCGTAGTCTTGCGGGATCGGGTCAAGCCGTTCGATCACATTGGACGCCGTGCGGATTGCTTGGATTCTTGCCCAAATAACCTCGCCCGCGTCCCATTCCGCCGTCTGTTCTGTTGTCCAGTTGTCCACGCCGATTTTCGCCAGCACAGCCGCCTGGGCTGTTAGGTTGCGCTGCATCCATTCCGGGGCGCTTGCAGTGATGCGGCGGCCAGCCTCGGCCTTGACTTGGGCTGCTGTGATAGCGGGAAGGGCTGGTCGGGCAAAGGCTGTGCCGTCCCATGTGTCGCCAATGCTGGCCCCCGTGGATGCAATCCAGCCGTTTGCCGCTGCAGTGTCAGCATCGGCCATCACGATATTTGCGACTTTGCCGTTTTGAATGATTGCGTACATGACCGCCCCCTTAGCCGATTACTGTGATGGTGATTTGGCCCGCGCCGCCTGCGCCTGCTGTTCCGCTGCTACCTGCACTGCCGCCGCCGCCCCCCGGAACAGCGCCAGAACCGGCGGTTTCCGAAACCGCCGCACCCGCACCACCGTTGCCCCCGTCAACAGATGTTCCGCCTGCGGTGCCGTTAGTTCCGCCGCCACCGCCGCCACCTTTTATTGCGTTACCTCCTGCCCCGCTGTTCGAGCCACCGCCGCCGCCAGAATAGCCACCGCTCCCATCACGAAAGTTAGTAGAATTAATTCCTCCATCTTGACCGCCGCCCGACACACCGCCGCTGCTACTGGTTGAGGCTACGCCACCCGGCGCCGTGGCAAGTGCGCCAAAAGTTGTGTCTCCACCGTTACCCCCGGGATCACCGCCCGCGCCACCTGCGCCAATGGTAAGCGCAACGCTGCTCCCAAGAGCATCCGCAGGGGTAATCATGCTTGCGTAACCACCGCCGCCGCCGCCGCCCTCATTTATACCCCCTCCGGCCCCGCCGCCCCAAGCCTCAACAATAACAATCCTCGCCCCGGCTGGTTTGGTCCAAGTGGCAGAGGTGAGGTACGTGGTCTTGGTGGCGATAGGCGGAGCGCCAGCCTTCAAAAGCGTGCCACTCGTCCCGTCAAATGCCACCGTGCCGCCATCTATAGACGACGCGGGGCCAAGAACATTGCCGCCGCCCGATACCGTCGCAAAGATAAGATTGCCCGCGCCGTCTGTTCGCAGAACCTGCGTGTCGGCGCCGTCAGATGTCGGGTAGGATATGCCCGACAGAGTGGTAGTGCCAGTCACCGCCAGCGTCCCGCCGACCGTTACAGCGTTTTCTGCGGCAAGCGTGCCAGACACGGTTGGGGCCAGTTGCTTGCCGTCCTCGGTGATCTTGTGGCTGGTCTGGTAGACATTGCCCGCGCCGTCCGCATAGACGCTGCAAAACACGTTCGCCTCGATAGCAACAGTCGTGGTGCCTGTAGATGTTGTGATCGTCGCGGTGCTGTCTGAGTTGTTGTAGATTACCCAGCCCTTCTGGACTTCCGGCATCGTCAGCGTGAAGCCTGCGTCGGGCGTTCCGGTCAGGATCAGCAATGACTTGCGCGCTTGGTTGCTGCTGCCCGCGCTTGCCGTGCCATCCGTGATAACCAGCGACGCATCGCCCGTAATCGCAATAGATGCAAACTGCCCGATGGCTTCATCGAGTTGCGCAAAAACCCCGTTGGCAACAGCGCCCCATGTGTTCGAGTTGGCGGCGTCCGCCTGTAGTGTTACCGCGAGTGAGGTTGAATAAGTCGCCATGTGGTTATCTCCGCGCCGGGATTACGAGGGTGCCACCCCACTGACCGGCATTGTCAGCGGCGTTCAGGTTTGAAACCGCTGCAGAATACAGCCCGGACCACGTTTGAAGCCGCATGTCCTCGACTAGAAACGGTGCTGCGTGGATCAGCGAGCCATAAAGGTACGCATCTGGCGCTACCTCCAGCAACCAATTCGTCGGGGCCGCATCCGATAGCGCCGGGATCTTGCGGTAGTATTGCAGCGTGCCGGTGTAGCTATCGGCGGGCGTTGGGAATACCTCCACCTGCACGCCCATCGGAGCGTAGTTTCGAGGCTGGCCGCCTGCGGTGCCTTTGTCGCGCCGGTCAATCATGTCGTCTGTGCTGATGGCAGTCAGGCGGTTGCCGTCGCAGTCCAGCCGAATAGTTTTGATGTGGTCAGCGGGCAGATCAACGAACCGCGCGGCAATCGTTAGATCAGCGCTCGCCACCATGCTGCGGTGCCGCACATCGCGCTGGAATTGAGCCTCTGCGATTGTGATGAAGTCTTTGACCACCGCAGTCAGGTCGTCCCGGTCAAGCCATGACGCGATGGACGCTTGCAGTTCTGCGAATGTCGATAAGGCCATTACGTACCACCTTCTTTGTCTGGCATGAACAGCGCCAATAAACCGCCGATGCTTGCCGAAAGGTTAGAAAGCTCTTTCAAGCGCGGGTCAAAGCGGGCGAAACGGCTGCGGATGTTGGCGGGGTCGAACGTGACCCTTTCACCGGAATTGCTTATAACACCGCTGTATCCGTTCGCGCTCATTGCGTCAGCAGTGTTTGAAAAGCCTCCAACTATGGCTTCTGGCGTCATTGCGTCCATATTGTAAAAATCATCAGTCAATGCGTCCTCCCACTGCATTTTCCTAGCGTATGTTGCCGCCGCTGGCGTAACGATAGGGATTGTGCGCGCCCCATCTGCTCCCCGGCCGACGGCATAATCTTGAACGTCCACGGCCTCGTCGCCGCTATAAACACCGCGCCCTGAAAGGCCTGTCTGGCTTGGCTTGAACTCTTGGAAGTCAGCATTTGTCGCGTGGTACTGCATGTCGCCGAACCCCATGCCCTCGGCTCGCGCTGTTCGGCTCGCTGCGTCCATCGGCATGTTCATGCCCGTAGCGCCGCTTTCGTACAGCCTAAACATTTCTTGCGGGTCAACACGCGCCATCATGTCGTCGGTTACATCAGCCGCATCGCCACGCTTTAGCATTTCAGCAACTATCTGGGCTTCTGTCTGCACTGGGCCGCTCGGGGTTGACCCGCTTTGATCCGCTGCGAACCTCCTGCCCGCATCCGTTGCGGCCTCGCGCGGCATCGCGCCAATACCTAGAAGGCTGTCGATCACATCGCTTGCGCCCTTCGCGCTTGATCCTGCAATCCGCCCCGAAATAGCAGGTGCCAGAACAGCCGCCATGTCTGTTGCCATGCTTGCGCCTGAATCAAGCCGCTGCCGTGGTGTCCTGCCGGGTTCGAGCATTTCCTCGCTGGCCTGCATTGATCTGCCAATATCAGACACGGGGTTGAACATATCTAGTAGGCTCGCCGCTTTATCAACGTCAACGCCCGGTCCCGCAAAGTACTGCACGTGGTCCAGCAGCCCCTGAGCGAATTCGTCTATCGCCGTGCGCCGCTTCTGGCCGGATTCCTTGCTCAATATGTTTTCGAGGATTCCCATCTAAGCAATCCCCTGTAGGTTCCTGCGCGGCGGCGCCTTCCATCCCGACTGGCGTTTGTAGCCCGTCGCAAATGTCATGTAGGCGTCTGCGCCGTTGCTGTTGATGTCGTGCAGCGGGCGGTCTTTCCAAACTCCGCGCCGATCATCCCACTCTTTGCGGTAGTGCCTCAGCCGCTTGAGTCCCAACTCACAGGCTACCGCGTCAAAATCACTGTTCGGGAACGCTGAGCGGGCCGCTTCAATCGCCAGGATCTTGTCAGACACGCGGGGAACGATTTTAGGCGTAAAGCCCATCGCCTTAACCTCGCCAAGCCGCCCATTCTCCAGAAACAGATCCTCGCGCGCGCCATCGTGAGGCCAGTAGTGGTCGCCCCATCCGGCTTCGCGCTGCTTGAGCCAGTCCTTGAGCCAGTTCAAATAGTGGCTGATGTGCTCTCCGCTGTTTTCATAATAGCCAATCCACCGGTCGCGCCCATTGATGTCCTGATGCAGCCAGATCGCCGTCTGGTCATTGCGCCCGAGATCCCAGAAGGTATTGACCTGGTGGCGCGGATCAAATGGAAATGCGCCAATGCCGTCGCGCTTGATCGTGTGCGCTATTTCTTGCTCGAAGTACGCGCCCTCAAGCGCCTGCTCAAAGGCCTCGCGCGGCGTGGCGGGGTATTCCCGCTTCATCTTGCCGCCCTGCGTCTTTTCCTGCTGGACCCACCAAGCCTGTTGGCCTGCGTTCAACTCTATGCCCTCGTCGTATTTGAGGTTCTCGAAGTATTTAGTGTCAGCTTCCGTGACCCGCACAAGCTCGGGCGCGGTTTGATAATCTGGATTGTCATACCAAGGGTAGAAGTGAATGCGCCAGTCAAGCGGGCTTAGAGCCTCGCCCTTGGCTTCCTTTTCAAGCGCCTCCTGCGTCATGCGGTAGAACGCGCCGTCTTGCCCTTCTGCGGTGCTTTCGATTGTGATGTGACCGTTTTCCGCAGCCGGGAACGATCCGCTGATGATCTCATCGGCCTTGTCCGGGTATCGCGCGCATATCTTGCCAAATTCCGAAACGTGCAAGCGTTGCAGCGTGCCGCCGCGTGCGGATGATGTCACCACTACGCTGCTATTGTTCGCCATCGCCAGCGTGTCGGCTGCGTCATTAACCAGCGGGCAGGCGATCTTGATGCCTTCCGGGAGGTTATCGTACGGGAACCGAACCTTTGTCTTGAGGATCTTCTGTGCGTCGGCCTTGGTGTGCGCGATGATCGCAGCTGACCAGTTTGGCGTAAAAACGCATTCATCCAGCGCTACAATCGCGGCTAGCGTTGTGAAGCCAAGCTGGCGCGCTTTTAGCACGATGTCGCGGCCATGAATGTTCAGCAGATAGTCAAGCTGTTGAGGGTTGGGCGTGAACCGAATGACGTGGCCGCGCTTGTCTACGATGTCGTAGAGGTTGTGCAGCCGCCAAAGGGGATCGGCGAACTGACCTTTAATCTTCGCCGATACGTTTGCCATTGCCCGCCACATGCTTGAGGAGTTCGATCATCGGGTCGGATATGTCGTGCTTGTTATCCACCTCAATCTTTTCGCCGTACACTTTGGGCCGCAGCTTACCCGCCATCCATTTGCGGGCGTCGATACGTAACCGGCTGCGTTGGATATGCTCGCCGTTCGCTTGCCAGCCCGCGTCCTCCTCGCCGTTGCGCTCCATCCAATCGTTTTGTGCATCGTCCGCAATAGTAAGGATTTCATCGAAGATGTGATCGGCTTGGTCTGATCTCGCCCGCGCGTACTGGGCGACGAGAGTTTCATCCTTTGCGAGCCATTTCCTTACGCCATCGCGGTGCGGCATATCTTCATCTTCGCAGATTGCGCGCAGGCTTTCGCCATTAGCGATCCGCAGGCAGATTGCATCGAATACCTTTTGTGTGAATTTGACCATTTGCTACACCTCACCAGTCCGCTTGCGCGGGTGCCGGTCCTTGTGATTTTAACCCGGTTGGAAATCATGACGAAACCAAGCCGGGACGCCTCGCGGGCCTTTTGGGTGAAGTCTCCGCTGGGTGTGGGAATACAAAAGCCCGCCGTCGCGTGATGCGGGGCGGGCTATGTTGAGTGAGTTGTTGAGTTAGATGCATCGCCTGGCGGCGGAAATCGTCGTGCGATTATCACGTAACGCAAATAATCTACTGTGTCAAGCGGC
>Ga0307983_1000468_pt1 | contig 20635 bp, 19 predicted proteins | sample OrgLakmetagen991_FD_201845 | JGI IMG/M metagenome (GOLD analysis project Ga0307983, IMG submission 201845) | Saline water microbial communities from Organic Lake, Antarctica - #991 | ecosystem: Environmental > Aquatic > Non-marine Saline and Alkaline > Saline | place: Antarctica: Organic Lake...
ATGATTGGCAAATCTTAGTTATGCCGGTACTCAATGCTATATATGAGAATAAGTTTACATTCGTAAATAATATTATGACCAATGCCAAAGGATGTAGTGATGCTCATGTTTATCCATTAATTAATGGCACTATGATTAACTATTATTATCACAAAGATAAGTGGTGCTTGTCATCATCTAATGGTTATGAAGTAAATGACTTAATTCCTGAAGTAGATGCTGATAATAATGGTACTTCTTATCAAGAATTATTCGAGCATGTATCCCACAAGAATGGATACACACTAGATGGCTTAGATAAAGCATATAGTTACTCATTTATTATGTCAACTAAGTCACTAAATAAGTTAATCCATGGTAAAGATTGCATCTATTTATGCCAGGCATTTAATATTAAGGACCAAACCTTGGTTAGTAATGAAGTATTAACTAAATTAGCATCAGACCTAAATATGACTATGTATGATACACTAGAGTTAAAGGATCTTGATGCCAGCACTGTGGTAAACAACAACAAATCTGCAAGGGCAGATTATGTAAGAAAAGTAGTAGATAAAAATGGTGTTGAAGACGCTGATACTAAGATAGATACTAGATTTGGATACTTTATTAAGTATACTTATAAAGGTAATCCATGCAATGCGATTGTACAATCTAGCTTATTTACGTTTGTTAAGAATATATTCTTTGACTTTCCACCATGGTTTAGAAAGACTAGTTCATTCCATCTCAAAGATGATAAAGATTTGTTTATTATGCTCAGGATTGCACAAAATAAGAGAAAGCATGATTCATTCACTAAATTATTTCCTGAGTATATGCCCGCCTTGTGCACAGTGGAGTTTAAGTTAGCATTATTAGTCGAGGAAATCGTGATTTTAGTAAGGTCTAATACATATGATGAACTATGTGAGTTAACCTCTAGGGCAAACCCAAGTAGTTTCACAAGGACAGCAACAGTAGAAGCGTTGGCTGGATGTATGGTTAAGGATCTCAAGAGATTCACTAAAGTACCTGATACTAATTACAAAAAAAAGAGCCCAGTAGGTAATAGAGGACTAAGGACATTAATCCAAGATAGTATATTATTTAATCAATACACTAAAAGAATTTACAAACACTTACTATCATCCTAAATTAATTAAAAAAATATATATTTTTTTTTGCATATATTATATATGGATAGTGAAGAATTAGGTGATTTTTATGTAAGAAGACAACGACTTGGCCGGTTAACTAATGGTAGGATCGAGAAGATGATCCCCAGTTTCCAAAAGAGATCATTTGACCTAAGACCAAATTATATCCCATACACAGAATTAGATAGCTTAGATGAGCTAGAGAACTTGCCACCAAAATCAAACGGACCAACATTCATGCCAAATATTAGTAATAAGTTCCTAAAAACAGGGATGGAATATATGCAAGATAACTAAACCACTGATGAAAACTCTATACCTTTATAGAGCTCTTCCAAGTATTTTTTTTTATAATCAACCTCATTAATTAGCTGGTTGATCTCTATCACAAATTCATTATCATCATGATATGCCTGAGTATATTTATATAAGCCATCATTAACCAAAGCAAGGCAATCCAAGAATTTGTTTATCCAGTTTATGTAATACTCACTTGTCTTGTTATCGCACCTGATGTATGGACTATCACATAAATACTTAGAATTAATAAGGAGCTCAGTTATCACGATTGCATAATTAATAGTATCCTTGATTTTATTAAAGCACTTATATCTTGTCTCACCATTGATTTTTCTGCATAAAGATGTATAGTAATTCTTATTACAGGCCACCAAATTTTCACCCGACATATTAATCACTTGACCATCTTGATAGTGAGCAATCACTTCTATGTTTAAATATAATTTAATTAATGTACTCTCATTGGTTTGCGACATACTATATTAATATAATTTATTTATTTTCTAATTTAGAAATCCTCTTCTTTAGTGATTTCACTGTGGATTCTAGATCAGATATCTTCTTTTCTGATTTAGCCATTTGCCTCTGCAAGATTCCTAGCTCATAATTGCTGTATGGTGCTATCTTTTTATAGATGGCCCTTATATTGGATAATAACACTGTGTAGAATTTATATCCAGTTTGTGATCGGTTACCACCTTGGTAATTCTCTAGCATAATTTTGAGTATATTACCTTCGTCATCTTTAATAAAATTCAAAAAATAACCACCATACCTAAATCCTAGTGTCTTATGCATATATCTAATGTGAATCCCCTTATTTAGGTCACATATATTATTTTTGGGAATCAAGATATAATCACCTAATAATAATTCTATATCACTTTTGGACAATCCATAATTAATCTCTTTACTAAGTGCGTTACTTAGTTTGTGAGATTTACCTTTGGAAGTACCACCAATACTTTTGTCATCAACATCCTTAGTGCTGTTGATGCTCACAATATTGGTATCACTTCCAGTGTCCATGTTCATATACTATGTACAATCTTATTTTTATATTAAACATATTACTGGCTTATTTATTTCTAATTTTGATAGTACCAAATTGTTTGCGCATCTTTTATATTATTTATAGTTATTCAATTTTTTATTTAGGTGTAATATACATGACTGCTGAAGCAAGGAAGCACTTCCAGGATCTAAGAAAAAAGGTGAGCTTGCCTAGTAAGGTCGATGCTAAAGCTATTGAATGTATAAATAATGATTATTATGGATTAGGTATACATAAGAGGGTATGTATGGCCTATATGCTATTCTTGAACCCATCATTTCCAACTGAGACCATATGTACAGTATTTAAGATAACACGCAAAGGTACTACATCTAATTATGCATACTTATACTCAGTATGGGATAAAGATGATCTCCAATTCCATGATTATTTCTTATGCGTTGGTGGTGCACTAACATCATGTGATGGTGAGTATCGAAAGAATTACTTATTTATGGAAGACTATTATACTATAACCAAAACTAAGTTATTTGAACCAATACTAGAGTTAGCAGAAGACTTGGTTAGTGAGCTGATGAATGATGAAAAGATAGAAGTAAGAGCAGACATGTACTACCCAAAATTCATTAATTTTATACCAAAGAAATTCGAGGATCACATCAATAATCATAGATGGGCTATTAAATTACTAGCCCTGTGCTGGCTTTATTATTTTAAATCTATCCATGAGTTATCCATAGAGAATCACATAAACCCGGCTTTCCAATATATATTCTATCAAAAAAAGATGAGGCCTATCTATGATAAAATAACTAAATCTGATAAGCTAAGTAAAGCATACAATAATTTGTATGAATTATTAGAGACTGGTTCCAATTATGAAACCGGTGTTGAGATTAGTATCATGGGGCAAAAACTATATCCGGTAAGTAATGAAGATATATTATCAGCGGCATCTCATAATATAAGTAGCACAATTTGGCGTGAGTTTTACTTCACTAGTATATGCTCACAATTATCATTCAATTATGCAGCACCTAATTTCTCATATTTAAGGTTTAACTCATTCATACAAAATGTGCATGCGGGTATATTTGATAATAATAGCCAGTTTATTAAGTATGCACAAAGTAAGCTAGGTGAAGAGCTAAGGAATTTACTGGCAGAGAAAGATAAGAAGACATATGAATATTTAGATGAGGAAGCTAATATAAAGAAGTACCTCAGTCCAAATTTCAAAGAATTATCTGCGCTTTTGAAGCAAGCTAAGCAATACTCAGATAAATACATAGTGCTAACAGATTTAGTCGTATGCATGGTTACCCCAAATGATGGCAGGACATTCAAAGATTTACCTGGGTTAACTAAATCAACTAATCCACTATTTAAGAGTTATAGGAACTTATTCTTAGATGTAGAGTTATTTAGGACCCAAATGTTTACTCTAGTGTATGGGTTACTGGCCATGAATAAAAAAGGTGGTATCATACATGCAGATTTGCATCAAAATAACTTTATATTTAATTATAATAACTATATAGAAGACATAGATAAACCAATGTATAATATATTTAGCATAGATTCTAGCACCAATTATTATGTTAAATATGAGGGATTTACTTCGATGATTATTGATTTCTCTAGATCACTATTTTACAATTATGATATAATTAAGAATGAGTTTGGGAGCCTAGAAGCAGAAAAAATGAAGCATACCCAAAAGAAGCAAATCATAAAATTATTACATCGAGTTTTCCCCGATAATTTTGACTTAAAGGACCACAAATATATTAATACTATTAAGAGTATCATAGATAATGACTATAGTAATTTCTTTAAAGTATTAACATTAATAGATACATACTTCTGCTGTTTAAATATACAAAATGTATTAAAGGTACAATCAGAGATTACAGTACACAGTGACATAATAGATTTAGTAGATAAAATACTGAAAGATGCGCGTTCATTATTCTTTAGTAATCTACAAAAATTAATAGATATTGAAACACAAAGGGTTAATGAACGAACAACCTCTGCAAGGTCACCTAAGTTTCCTTGGTTCAATGATGTACTACTAGATAAATTATTCGATGATTATAGAGATGATACCAAATTAGGTGATGATTACTTGATAATAGATATATACAATATAGATAATAAATTAGCTTATAATATAAGTGAACAAGGTGATGAAATAGTACCCAATTACTTAAAATCAAAAGTTGAAGGATCTGATGAGAAATACGAAGAGACGTCTAAAATAAAGAAGTCCTTTAGTAAGGATATGCAAAAATTGATAGATGTATACTCGAATAAGATAGAGAAGGACGAAATCACTATATTTTAAATAAATATATATATTTATATATACAATGGTCAAATTTTGCCCTTCATGTGGAAGGATAATGAGCTTAGAGATCATTAATAATGCGCCAGTATATACGTGCTTTAAAGGAGATGAGCCATTTAATCCTTATAATACACTCATAAAGACTATAAATTTTAAGAGCGAAGATGGTGAATCGAGTTATGTCACATCACCACGATCAAAAGTATCAGCCAAAGTAGCCCTAACATGCCCAAATTGTGGGATAGATTATTTAACTAAAATATATACAGGTGACAATATGAAGGTACTATATTTATGTATATGTGGCAAAAATTATAATCATGAGGATATAACTGGACTAGATAAAAAATAATTAGCACATATTTTATATTAAATATATTTTTTAATATATATGATGGATAATAATGAAAAAATAATAAGAGCATATTATAACATATGCAATATTAAGCCAATTCACTTGAAACCAATAGATATAATAGGTAGTATTAATATTAATAAACCTAATCAACATATAACTAATACTAAATCGGGTGCGGGTTCATATGCTAAACAATCTTCGGGTGGTTTCACTCAAAAAGTCATAGATATATATTAAATATAAATATATTTACCTTCATCGTATAAATCTATATTATGAATAAGTAAATTATCATAATTCCTGGCATCTTTGTACACTAACCTTAGTGAATTAATATTTATATTATTTGAGCTTAAATATTTATTTAATAATGATATCTTCCATTTATAATTATTCAAGAAGTACCAGATGAAGTACTTGAGCTCAAGTTTTAAGTCAAATACATATTTACCTTTATACAAAACTACATTGCTTGGTATATCTGACTCGACATCTACTAAGTTAATATATGTGTGCTTACTCGTGTTATAAATGAATAAATCTGCGTGATTAGTTATCATCTTTTTTATAGTTTTCATCATATTAATATTCTTCATAGAGAGCACTATTTTATTATTTTTTACCTTAGATTTGTATAACTGTTTAATTATGGATTTGATTGATATGGTTTCCTTTGATGAATTAACTGGTGAAATATTAGAGAGCATTCCTGCATTGATGATCTCTTCATTTATTCTTTGCTTACTATATTCTAGATCTAATGTATCCATACTATAATCACTGCTCATGGATGTTGAATCATAATCTACATCATTATTAGGACCCATAATTAATATTGCACACCATATTTTTATTACGAAAATTAGTGGAGTATTTTTAATCATATAATAATTTAAAAAATGAATAGTATACACTAGCATAAACATGGAAGATAATAATGCATCATTGAGTAGTAATTTGGTTGATGATAATGAATATAATAATTATGATAACTATAATGAGGCAAGTGATGACGATGCTGGATCAGTATCAAGCTCTGATAATATATTAAGTGTCAAGCAATTTGATGAACCAAATATAATTGAGTCATCTACCAGCAAAAGTAAGTATTCATCTGACATGAATAATAATAATGAACAGCAAACATTTGTTGAAGCGGATGAGATAGAAGATGAAATAATTGATGAAGATATAGGTGATGGTGATGATACTGATGTTGGTAAGCCTACCACTAAGAAGAAAGGTAAGAAGAAAGGTAAAAAGCCCACAGAATCTGAGCATGTTGATCTTGAAGATGAATTAGCTATAGAAGGTATGTCTGAAGATATTAATTATGAAAAAGATGTGCAAATCAAGAATGTAATAAAGAAATACTTGCCCAATGATGACAGAGTTACTATAGATAAGATGACAGAATATGAGATGTCACTGGTTATTAGCTCACTTGCCACATTAATAGCTAACAATGGTGCTGGGCTTATATTTATTAAAGATTACGAAGGTCAAGATGATCCAATCAATATTGCTAAGATGATGATAAACCAAGGTAAGTGCCCATTTTATATAAAGAGACTTGTTGGTCATAAAATACATGATGATGGCACCCTTGAGGAATACTATGAGAAATGGGATGTAAATGAAATGCGCAAACCATTTTTATTTAAATTATAGTACACAAATATAAATGCAGATTGATGGCTCAGATTTGCTATTATTTTTTCTGGATCTAAAAGAATCAGATATAATAGTGAAGAGATGCGGTGCTATGTTTGATTTACATATACGCATGCCGCCAACTATTAATGAGTACAAGTTATCCATGAGTGAAATTAATAATCCATGTAATCTCAATGACATACCTCATAAATTTGATGATGACATTACATCTAGCATATCTCACATATGGAATAACATAAATAAAGTGACCGTATACCCCAAAAATAATACATCACTAAATCTTCAATTATTTGACTTATATAATGTCAAAAATATATGCGTAGACCTGTATGATTATGATTACCACAAAGGTTATATATTATCTAATATAAAAATAGGGTACTTGGTCGATGAGCTATTTATCATTGGCACCAAAGATATGAATTTTTACCCAAATAAAGATCTTTCGAGTTATAAATACTTGACCATGCTAAATATTATTAATTTTAATAATGTATACTTAAGAGACTACTCAAAAGAAATGCTTACTACATTACCACTAAATAAATTATGCATAGATAATGTTAACCATATAGATGACTCACTTACTGGCTCACTAAAGTACGTAACTAAATTATTATCACTAAAAATAAAGAATACACCACTTAGTCAAAGTACTATAGATGAGATGTTAATCATGACAAATTTAATGTATTTGTCATTTATAAGATGTGGCATAGTCGAGTTAGATTTAACTAAGTGGAGCCTCAATGATTTTGTCTCAGTCGACCTTAGCTATAATAAAATAAGTGAGATAAAGATGTACAGTAGCATAAAATGTTCATCATTAGTATTTAAGGTGGATTCTAATGATAGTAATGCTGTCATTGATAAGTTACTAAGTACAAATTTTACATTATATTTAGTTACTAATTCTATGTATGCATATGTGCTAAATAGAGGAGTTAATGCACCACATTATGTATCTAAGATATATGATGATGTAGATTATAAGTGCAAATGTGCGGACATAGATTTTTGTATTAAAAATAATTGCATAATTTGCTATAATAAGAGACGTACGATTTGGAGCTAAGAAAAAATTAGCATTAATTTTATTTTTAGCACACCTAGATTTTATTTTATTTTTGTATTTTTTTTTAATTATATATATATACACATCACATGGCGACACCAGGTTGTTTTACTCAAGTTGTTAACAAGGGTAAGTTGGATAAGCTTATCATGGCACCGGAATTACTCACAAGCAGAGTAGAGCAGATCGTATGCAAGAATAAAAAAGCAATGAAAGTTGGTGGAGATCTCTTACCAACTCTTGTAGATATTGAAAAGACACATATTTTGTATGTGAATGCCCACTTTAAACCATTTGTTGAGCTTTCTAATGAATATATTAAGTGTGAAGCCATTGGTGCTACTCATAACTGGGATACTGAAATCTTGTTTAATATTCCAATGTCAGGTGAGTTTTTCTCTGACCCAGTATTGTATGCTAAAATCGAAGCTGCCGCATGTGGAACATCAGGAACACTCCCAGCATTTCCATCTGCACCATCTAATGATTACACAGCAGGTAATCCATCTGAGGCCGCTAAAGCTGCTACTTATTTCAAAGATGATACTGATGGTAATGGTGATGGCTCTTTCACATATTTGACCTATCAATATGTTAAATCTGATGGAACTGTACTCGATAGAACTGGTACCTCATTCCAAAACTTTATCAGATATATTGAATACCCAGGAGAACGTTTCTTGGCAAAAGCACAATTCAAAGTATCTCAAAACCCAATTGATGAATATTTACCCGATGATGTAGTTATGTACAGAATCTTTAGAATTTTACCACATAAACTCAATGGATGGAAGAAACTCATGGGACAACAGCTCCCAATCAAAGGATACTCTGAACTCTCAACTATCAAAGATGTATCCGCATGGCCATCTGAGCACACTGGAATTGATACTTTAGTTGCACCAGCTGCATCTAGTGAAACCAGTGTACGAGAATATACTCTTTACAATGGACCACAAACACCAAAAGTGCAACAACCAATCCTTGATATGTGGATTCCTATCTTGTTTTGGTTTGCTGATCCTAAGATCTGCGTGCCATCTGTTAGTATTCCACTCGGGCAAAGACATATCTGGCTCACACTCAATAAATATGAGAATATGCTCTATGCCGCACCAGGTGACTTCAAACTTAGACTCATCACTGAGGTTGTTGGGGTTGCAAATGATCTCTTTAGTAACACATACAAATCATACATGACCGAACAACCAGTCATGGCAACCAACTCTGACGTTGTTAAGCCAGCTGTTGCATCCCTAACACTCTATATTAATAACTATTTCATTAGTGCATACATTCATGATATCTACCTCAAAAGAATCTCATTTAATTTGATCAGAGTTCGAAGACATCATAAGTACACTATTAATACTGATGAAGGTAACAACAAACTTGAATCATTCAAATTAGCAGTAGAAACCATCTATTTTGGATTTAAACCACAAATCAATGAAACTAAACCAACATATGCAGTAAATGGTATTGGGGTCACAGCAGGTAATAAGAATATTTGGAAAGACTGGCATAGATACTCTAAATATACTGATAATTATTCTTATATTAAATCATTCTCCCAGACACCATTCTTGACTGCTACTAATGGAGATGATGTTGGAGTTAATACATTCAAAAATGAAGTAACCATGAGAGCTCAATCACTAACTCAAACTGAGAAGATTGTATACCCAGTATCCACTGATGTCGTAGATAAGATTGGTATTGAATCTCACGGTAATGACCTTTACAAGATCATCGACAAAGGCTTCTTCAATAAATATTTGCCATACCAATTTGGATGTAATACTATTGTTTGCCCAGAAGATGATGGTGTATTTGCCGTCAATTGGTGCTTGTATCCAGGTTCTTACCAACCAAGCGGTCACTTCAATTTGTCTCGTGCCAGAGATACCAAGATCTTGTGGAAATCATCATACATTAGCACATCTACACCAGCAGATCTCCACGCTAGTGCCATTATCATCAATTTCTCACTTATCTCTGATGGTAGCATGATCCTTAGATTTGGAGGTTAAATAATATTTATACGTAAAGGCTCACTATGCATATATACATATTTTTTTGTGTGATATAGGGCCTAGTAAAAAATTGAATAAACCCCATATTAATATGTTTATTCATATAGTTAGTTTATAATGGATAATTTAAATGAGATATCATCAAAGGCAGCAAAATCACCAAATACAGTCGTAGAATTCGAAGATAGTGTTCAGGCTTCTATTAATGAGTATACAAAAAAATGCGCAGCACATAATGTGATGGAGCAATTGACTATTGGTGCTAGTGCTACAGTATCAGTGCCTGAGTTCACCACTAAATTCTTGGTAATGAATTATAATAATAAATTACACGAGCTAAAAAACACAGATGAGAGACCTAACAAGAAAATCAGCATTAACCGTGCATGCTTCGTTCCTTATATAAAAATTGGTGATAGTGCACCACACATATTTATCAATAAATTACATTGTGAGTATGGTAATGATAGTGCTGAATATATGTATAATTTATTCGCTACAAGGGTATATAACATAAATAATATATTCGAAGAACTAATTGAACTATTCTCATCATCAATCGGGGTTAGCCCATTCAAAGTGATCAAATGTGTAAAGACTGGGATTGATAACAAATGTGAACTAAAAATAATAATCATAGATGGAGTGCCAACCATATTATTTCCGTTTGACGCAGAATTATTCCGTGATGAATTAAAAATGACGGTTAATTCTACTTATGATTTGGGTGAAGATAATTACTTGATAGTTAAGCATCTACAGTCTATAATAACTACTCCGAGTGATAATGAATCTTTATCATTTGCATGTGATGCATGTGACATGAACGACTGCACTAAGATATATGATCATAGCCCAAATTTACATAAATTGATAAACCTCTACCCACAACGACTAAATCCATCAAGTCCATAAACTTCTCGTAATGTCTTATGGCACAATTCAGTGCAACATAAAAAATACACATATATTTATTTTTTTATTATATATTAATAGTGTATACTAGTTGCCTGGTGAGTTAGCTCATTTATTTTATCTTGATATTCATCATCAGTCATACCTTCTGGGCCACAAAATCTACACTGTATTTTTTTATCAGGTGCAGGTATTATTATGCTTATCCTTTCATCAGTAAATTTCTCATAGAGTATCCTTAGCAAGTTAGATAACTCATCCCTTTCGCGTTTGCATGAATAATTAATAACAGCTTGTGCGCAATTCCATGTATCACATAATCCACTTACTTTGATTATGAGTTGCCTGGTCTTTGAATCATGATAACATCCACTTGGCACTGGTATTGGCCTAGATGTTATTGGTCTACAGCAGTGCTCACAATCTAAATCAACCTGGTCAACCCATTCATTTACACTAGTAAATACTTTGGGGACACTACATAAATATTCTCTAGTTTCGACTGGTACATCATATGAATCAATGTAATTATCAATATCACCATTAATTAACTTATCTACATGCTTTTTTGTGATACCCGACAAAAATATTATACTCATTTTTGTATATTTTTTTATCATTTATATAGAAATGAACTTTACGGACAATATATATCAAAGTGAGAATGATCAATTGTTAAACTCAGATTATTATGGTTTGTGGGCATCTAATGACTTCACTAATTATGATGATTATAATCAGGCACCATGCATTAAACCTGTGCAAAATAAACCTAAGTATAAACCTATTAATCAAAAGAATCCCTCATCAAATCCACCCAACCAGACTAAGCAACCAAGCACCATAGAGAAATTTGGTGGAAGTAATAATCGAGTTACCTTCTCCATAAATATAAATTCATTGGTCATACTAATATTCATCTTAGTCGTGGTTATCGTGTTGCAGCTAGCTAACATCACCTATAAACTAAATAAGCTGATTAATAAATCACAAACATGATTTCATATTTAAACAATAATTAGCCGTACATACCACAGATGAACATCAATAATACAAAGTTAGATAATAAGTACCACAAAAATGTATTCAATGAATACTTAAAAGAGCACATAGCTACTATTGATCAATGCATCCTTCAAAATAACGAATCTGGGCAGAACTTTGTCGAATATGAACTTCCAGATGTGTTCATTAGTTTAGATATTAAACTAAGTAAGAGAGATATCCAAGCAATTTTGTATGGTAACCTAATCTTGCACTATGAAGAAAAGCGATTCAAAGTATATATACTCAAAGTAAGACAAAAAAAGGGGCATCCTATCTATAAGCTAAAATTAGAGTGGGAACCTCTCTATGAAAAAGAAGAGATTAATAAAATGGAGAAACTAGTGTTAGACCATACCCAAGAAGTATAGGTTTAATATCCTTGGTTTACCTCATTCAAATATTCATTGTATATATTATCTTTATATATACCTAGCTCATATAAATTATTAGTGTCATCAGTGAACACTTGTACATCACTAAAATAATAAGTGAATATACATTCTAGATAATCATATATATCTCTAGTTTTTTTTTCATATAAACCACCAAGCACTAAGATTTTGGCACCCCAAGTTGTGTGATCTAATGATTGATGATATTTTCTACCATCAATAGTGGCACCTCTGAATATATTAACTGTGGTAAACTTATCTTTGCGGTCAACCACACCATTGTAAAAGATTAGTTTAATCTTCAGCCCAGTGTTATCATCCCAGCCTACGTGCTTTAATGGATTACCACATTTATGATAGCAACTATATGGCATAATATACTCTTCCATCTTCTTATAGTGCTTTAACTCTTCACACTTAGTGCAATCATAATTACATAGTGTTACGTCATGATCTAGCTGTTCATTTATATCATCAAAATTATATTTATATCTAAGCATCTCACATTGGAATATATCAAATAATAAATGCAAATTTAGTACATGTCTAGGTAAGAGCTTAAAGTACATCTTATAATTCTTTGTATTGGCCTTAAGCCACATAACGTTTATCTTCTTATCTTTGAGCTCTTCATCACAGCAGTCATTCTTTTCATACTCACCTAATAATTTACTTGGGTCATTATTTGATAAATACTCTAGATTTGCCTCTGCTGATTTATTATTGGGTATGATATTCTTGTCTACGTAATCTTCAAATTTGCACTTTTCATGATCAGCTAATCTATAACAAAAGTATAAATAGCTCTCCAGGATCTTCAATACTATTAAGAAATTATGGAAGTTTGTATCATTGATGCCCGGTACTTGGAAACTATCACCATTAAATAGCTTCACTTTGTACTTTTTACCTTTGTAATCAATCACTACTGTTATTTGTGAGTGCATATGTTTACCACTTCCTTGCTTCTTTCTCTTGGTCACGGGTTTAGCTTTTTGGCGCCTACCTCTATTTTGCTTTGGCTTAACTGGTGGTTTGTATCCTTCATAGACTTTCTCTTCAAAGTTACTTTGGAGCATAATACAATACTTATTTGTAACCAACGGAGACATATCTTTGTAATCTACATTTATGCCAGATGTCCTGCCAATTATAGTCATAGTAGTCGTGTATACTCTACTTATAACACCATCCTCACTATCAATGATTGGATCTATGATGTTCTTCATATTCTCGGGTTGCAAGATGTTAAACTTATCTATCTCATCTTTCTGGTACTTGTGAGGTATCTTCTTTGATAGAGTATTAATCTTCTTAACTCCAACCTTCATAATTTGCCCTTTTATTTCATCTAGGTATTCATTAGAGCCCGCATCTGGCTTCTTCTTATTCTCGACCTTGACATCAAATTTAGGTAAGACTGTAGTGTTATCATCACTCTCATTACTTGTATGCTTAGTTAGAATATCATTAGTGGTGGGCTCAACCGAATTTATGTCTGACATAAAATCATTGATGAAATCCAGGCTAACATCATTTCTATCTGGTGTTTCAGATTTAGAGCTGCGCATAGTTTTCACTTCGTCAGCTCTATTCAAATTTTAATAATATTGTTTAAATAATAATTAATCTACAAATTACGCATTCGGCTTATGGTTGAACTAATGTCATCCTTCGATGATGAAATATCTGGCTGATCATCTTGTTTTGATTTGCCTTGAATATAAGTGATCAAATTAATGGCTACTTCGATGAATGATGCAAGGTTAGATCCAATATTGTTGTCTCCCAAGAATTTACCTATAGATCTAGTGGTCTGGGCTTGTATTCTTCTGATCTTAACATTAGCACCAGACCGTGTCCACCCAGTGGCATCTGGTCTTCTACCGAAGATCTTTCGTTTGCCATTTAATGTGCTCTCTACAGATTTAGTTATGAATGTAATGATCTCATTGGAGAATGAATTATACTGCTGATTAGCTTTTGCTCTTTTGTACATAGATGAAATATCTCTTAGCTTGTCAGTGTCATCATTAATATTGAACTCAGGCAGTTCATCTAGTGCAGGTGATGAGCATTCTTTTAAGTAAGCTCTGCATTGAGTAATTGCTTCTATGAACTCTTCACGTTCTTTTCGTGCTTCGGATGCCTGGACATAATTATTTTGAATGGGTGGTACTGGTGCATAATTAGTTTGCTGATTACCTAAGTTATTATATGTTTGAGCGCCACCACCATATTGATTATGAGTGGTTAACCTTTGAGTATGTTTACTTTGATCAATATCATGCACTACTCTATTTATTTCATCAAAGCGTCTCTTTTCTTCAGTCATTCGCTTTAGTTTAGTATCACCAAATTCTTCACGTGGATAATCATCATAGTCATCCTTTCCATCATTGTAACCTTTATCATCATCTCTGTCGTCGTACTTAGAATCATCATAGCTTCTACTGCTTAGGTTACTCTTTTCATTCCTTTCATTATCTATCACTGACTTTTGATACAAAAATTCGTTAATACCTTGATTACCTCGTATGCTACTTAGTGGTGTCCTTTCTTCTGATTTAATATTTATGCCACCACCAGATAAATCTAGATTACGTATTAGGTCATTTAATTCTTTATCTAACACATCATTGTTAACCCTTTGCTTGGCTGAATCTTTTGTGACCAAAGCTTTGATTATTGAATCCAAGTCTTCCTTCTTCGCGTTTTGTGTATTAACTATATCATCGAAACCCCTTAAAATATTGTAATCCTCGCTCATTTATTATCAATATAAACATTTTTTTATATTATTAAATAACAATGTTTTTGCTGATATTATTCTTAATTGGGCTAAAGTGCCTCAAAAATGATGTAAACCCTATCAAGTCTAATAAAGGGGTTACTAAGTATCTTAGCTTTGATTTAGGTGCGGGCTACTTAGCATTCTCAGTTGTGCAGATTTGGGATACTAAAGACAAAAATATGTGCTCTAGAGTAAATTTAGATGTAAAAACTAAGGATAAGCAAAGCTACATATTCACCAAAGAATACTTAGATGAAGCAGTTAATCTAGAGTTCTATGGCATAATTGGAATACCAAATCAGACTAAGAAATTATCATTACCTAATATAGCTAAGAACCTTAAATTTGCATTAGATGAATTCTTCGCAGAGAATGATGACCTAACCAAATCTGAGCTAACCATCTTAATAGAACAACAAGCTAACAAATCGAGGGTGATTGATGCAATTGAGAGCCAACTATATATGTACTTTGTAGATAATGAATGCTACACAGTGAATAATATGAAGAAAAATATAGTGTGCTTTCATGAGAATTTAGCTCATGAGGTATTCTATGAGAAAAATATTGTGGAAGCTAAGATAATGAATAGAAAACCAAGGCCACCAAGGACGGTCCACAAAAAACATGCTGATGCTAATTTTAAATACTATTTGCGTAAATTCACTGGTGATGAATACTCTGGTGAATCATGTAGATCAGTAGATATAGCTGATAGCTTCATGCAGATCTTTGGTTACTTACTAACCAAAAAATAATATGGTAGTGATTATTAATCATGCCAAATATTTTTTATGTGGTAAATATATTATGCCGGTTATAGAAAAAAGAGACTTACTTAAGGGTGCTATTACTTTAGTAGTGGCGCTTGCCTGGAATGAAGCTGCCAAGACAACCATTAATTATGCATTCCCGCTTGATAAACCAAATGATGACCCTGCCACGGATAAGACTGATGCACGCAAAAATGCAATGGGTACTATGTTTGCCACATTAATCTATGCCACAGTCGTTACTATATTAATCTTGTGCATAGTGGCACTATTTAATTATACTGTAACCAAAATAGAGTTGGTTGATAATAATGTGAAAGGTGACTCTAAACTAAGGCAAATATATAGTCAGCTAAAAGAATAAGCATAGACTAAATTAAATTTATCTTAATCAAGAAATCGGTGGCAAATATTGATAGCATTAATATTATACCCAAAATAACGGTGCCTTTGTCAGTGACAATGCCCGAATATCCAACAGCACCTTCGAACCCACTAAGTATCCTGCCGGTGAATACATCACTCGAAATAATTAGGTAAACGAAGAACATAATTATAGCTAATTTGAATGGCAGGAACCTTAGTATGTTTTTAAATATGTGGAAGATTCCATCCGAATCATCCTCACCAATTTTATCTGACTTAACCATGGTATATATATACTAAAAAAAGAATGTAAATTATATTAAGTTATTAGACAGCACTAATAGTTATAGATTCATTGGGGTTACGCTCGAAATTGAAGTAATTAATGATCTTCTCAGTGAAGATCCCACTGGTTAAGTATTTCATCTTTATTGGGTTTAATATATCATCGGCTAGCAGGTCTATAAGCACAGCCATTTTGCCTGGCTCAACCACTAACTTTTTACTTTTGCAAAAGTCTTGGTCTTTATACTCGCATGGCACATATATATTCTCTAAGGTCATCTTATCTGGTAAATTACCTTCAACGCAAAATCTGGGCACAATGACATTTAATTTCTGTATGATTTCTTCTTTGGGTAACCCATGCATATGCTTTATGGCTTGCAAGTCGAAATTATATATGTGATTATCCATCATCTCTAGTATGTCTTTCTTATTTTTTTGACCTTTATAATACAAATTAGCTATCTGTGTATTTAGTGTTATAGCATCATCCTTATACTCATTACCTAACACTAATTTTATACTATTTTGCAAATCTGACAGACTTTGGCTGATCTCTTTTACATCCAAGAACTTATTAATCTTATTTCTAATCTTAGTGTTCTTCTGCTTTTCTATGTAATTATTGAACTCAACCAAGAATAGCTGATATAAGTAATTCTTGTACAGGCTCTTACCAAGTAATTCTGTGCGATCATCCACCACGATTTTACTATCTTCAACGATTAGCTTATTTATCTCTGGTGGATAATAATTGAGCTCATAATCATATATTTCGTGTGATTGTAGCTCACTAAACAAATCTTTATTATAGTCATTTATGTAATATAAGTGATCACTATTATCTAATAATCCAATAGTACGACCTTCATATGTTTGGTGCTTATAAAATATTATTCTTTTATAGTAGTTAACTGGATTGTCTTTTATATCAGACTTGTTTACTTTGGATATGCATCTATTAATATACTTAATAAAATTAACCAATGCTTCAGATTTTAGATCATATCTGGCTGGGTCAAAAGCATTGAAATCAATATCTATATTATCTACGACATTCATAGAGTATGAGATTGGTAAGTACACTAACTCGTCATTTTTGCTTTTTATTAGTACAGCATAGCATAAATTCCTCATATTAATTAGCTTCTTTACTAGTGAATGCTCTTTATTACTTTCAAGCACAAACTTTAGCAGATTTAAGTCTATTGGTTGGTTAAGCTTCTTATTTTGCTCAATGTAAAGATTAATTATTGAGTAGAAATTCTTGATGGCTTCATCTTTGTGAGTAAATATCTTAAATAGGGTCTCTGATCTACTCAATATCTTTTGTGGATCAGTAGCAACTATAACTGGAAAGTACCTATATGCCTGTTTAAACACTATTATGTATCTTATGCCTTTGCTTGGCTCATTATTTTGGCGTATACCATTGTACACAGAGTTAGTTATTTGCAAGCTAATATTCTTGCCAGTGGTCTTCTCATCATATAAAATAAATGTATAAATATTCATGACCAAAGCAGATAATTCAATGAAGACTTTATTCCATAGGTCACTATCATTATATTTTTGTATGTAGATCTCATCCATCTCATTCAAGAATATATTCTCTAGGGCATTAATAAATGTGCTTAGTGAATCAAAATACTTAAGTAGTTTACCATTCTCGATCATATTAAACAATTTCTTATCTTTCTTTAGTGCTAATATAAACAGGTTAATTATATCATTCAGGCTTTTGTCTGTGATCTCACATAGGCTATATATGAACCCAATATTTCGCATAAATCTTGAGTGTTGATTCATGCCCTGAATAAAATAATTAGTACCACTTTCCTTGAGTGTACCATAGAATATATCTTGCATGGTCTGGTTCTGTGGCATCCTAACACTACGCCCCACATCAATATTTTTACCATAGTTCATCACATGGCGCATCTTAAACTGCAAACCACGCAAGAATTTCTTGTTTTTCTCTAAGTCCTCTGGCAGGAATTCATGCTTAGTTAAGCATATATTATTAATTAGGTTCTTCTTTGACCCTTCAATATTGGTCATTCTTTTACCACAGCAAGGCAAACAATAATGCTTTGGATGTATAGTTACTATAAATGAAAAGTGCGGGTATTTTGAGTTTGGACAACCATAATATGCTGGCTTATTCAATGTAAAATTCCAATACTTGGTTAGCTTACTCTTTTGCTTATCACTTAGCTTTTCTAATTCTGCATTAGTGTAGATGTATGGTTGCCTTGGATTCTGGCACACAATAGAGTATAATTTATTTATGTCATACTTTTTTAGCCGGTACAAGACTGGGTCTACCTCATTAAGCTTCTTTAGTTTTTTATTCTTTTTATCACTTTCGATGAAGCGCTCTTGTTCTATCTCTTTGAATTCTTTGTTAGCCAAGAGCTGAAAGATGAACCCAGCTATGTACATGTAAAAGTTATCAAATTCCTTTGCTTTGATATTAATAATCTCGAATTTAACATCAGTGGTTCTGTGCTGCATAAATACAACCCTGCCATCATAGAGTTGCATCCACTTTTGATATAAAGTACCATTGGATAAGTACATATAATAATTCTTGATTGATTCTAGCTTAGCGGCTGCCAGCACTTTCTCTATTAATAAGTGATCAAACTCGACTATGCCTTTCCTAAACATAATCTCATGACCTCTAATCTGTGTAAAATTCTTTATAGATAAAATATTAGCATTCACGTATGATTCAAGTGCAGCCCTCATAAATTTATATGCTCTTGGCTTGATTAGCTTCTTCCAGATTACATTAACATTGATTGAATCATAATACACTGTAGATTCTGTTAGTGGAACTAATGCTTGCTTACTATTTGAGATCTCTCTACTATGCTTATTTATGTCATCTATGATTTTGTCGGTGAATTTCTTAGCTAAAGCCAAAGTCTGTGCAAAATCATAGCCGTCTTCTTCATTCAAAACTAGCTTGATGAAATACTCACCGTTCTGGCGGACATTGATGAATACATACTCTTTATAATTAACATTTTTGTTCATCTTGATCGCGATGATTAACCCTTGCTTGAATGCCGCAGGGAATGGCACCTTTTGCTTATTTAAGTCAAAGGATTTCTTGATGAAATACTGCTTATTTTCATGCTTAATATAAGCTATGACCTCTGGCATGAAGAAGTCTGTTTTTAGCTTATCAAAGAGCACACGTAAATCAATCAGTTGTTTTGAGCTGTAAGTGGTAGATATTATTACATCTGTGATGGATAGCTTAATATTTATTGGTGAATATTTACCTTTGAGTATCTTATCTATTTTCTCGCTGTTTCGGTAGTTATGATTACTAATGGCAATTTGCTGTGCATACCTTGGTCTTACGTTTTGGCTAGTAAATGCCAGCATTGGGTACTTTTGATATAGTAATTTCTCTGAATCTATGTAATCATGAAATATTTCTGGTGTCATCATCGGCCAAAACTTAATGATGAACCCATAATAAAATAATTCAAATTGGTAACTATCTGATAAGAACTGGCGCATCTCTAATCTATGTGGGTTAATGAAATTAGCTAAGTCAATCACATACAGCTGATTATTATCTATATTAATGTAATCAATAGTGGTGAAGTAATCTAGTGATTCTACTTTGATATTTTTTCTATTATTATACAATGATTTATCAATGGCTATGTTAAATATGACTTGCTCTCTAGATATATTACTAAAGTGCTTAAATATATTTACCTCGTATAGATTATCAGAGATAAGATTGTATGTATTATTTAAGAAGTCATTATCATGCCAAAATAAATACTGCCTGTATGTGGGTATATTAGTTATTAGCTGGATCTTCTCTTTGAGCTCACTAAGTTTGTCTTCAGGAAATATAGATATGTCGTACTCATATGACTTACCACCCAAATCAAAGCTAGTATCTAGGTTTACTTCTTCAGTGACACTGATATTACTAGTTAGCTTAGATAAATCCTCACTCGGCTGCTCAATATTTGTGTTATCTAGTATCTCTAAATCATCTGCTGTAAGGTTTATATCATCAAAGGACATATTATCATAATTAACAGATGAAAAATTAGTATCTGCTAGTAACTT
>Ga0307983_1000469_pt1 | contig 20613 bp, 24 predicted proteins | sample OrgLakmetagen991_FD_201845 | JGI IMG/M metagenome (GOLD analysis project Ga0307983, IMG submission 201845) | Saline water microbial communities from Organic Lake, Antarctica - #991 | ecosystem: Environmental > Aquatic > Non-marine Saline and Alkaline > Saline | place: Antarctica: Organic Lake...
CGATGGCACAGCACGAAATGCGTGGCGGGCGACACGACTGAGCAAGTCATGCTGAATTTTTGCAAGTGCATCCTGTACGAACCGCTCGAGTTGTCGCTGCATACGGATCACTTGAAGCTCTTTGCAACCACGCAAGGACTGCGTATTCCGTACGATTGGCTGTTGCCCAATGAACGGAAGTATGTGCTGCACGTCTTTGTCAATCGGTACGATTATTTCAAGCAGGAAAAACACTTTTATTTAAATGGAAACTTTACGCTCCAGGCCATTCGCGGAGAGCTGCCCGAGCACTACCGCCGCGAAATAATACGCGATTTCGTGTGGATGTGCATGTCAAGTAAACATCAGCCCGTGGGCGCCATTCTCTTTGTGCGCATTTGCCAAAAATTGCTGTTGGAACGACCGACGGATCGCTTTGTGCGAGAAATGCACGAAGCACTGCAGGGTCGCTGCAAATTGAAAGACGTTCTGTGCGTATGGTGAAAAAAAGAACATGGACGCTGAGTGCCCTATTTGCCATCCTTTTCATTTTTGCAGTGGCGCTCATTTCAGTAGGGGCTACGATGCGCAACCAACGCGTCAAGACGACATTCACTCTCCGCGAGACGACGTGCACAATCAAGAGTGCCGCGGTGTGCAAGAGCAACAACCAATTCGTTGCCACATGGAATGACGGTGCCGTCGTTGTCGATGTGTATGGGGCGCGCGACACGCACGAACTGGCGCAAGGCATGACGAATAATTATCGCGCGGGCAAGACGTATCCGTGCATGTGCCACACGCATCCTACTACTACAAGGAATGCAACCGCGTGCTCGGATTTGTATCAAGATTCCTACTGCTACTTGAATATGGAAAGCACGCGCGCCGTGCTCCAGACGCAAATGATTTACAAGTATGGCTCAGACGCCATGATTAGCGTGGGTAGCTTGATTTTCCTAAGCATGGTGCTAGTAATTGCAATTTTATTGTATCGAAGCCGCAAAGCTAGCGATTTTGTCATTCCACTTGAAGAATAAAGTTTACTGTATCATACCGCGGATGCGTTGTCAATTTTGAATTGGTCAGACTTTTCATACGCCCAAATAGCATTTTTTTTCCATGCACAACAAGGCTAGCTCGTCTTGTACGTCGGGTGAAGAGTAACGGTCGCGCTTCTTGGCAGGGGGAAACGAAGAATGTTAAACACCTGTTCCATTCCGTCGCGTATGTCTTGGTCCTTACTGACAACGAGTTCACCACCTTCTTCAAAAAGGTGGCGTTGAAACGTTTCCCGCTTGGCCACATGGTTCAGGGAATGAGTTCATTGTCGAAAATTAAAATGTCAGTCTTAACAAACGGTGCGTGCGTTGTAACGTAATCACCCATTAGTGAATTTTTAGTATTTGATAATTTACTGCGCACGCGCAGTAAATTAAATAACACTCAACCGGTTTTATTATGGAAACCATTTACAAGGGACCCGCGCTCTCGACAGACGCTGAGCAGCTGGCCATTTCGGCCATTGTGAAAAACTATCCCAATGACCAAATCAAGCAGATTCGCGCCTATCACACGGCCGACTTTACGGATACGGAAGACATTCCAGGTGGCATCATGATGGTGCATCCCATGAACGCCAAGGTGCACGTGGACTCGCTGCCTCTGAATGCCTTTACCTATCTGGCCATTGTGCCCGTGTTGGGCGAACACGCCGACGCCGAGTTCAAGGGCAAGGAGGATCGTATTCACGAGGCGTGCCCGCAGTACTCTAGCAAGCCGCCCTCGCTTCGCTGCCAAGCCGTCGATACGCCGCTCGATGGCAAGACGTGGAATGCCGAACTGGGTGAAGACGAAAATGCCTTTGCGGGCGTATTCAAGCAAACGCGCGGACGCGACACGCGCTACTTTATTGCCGTGCAGGCCGGTGCACCCATGGCCGCCCGCCAGCTCCGCGACCGTCTCCTGAAAAAGGACTTGACCTTTGAGCAGCTGCTGGTGGATAAGGACTACAATTACGCCCAATACTTGAGCCAGCGCAACTGCGAGAGATTGGCCTACAATATGGCCCGCGCGCTCAAGATGCCCATTCGCAGCATGACGGACATGGGATCGCACGTGGAGCACGAATACTCGGCCAAGCCCAAGCGCGCCGTGCCGCTCTACACGCAGGCCGTGTCTACCATTGCACCCGTCGTAGACGAAGGACACCGCGCCGTTGCCGTCTTTAGCCGATTGACACCCGTCAATGGCAAAGCGACGCCTCTGCAGTTTATCTACGAAGGACCGTACATGGGCATTGCCGTGTACAACATGACGGGCAGCAAGGGCCGCGGACACGCACTCCCGTCGCACTCGGGCAAAGTGGCTAATGCGCAATCGCTCCCACCGCAAGAAATAGACAAGCGCTGCCGCGACGTCATTGTGGAAGGCGCCGACATTCGCGCGCATCCCGACATGGTGGCCGACAACTTTCGTGAAGCCGACGCCGACGAGTTTTTGGCAGAAATGCAAGAGCTGGGCTGGAAACAACAGAAAACCATGAATAATTTAGTGCCTGTCGTGGTCAAAGTCTTTGATCCTACAGTGCATCGGAAATAAACTGGGCAATTCGCTTTGCTACCGCCTCGTCGTCTCGGTAATTTTGTTCGCCATCCACCACAATGCACGGCACGCGCGACCCATCCGGCAACAGCACAGTGTTTCCGTTACAAAAGACGCGCTCATGCTCGGCAATCAACTTTGCCTGATATTCACGCGGCACGCCACTCTCAGCGTCGCGATTGCGTTCGGCCATGCGCTTCATGCACGTGTCGACCGACGTTTTCAGATAGATAAAGAGCGTAGGACGGCGCATGGGCAAGAGCTGTTGCCACTCTTGCCACATGTCCATGTAGGCTTGGTGCAACTCGGCGTCGTCGTTACAGTTGACATTCCAAAAGAGCTTGTCGGAAAAGGGAGAGCGCTCGGAGATGTGGAGGGGAATCCTTCAAAAAGAGACCCATGAGCGAAGCGAAATGGGGTTTGTTTTTGAAGGATAAAATAATTCACCTAGGATTGTACTTTTCTCGAAACTTGCGGATACGGCTATTGGAAAAGATTAGAATAATACATCGACTCAGTAAGGTCTGGGGGGTTGTAATCACCTCGTAAAAAACACACACTGCGCGGCAAACTTGAAATTCGGGTCCGTATACGACCGCTTCAAAATACCGCTATTTTCCCACTCTTCCACGGGCTCTGGCACAACTTGGTAAGGCGTATCCAAGTGACAGAGCACCTTTTCCATAAATGTCGTCTTGCCGCCCGCAACACCGCCTTCCAAAGAAACCCACATTAGGATTTTAATTTCTTTATTCACTAACCACCCAGTCACCGTCAACGTACTTTAAATGAAGTCCGTCCTTGAGATCTTTGTAGAGGACACAGTATGTTCCTGCTTCGACGTCAATGCCGTTAACGGTTCCGCGACCGTAGAGCGTGGCCACACCGTTAACGAGATGTGACCGTAAGACTCATGTCTTGAGAAGTCAATTTTTTGCCGCCAATGACTACTTTGCCGCCGATATATAATTTCATCAAAAAATACACAAAAGAAAAAAAAAATGGATTTAGTTTAAAGAATGATAAAGATGCCTTTACTGCGAATTTTATTTTGAAACATAATATTCCATTTGGTGAAGATTTTACAAAAATTTGTGATGCGATATACAAAGACAAACAAGAAATCAGCGTGTCTTTTGATGACGACAAAACGTCTACAGTTATAGCATCGTTGGGTCTATTTCTGATTTGCAAAAAATTATCAAAAGTTGTCTCTGACCTAACAGCAGCGCGATATTTACCATTTTAATTTCTTTAGTTTTGGTTCTTCCAATTCAATAAAAGCCTGCACTTGTTCATCAAAATAAAAATTAGACCCCAGTTTGTCGAGAATATCATATAGCAGAGGCTCATAATCTTCATCTTTGGGCATAATTGGCAATACTTCCACGTCTATTTTGTTTGTATATACAATACACACCAGAGGACCGTTGTAATTCAAGTTGTACTCATTTACATTCAGCAATTGATCCAACCATCCGACTCCTCTCTCTCTTGCTTGATGTTCAATAATGTCAAAAAAGTAAATCCTTACGTCTTCTCTGGCCTTTTTCAAGTCGTAACGGTTGGTCAATCTGATCATTGCCGACATTACGGGCGTCGATTTAAATGTGGCTAACTTCTTTTCAATCCGTTGCACGTTTTCCTCATTGGCATTAATTAGCGTTTGACATGCCTTGAGATAATCAGCGTAAATCCAATTGAATTTACGTTGATAATACTCGGGAAACATGGTCCATTTGCAGTGTATACCAGTTGAAATTTCGTATCGCTTGATTTGCAATTCGTTGCATACAATTGAATTGATGCGCAAAACAACTTCATCAACAAACGCCTCTTCCATTTCGCGGTCTTTTTCTTTCGCTTTTTGTTGCCGACGATCAAACTCTGGAAAGGAGCGACAATGTTCCATGCACCCATATTTTCTAAGCGTATTTTTGATGCACGTGAACAAATTGTATTTACCGCTATTGTGCAATACGCGAAACGGATTCCACTCACACCACAGGGCCATGGGTGTACCACCTCTTCCATATGCTTGTTGCGCCCGATTCATGAGTACAATGTGCGCGCGCGCCTGCAACTGCTTGCAGGTCAGCATGACGTGCCAGAGCGCGACATTTGTTAAAAAGGGGAAAATGTAATGTTCCCACACATTGAGCGGAATGCCCAAACAGCCCATACCTGGCACTGGTGGAAATCGCGTATACTCGGGCAACCCGCACTCCTTTAAATAATTGCGCGACCGAACAACGGGTTTGTCCTCGCAATACTGCTGCCATCGCCATTGCATCACGCGCTTGCAACCCGTAGATTGGATTAAATTAACCGCCAACAGCGCGATCAACTTGGTGGCTGGCAATTTTGTGTAATCGTGCTGTTTGGCATACTCTGTGAGCTGTGCGTGGTACTGCTTCTTGGCAGCATCGTACGCCTCTAAGCGTTGCACGCGTTCGTCACAGGATAAACCAGGCTCATATGCTTTATAGTCAATAAAGCGTGGCGGTTGTGGAAACGAGCAGCCCCTCTTTGACATTTTTTTTATTAATGATTCAATGGGTTCCCAATCAGCTTGAACAGCTCGCGTGGCGGCAATGTGCGCCACCGTGTCTACCGCCCGAGTTGGTTGAGTATGTGGCAAACTACTTGTGCGACGCGTATTACGAGTATTCCGTGTTGGAAAAACGTTACTTTGATTGCCTGCGCTGGATGAGTGGTACAAAGCGCCTGACGCAACGTGTGGACCAAGTGGTAAAGGCGCGCCGGCTGCCGCCAGAGCGAGTGGCGCAAGAAGTGTTGCAGTTGTATCTGACGCACCCAATGGATATTTTACTCAATACGCAAGAAGAAGTGATGCACTGGTTTAATCAAATTACAAGAAAATATGAGGAATTAAAATAATAGTAAAACCCCGTGCATTTATTACACACGCTAATGCACTTGTATTGCAGCAAACATGCATCGCACGATATCCCCGCCGTGATACAACTATATTTACAATTGACCCATCCACACATGTATGCAGCACCATAACACTCTGCACAGGCGGCAGATAGACCGACTTCCGATTGTATGCGGGAAACGTATGCGTCTTTACCAACAGTCAACCCACCAAAGCTACGAAACAACGCGGGAAAGGAGTTTCCTTTGCGAGCAAAAACAGCTTTATCTTCTTGATTACATGCAACGCCAAACCCCCAAAAAAATAGCAACAGCAGCATTTTTCCGTTGTTCTCGTTAAAAAAAATTGATTTTTTTTTTATAGTCGAAATCTTTAGTAAATGATTTAATTTAATTGTTTAAAAATCTTTCCACCCTCTGGCGAGAGTTCATAATCTTCTGTTTGCGTAACAATCCACGAGTTTGGCTGATATACACACTCTGGCGGGTTGTTTCTCATTTTCAATTGCGAATCATCAAAAATTAGTGTGTTGTGCCTGTTGTACTCGGGGAATTCTTTCCACACGCGCTTCAACGGTTTTTCAAACAAAGGCTTTCTTTCGCTTGGATCAGGATGCGGTTCCACTGCATCACATTTGGTTTGATCCCATTCAAATACTAGGCGTGATCGTTGTTCCGGTGTAAAGATAAAATCACATAGTTTGTCTACATTTTCACGCCAAGCAGATGACCATATGGCAATGTCATAGTGTTGAAACGCGTACTCTAGAAAAGCATCCAGATACGGACGTTTCCACGTGTAGTGCTGACCTAACAAGGTAGCATCTTTAATGTAACCCATATGGGAAGGAAATTCATCTTGCATCTTGGGCTTAAAAGCGCGGCACACTAACAGTTTGTTTATGTCCAAAATGAGAAGTGGTTTTCTTGTTTTTTCTAAACACGTTGCCAAAAAAAGGAAGAATGACCAGACTGCTATAACCAACCAAAACCATTGTTCAACGGCAACCCCTTCCATTTTTTTTAAAAAAATTGTTAAAGCAAGATAATTTCTTTAATAGTAACTGGTTTTCTAACATCCACAAGAAAATCTTCCAAGTCGGCTAGCGACATTTTCCCCAACCGAGTCTGTTCCAAGTAAGTCCAACCGCCGTTATCAGACTGCAGCTTTTCCATCTGTTCTGCAAGATAAAAACCAGACAATTGAGTGCCTCCTGGTCGGTATGTGATCCACAACCCAGAAATCGCCCATTCTGCACCGTCCACGCGATGAACAGTAGTTTGATGTGGACACATCGGAAATATCACATTGTAAACTGTTTTCACACTTTCCATGATTGGCGTCGGTCAGGAAGCGCACCTTTTATATTTTTGTATTATTCTCTCACAAGTGTTGTGCAAATAATTCATAGGGCGCAATTTGCGAGCGCATGCCAGCCGCGTGTATGTGACCACCTCCGCCAAATTCGCGCGCAATCGCTTCAACGTTTGGACCGTGTGTGTCATTTGATCTTAGCGATATAAAGAATGGTCCAGTCACTTGTTTGTTCCAAATGACAGCAATGGTTGTTTCGGAAAGTTCTTTGCAAATCATAGCACCCAAATCGCCAATCCACGGAAAGGGCACGTTTGCAATGGCCATTCGATAACCACGCCATGAAGTGTATTCCACTTTTCCCATCATGGTCTTAAGTACAGACTGCTGATAGTTGTGGATGACACGACCATTGTTAATGGTTTCAATTCTGTCCTGATACACATCTTGAATCAATGCCTGCCATTTTTCCAATGTTTCGGGGCGAACAAAGGCTGTCATGTAATAGAACGCTTTCTCATTCTTTTCATGCTGCCATACATCCTTCAACCCAATGTAATCCAGTGTGCGGGGAATAGGTTGCTCGTGGTGGACATACTCCCATGCCAAATGCACACCAGCCCTGCCCATGACAAACACGGCGTGCACATTGGGAATACACAATTCGTCCAATGTCTTTTGATTGGTTACATGATGATCCAAAATAAGAATGCCGCGGGCACGTTTGGCAGCTTCTTCAATGACATTGGCAGAAAACGCAATGTCCACCATAACTACGTGTTTACCGGCAATGAGTGATATATCGAGCACATCTTTCGGATGCATTCCAATAAATGTAATGTCTTTGCTCACTCCGTGATACAAAACAGCTGCGGCGGCATGACTACATCAATGGCGTCAAGAGGCATAAAATTACGAGCTGAATTCATTTTAAGAAAGACCCTTTTTACTAAAAATAAAAAATGCTCTGTAGCTTTCACAATACGCGGGTTTGTCGTATTGTACGTCCCAGCCATTTTCTCGGTACGCTTCCTCCACGTCCAACCACTCAATGGGCGGATTTTCAGTAGTTTTTGCAATTTCTGCGACAACATCTTTCTGATACACTTGTGCCCGACCATTTGTGTATGTTTTGGTAATGCATGTATTAAATGCATCAAACACGTGTCCTGGTATCGCAAGGTTTTTTGCCTCGGCAATCTGCTCCGGACGCATTGGTTTTCCAGTAGTCGACCCCTCCATAATGTTTTTTTAATTTTCATAATTAGTAATGAATTTTGCTGTTTTTATTTATTTTTTTTTTGTGAAGCCAACTTTATCAAATTGTCAATCGTATTCTGAATAATGCTCAGAACATATGGAAATTCCCTATATACAGATACATCATGCGAGTGCCCACAATCAAATCCCAACGTGCTACCATTTTGATACGTGCATTCAGAACGAACAAAACACTTCAGATAATGATCTTGTAGCGCATCATCATAATCAGGGACGCAAATGTAAGCACACCAATGGTGGATTGGTGCCGTCTTCATGTTCCATCTCTTCGGTGTAGCAGCGAGATGCTTCCCACCTTACACCCTTGTATTCGCCAGTTTGAGAATCCCCATAGAGAGATTGATCATCAATAACGCGCTGTCTTTTTTCAGAGACCTTTATACTTTTTTTAAATTTTTAGTAATAAATCTTACTGTTTTTTATTTTGTGAGAAACTCATTGCTTCGCGGCGAGTTTCTCACTCTCCAAGCACGTACTTCAATTCCACCTCAACGGCGGCGTTAAATGGCGTATTGAGCTTGGCTTCCGTCTCAAAGGCGGACGAATCCGTGCCAAAGACAGTCGAGTCCTTGACCAGTCCGTTAATGCTGTTCCACGCCTCGCCATTGGCGGGCGTAAACTTGGGGCGCCAGTTGTCAAAGTCCACGTAGGCCTTTTCAATCTCCTTGAGCGGCTTAGCAATTGAATCGTAGACGAGCTTGGCCACGTCGTAAGGCACCTGAGCGAGCTGAGCATTGACTGGGTCGGGATTGGTCATAATGTGCTCATTCTTGGCGCAAATGGCGTCGTAAGCACCGGCAATTTGGCTCTCAGGGTCGACCATGTTGTTCAAGAGCACCTTCCAGCCCACGCCGTGCGTGTTCATCACAGCGTACTGCTTCTGGGGGTCCATGTCAAAGCGAATCTGCTGGTCAAGCGTCTTCAGGTCGCACTTTTGGTTGTGCTCATACATGTAGCGCGTAAAGTAATTGTCGGGCTCAAAGATGCTCTGCTTGACGACCGTGTTGCCGCAGTTGGCAGGCACCACAAAGTTGTGACGACCGGTATTGGTGTACACGGTAGGCACGAGTCCGGGAATGTCGAGCGCCAAATTCTTGGGGCAGTCCGAGTTGTACGAAATGACATTGGCACCCACAAAGAGGGCCTTGTTAAGCGATCCGTCCAGGTCCTTCGCAGACACGAGCGAGCGGTTCTGGCTCTTGTTCACCTGACGCAGCAGCTGCTTCATCTCTTGTGGAATCTCCCAGTTGACGCCATTCTTGGCATTGGCCGCCAGTTTCTCCAGCGTAGCGCCCTCGGGCGTCGTAATAAAGAAGCGCTTGGTCTGCACTCCCCACAGGTCTTCGGCCTGCAAATGGCCCTCGGGGTCAATAGCACCCGACACGAGCGCCTCGGAAGGAGAAAACTGCACGGGGGCATAGTCGTCCTGAATGTCGTCGCCCTCGAGCTCGTAGTAAGAATCACCGATAATCTGCTGATGCTGCATAGTTTTTTTCAAATTGTGTGCTTTGTGCAATTTGTACAAAAATAGATATACTCGCATTTTTTTAATTTTTCAGTCGTGCCGTAAAATGCGATCCTTGTACGTGTCGCGTTGCGCTTCCAACTCTTTCAGCTCGTGCTTGGCGCGTTCAATTTGCGCCTGTTTGGCTTCTGTGCGCGGCAACTCGTTTTGCAAGTTTGTCAATGTCGTCTGCTTCTCGGCAATTTTAGCGTCCAAGTCAGTGGCTTTCACTGGATTTGCAGCATAGTACACGCTTTTAAACCAGAGCTTGCAACCCATAAGCCACTTGGTGTTGGCCATGACGGACGTATTAAACCCAGAGCTCACGCGATACACAGATTGACCGCCCTGAATGCCCGCCGCGTACGCGTTCGTTTTGGGCGAAATGAACTTTTTGGCGCAATATTGCGCAAACATGTAATTGGTGTGCGGGCTGTAAATCAAGTCCTTGAGCGCGTGCCCCAGTTCATTGGCCGCCAACTGCATGGCGCCAAAATCTTGCGCATTCAACAGAAAGCGCAAAACGGGACTGTCGATTTGCGCCCAAAACCAGTCGGGATACAAAATGCTATAATCGCGAATGTTGTAATTGTAGCCAATGAGCGCTTGCTTGAATTGCGAATCAATGTTTGAGTTTACCAGAATCTCGTCTCGAAACAAATGCGATTTCAGACACATTGACAATTGCGGATTGTGCGCCATGAATTCTTTTACAGATTCTGAACCGTAATTGATGGGTATGCGCTGATCTTCTCGTCGCGCACCAGGCAAGTAACGATAATAAATTGTTTTGCCACTTTCCGCCTCAAGCATACCTACAAATTGATACAATGGAGCCAGTGCGTCCGACAATATCTGCGCGGCGCGCCTTTCAAATTCAGTAGGTGCAATTGCATTAGTCTTTGGGCGCTTCACGGGCTCGTTTTTTTCTTGTGCTTCCTTGGTGCGTTGTATTGGTGCTACCTCAGGCTCAGGCACCGTTTCTTGGCGGTTTGTGTCTTCTGGTGTGTTTAGAGCAATCAAGAAATTGGGATTGCCTGGCTGCGGCACCCAATGCGTTTTTTCGGATGACGGCGGCTTTAACATTTTTTTTAAAAATGCAAATTTTTTTACGTGTTTAATAGATCACTTTTTCAAAAAGTCCATGAGATTGGGGCAGTCGTCCACCCAAATGGGTTCGCACAAATCGGCCACGCTAGGCACTTCGAGCGGCTCGCGCGTGTGCTTCATGTGCGCAATAGGAATCAGAGGAGGCATGCTCTGATCAATAGGAATGAGCTCGGGCAGCATCTGACTGTTCATCTTGCGCGTCTTGCCCTTTTTGTCCTTTTTCTTGTCCTTTTTCGCGGAGCACGCGCCGCACTCGATAGGAATGAGCTCGGGTAAATCCGAAGATGAGGATTGAATGGGAACAAGTTCAGGCATCGCCCGATCCGCGCGAGACTCAATAGGAATGAGTTCAGGCAGCGATGAGGAGTGCATATCGTTACTAATTGGAATCAACTCGGGCATGGATGAACGCGCACCACTGTACTGCTCCGCATAAGCCACAGCCTGTGCCAGTGGAATCAACTTGGAGGAAGTGACGTGCTCTTCTTGGGGCGCTACGTTCTGTACGGCGCGTCCGCTAAACAAGTTAAACATGTCGACTGCACGCTCGGCGTCTCCCGGATATTCGGCGTCAACCGATGCAGGCTTGTTGAGCGCGGCAATACGGTGACCTGGTAGCTTACCGTGCACCTCGTAATGGTAATCCGAGTAATATGCGTTGATGGGATGACCCATTTTGCTGCTTCTCTTCTTCTTCTTCTTCTTATGTTTCCTCTTACTGTGACGTCCGTCCACAGTGCGCGTGCCATACAAGACGGCGTGTACCATTTCCTGACCGACGAGCGGGTGGTACATGGCGTCTTCAATGACGTCGCGGTACAGCGTAAAGTCGTCCTTGTAGCGCGAAGCGGGCGCACTGCGCTGATTTTTCCAGAGGGCCGCCTCGCTGCCGACGGACGCGTGATGCGTGCGAATCTGCGTTTCGTTGGCAACCAAACTCTGGCGCACGGCATCGAGCAGCTTGTTGGACATGGCCTGAGCGCTCGTGCTGCCCGAATTGCCATAGGCGGCCAGAAACTTGTCCCACTGCAAGTCGTGTAGAGTGTTTTGGCACAAATACGACTCAATCGTCTGCTGTACGGGCCCATTGGCAATGGTCGCTTGGGCAATTTCCGCCATGGTCATGCCCTTGAGCTGCACGGCAATCTTTTCGGCCAAAACAGAGCGCTGGTTGTTCCACCACTCTTTCAGCTCGGCCTGCTTGTTGGTCGACAAGTGCAGCGGGGGCGGCACGACACTGGCCAGACGAATGGGTGCATCCAGCGCCTCGCTCTGCACGCAATCGCACTCGCCCACTGCCATGAGCTGCTCGGGCGTCATGTCCTTAATGGGCTGGCCCAAGTAGGAAACCACTTGCAAGTCGCGCTTGCCCGTCATTTCGCACAGTGCACTGGTCAAGTCGGCGTACCAGTTGGACTGGGTGGGCATGACCGACAGACGGACGGCGCCATTCGAGTCGTTGAGACTGCCCGCAATTTTAACGTGCAGTGGCACGGGACTGTAAATGTCCTCTTCGTTGCGAAATTGCGGCAAACGGCGCCCAATGGCCTTGGCCCACACGTTGATGGGCAGCGACGACTTGGAAGATTTGTAAGCGTGAACAAAAGCAGGCTTGTACATTATGAATGTTTTGTGTGTAAACTATTGCACATTATATATAATTTTAAATTTCTAACTAATTTCAACACAACAATAAATCTTCAATCGTTCGCCACAGCACCAAGCGCTCTTCTGGATAATCGTCCACAAAGTTCCATTCGTCAATATACTCCATAACCAGCCGCATGTGTTCCTTCAAATATGCCATCATAATCTGGCGGAAACGGCTGGTTATAGAGCACGGGCAGCATGCACTCTGAGTCATATTTACAATTGGTCAATATCGTGCCAAACACCATGGTCACTTGCAACGTAGAGGCCTGCACGAAATTCTCGCACGTAGAACAGTGAAATAACTCTATACACAACCACTACCAATTCTGGCATCAATTTGCTCCACACGCTACTCTTGCTTACGACCCATTGCCACAGACGCACGTCTTGCTCATTTTTCTTCCATAAAATCATGGAGCCCCAACTCGCCGTAATCTATTTTGGATGCATTACTTTTATTGTGCTCATTGCCGTCGTCATGCTCTATGGTGATAGACAACGCAATAAAAAATCATTCTGAGCTCTTCTTTTGTCGTTTTGTTTCGCGCTCGCTCGCTTCTTGCACACTGGGCGCCGTTGTTGCTCCTTCCGGGTCGTACTTGAGCTGCAAGGCTTGCGCGTCCCGATCGGTAATGCAGTAAATGCCCGCCACGCCCAGGGATTCATACATGAAGCGATTGTTCTTGTCTTCCAGTAGTTCGCGCGTAATGTCCACCTTTTGCTCTGGGTAGGCTTCTTGGACGTGCCGAAAGACCTTTTGCACAAAGAGCTCCACGTCAAGTGGCGTGCAGAAATCGCACGATACGGCCAACCAATCCAAATCGTCGTCGGTGAGCTTCATTTCCGATTGCGTCCAGTACGCTTTCCACTCGTCAAAGTAAAACTGCATGAGCTTGCGATGATACTGCTGATTGGGCAAGCCCGTCGCTTGCACCACTTCAAACTGCTCGTAAAAGGGGTGCTCCCGGTCGGGAATCTCTTCACCCGTCACAATGACAAAGAGGTTGCGTTTCACCGTTTCGGCCAACTCTAGCGATTGCAAAAAGAGCTCGCGATGGTATTGTAGCACGTGTCCCTTGCGAATCCACAGCACGGGCACTTTGGGCACGTCTTCGCGGGCGGCCAGCTCAAACGCGCGGCGAATGGGTGCCGGATCGCGCGTAGCGGTAAACTCGTCAAACTGAATGTCGTACTCTTTGAGTAGGCTGTGTACGGCGTCGTCCAAGCCACTGCCAGGCTGGCCGTAAAAGCAAAACAGTCGGTGCATGGGCAGCAGCTCGGGGTGAAAGAGATTGGGACGCATGAGCGCACGCGCAATTTGTCGCTCAAAGATGCGACGCACGCGAGAATCGATAAATGGTTGCATAAGTTTTTAGCCCTTTACTTAATTTTCAATCTGGTTGGCGCAACAAAACTCTGCGGTTCTTCGCCCATGACCATAAAGGGCGATGCAATAAACTCGCGCGTTGGAACGTAGAAATACAGCGTCTGTCCATCCGTCATGGTGCGCTCCAATTCAAACCACGAAATGTTCATGTTGGTCACGCGCCCTTCCATGGGCGTGCGCAAGAATTTCACGTACATGTCATTGACCACTTTAGCTGTGAAAATTACCTGAATGTATGCGCCCAAGTTTTGCAGTGATACGCCAAACACTTGCCCAATAAAGAGCGTCACAATACCATAACTGAAAATAATGTTCCAAAACGACACGCCAAATGTGGTGGCCGCAATCCAAAACCCACCCGCTGCAATCACCGAAGACAACAATAAAAACCCGACGCGTCCCAGCGATTGCACCCACGAGTGCGATTGGCGCGCTCGCACGCGACGCATACGGTCGCGCTTGGAGCGACAGCAGCATTCACCTAGCGCAATAAACAAAAAGACTACAAAGCACGTGCCCAGCACAATGGCCAGCGCAATCATGGCCCATGGCAGATTCTCACGAAACTGCTCTACCGATTCATTCCACGCCAAGCGCAGCGCGTGCCTGGTGCTTTGAACAATCATACTACTTTTTGTCTATTTAAATTTTTTTACGCAATAAATAGCCAAAAAAAAATCATGTTGACGCCCGACGCCATTGTTAGCTTGCTTGGAATTGGTGGATTTGTATTGATTCTTTGTATTCACGTCTACATGACTAAAGATGCTTGACGGCCACGCGGCCATCGGGATACATAACGACAATTTCAGACGCGTCGTCACTGACCCACACGCCGTCCTTGTAGTAGCGCAAAATACCATTCAAATTGCACGTCACGCCCTCTGGCGGCGGATAAAAGCTGTTGGCCCCCATGAAACATAGCGAAATGACGCCATACTTGCTGAGCGTCACGACCATGGTGCCTTTGACGGCGCTAGCAAGCGGACGACCAATATTCAAGAGTCGCGTGTCAAACGTCACGTCGTTAATGGTTTGCACAATGTACTTGTTGTCACCACCACTGGTCTTAATGTTGAGCACGGCCAGCGGGTCACGCGTCTTAATAAAGGTCATTTGCGTCACATTGTACACGTGCCCGGCAAACGTGCCCAAGTACAAGTCGCCATTCTGCGCGCGCGACACGCTTGTAATAATCATATCCTCTTCAATCCAATGCTTGCGGCCGCACTTTTCGTACACCACGTGCCCGTCAGTCACTACGTCCACGTCGCACGTAAGTGGACCACGCATGCCCGTTTCTTCCGTGTACCACGTATCGACCACCTTTTGCGTGTCGTCAAAGTGCATCACTTTTACCGCGTGTTCCGTTGCGTAGTAAGCGACATACAAGTGATTGTCGGCCGTCAAATGCGCCGTAGGCAACGTGTCGTATTGACACTTAAAAATCATGGCCAATTTCCAAGTAGCCGCCGTCTCGTCACGATAGTCGAGCGTGTACAGCGCCACCTTTTGCGTTTGCTCGTCTTCTGGCGGTTCCGCAAGACCCGTGTACTCTGCGCTCTGGTAGCGTCCGTCATGTCGTGCAGCAATAGCATTGTCCAAGCCTTGTTCTTGTTCGTCGTCGCTCTTTTCTGTCGGTAGTTTATCGCGAAACTCCAAGACTTGCGCGCATCGCAAAACCATTTCAGCCGCCATTTTGAGCGAGGGATCCTTTTTGACCATGCCTAAGAAGCGCTCGTGTATGGCTTGATACTGCTGGCGGTAACGCGTGCGTAGTAACGTATTGATCCACACCTTGGCAAACTGATCTTGCTCCAAGAGCATGCTACGCTGGCGATGAGCGGGTGCTAGCGACGTTCCAAAGCCCATGGCCATCTTGCCGCTTACTCCAATAGGAATCCACTTTTCGGGCGTCTTAAAAGGCGGTGGCGTTACGTAGTCTTTGGCGAGATCGGCCTGCAGCGCCCACGCCTGTTCATTTTGCGTAAAGGCCGCACGTGCAGGTGTGGGAATGTCCCCGTGGAATTCACAGTGCTGAGAAAATGCGACCCTGCTCATAAGAAAAAAACTCGAGGAGGAGGTTTTTTTATAAACTAAATCACCACAAACAAAATGACGCGCTTAATCATTTCGCGCATTTCCATGAGCGTCGAAACGAGCAATGGAATCTTCTTTTTGCCGCCGCTCAGCTTGGCAATGGGCTTGTCGTAAAACTCTTCCGTCATTACGTGTTTCCACGTGTCGGCAAAGTCCATGCGCTTAGTGTGCTCCCATTCTTTGTTGCTAATGCACTTGAGAACCTTGGTCACCATGTAGTCTTCAAAGTGAATCAGTGAGTGCAGACTGCGAAACATATTTTCCCATTCTTGCGTCACCACAATACTAAAGGGCTCGGGCACATTGTACGTGCCCTTTTGTTTTTCAATTTCAATCATAATTTGATGATCTTTGCCGCCTTCCTCCGGGTCCACTTTTTCATAGTCATAGTCTGACGGCAGCGGATTGATGATGAGCGAGCGCCACGACTTGTGGTTGGGATTTTCAAAGTCATACAACTCGCCTGTCACTGCATTATACGTCGGACGAATCTCATCGGCACGCGACCGCGCTACGCCGGGATCCGTCTTCAAGTGACGACAGTGCAGTTCTTTGTGGCGCTCAATGGCCTCCAAGAAGAACAAGAGTGGATGATCATCGACTGTGTGCAAGTGTTCCTCCATCTTGTCAAACACGTCATTGTAAAACGTGGTGGCAATGCTGTCAATGACGCCCTTGAATTTCTGATAGCAATATTGATAGCCTTCCAAGTAAATCTTTTCGGCCGACACGGCGTCCGAGTCGCGCAATGGGTCAGGCACGCCCAACTCGCCATTATACTTGCAGTAGGCGACAATGTACTGCACGCTGTGGTAGAAAAGCACGGGAATGCCCTCGTCGTACGCGTCAGGAATTTCTTCTTCAAAATAATGCACAATGGGCTGTCGGATGGCCGCAATTTCGTCTACGCGCTGCAAAAAGAGGTCTTCTTCGGGCATCTCTTCTTCTTCTTCTTCTGCCTCTTCCGAGGCAGAAGAAGAATCCAACTCCGACGAGTCGAAAATCTCTCGCAAGACACTGTCTGATTCTTCAGAGTTTGACATGGCGAAAAAACGCGTGGAACAACCCCTCTTGTATTTTAAATGTCAATGTATTTTAGAAGACGGGCTCGGCGTGCTGGACCAGCATTTGAGCAAGACGCGCCAGATTTTAGATACGGGCACGTATAACACGGACGCCGAATTTGCGCGCATCTTAAAGTCGCAACAAAAGTCGCTCGATGAGCTAAAGCGCCTGCAAGCGCTGCACTTAAAGTTTAGGGTGGAATATGCGCGCGAAATGGTCGATCTGGTCAAAGAGCAGGCCATTAATGTTGGTCCGCGCCAACAACACTTGCAGACTGTGCCGTATGTGACGGGCCGCGAGCGCCTCGAGGAATTGGAAAATGCCCGGCCCGACAAACGCCGCAAAAAATAGCGGTTTTGGACTATAAATTATTTTAACAAATTTATTTGATTAGAGCTAAAAAAAAAAGACGATGGATACTTCTCTTCCAGTCAGCCAACTTGACCCCATTGGCGCCGGTGTTTACACGGGCGTGGGCGACCTTTATTCGGCCTATCTTGGGCCCCTGCCTATTTTGCAACGCACCGATTCTTACGCCAAGCGCAACGTGCAGACGTGGGAGATGCCCGAGGCCTACAAGGGCCAAAACTTGTACCTGCGCGACACTGTCGAAGATTTGATGTTTACATCCAATCAGACGTACTTGACGCAGCGCATTCTGCCACTCTTTGCCACTGATCAGGTGAACATGCAGTGGGAGCACTTTGAGGCCAATGCCCACTTGATGGACTTGACGCCTTACCAGACCACTTCGCACGCCGTCACTCAAAAGCGACAGATCCGCCGCGCCCAGCTGGTGCGCCACGGTATCATGGCCGAGTTTGAGAATGATTTCCTGCGCACGGCCATGGGACGCACGCGCTTCTTGGCCGCCCTCGGCCAGATTTCTCGCAGTGTCATTGAAACGATGAACGCCGAGATTGTGCGCGCGCTAGTAACGAGCCATCGCTACCAGCAGCAGTTTGTGCGCGAAGCTGGCATGCCTCAGGATCAGCAGCTCAAGTACTTTCTGGAGCAGGATCGCGAACGCTTTGCCATTGCCCAAAAGACCAAGAATGGCTTGGAGAAACTCAACTTGCTCATCAACAAGGAAATGTCGTCGTACCGCGGCGAGGCCGACTGCTTCTTGATTCCCGAAGAGATTAGCATCTTTACGCAGATTGTCCGTCCCGAAAAGACGGACTACTACTTGGCCGGCCAGCTCGGCCCCGACCGCGTCAACAATGCGCCCGGATCGCGCGGCACGCTCGCTTCTGGCAACACACAGGGCGCTCTCGAGCGCATTGAACCTCGCCACATGATTCAGGACGTGCCCGTTTACATTGTCAAAAACCTTCAGGTCGAAAATGTGAGCGAAGCCGAGTCGCAAATGCTCACGCGCGTCCGTCAGATTGGAGAGTACACGACCATGATTGACGATTGTCCGGATTACAGCCAGTACCGCACAGACCATCGTTCCATCTTGATGTACAATCAGGACATTGACGACATGACCAAGATTACGCTCGAGAATGCCATTGAGAACTGCGGACTGTGGGACGAAAATGGAGAGGTGCGCCCGCTGCAGCCCAAGCCCAAAGCCACGAGTCTTCAGCGCCAAGACGAAGATCAGGACTTTATGACGTACTTGCGCCCCGCCACAGGTGGAACACAGACCAAGAGATCTGTTGTTGATTATATTTTTGACATTGCTCCAGAGTATTTGAGCGCTAAAAAGGTTGTCAATGGTGGTGAATCGCTGAAACAGGCTATTTTCTCGCAAATTGGACTAGAGTTTAAATCCGCTTTTGAAAAAAAGGTATCTACGCCAAAAACATTTGCAGTTCCTTGGAGCGAGATTGAAGCTGGCGAAGAGGAAGGAGAAATCGCATTTGCAGGTGCTTTGATTGAAATTGCCTACAGTTTCAAGGAAATTACAGGAGGAAAATCTGCATTTTTTGATTTTGCACCAGAAGGCGAATCTAATGCCGAAACACTTTACAAGCATTTTTTTATTCCTGGCAGAGTTCCAGTCAAGGAAACCAAAGCTAGATCTCAGTTTGTAGAGTCTCGTGTTTCTAGTGATGTAGACAATGCATTTTTTCAAACGCTCATGTCTCAGGTACCTGCTTCCAAAAAAGCAGAAGTACAGGCCGCAGTAGATAATCATGTTGGTTCGACGCTTCAAAAAGGAGAGATTATCCGCAACAAGATCTTGGAATTCCTTGGGGAAAATGTTGCTGGCTTGAAATTTAAGGATGAAGCTCCAGTGCACAAATGGTTTGGAGACCGTGTCAAGCAGTACAACGAACTTTCTGACGCTTCCCCGGTTCAGTCTGGACAATCTACTGCAACCGGCGATGATATTGCCGGGTACGCTTTTCCTGGACAAGATTTGTCTAGTCTCGGTTACGAATATGTACACGAGTCATCTCTTCGACCAAATGAGGATGAACTTGACTCGAAGACTGGTTTTAGATCACTTTTTGATTTGGAAGAAAGCATGGCTCGGCCACAAACCATGTCTACATCTGCAATGCAGCAGCAGGGAACTGGCCTTGCTGGTATTGGCGCATTCGTTCGTAACCCTGTCATCCGTCAACAAGAGAGACGCGGCGAGAATACTAAGTCGCGTATGTCAACTTACAAGGCCCAACTGCGCAATTTGGAAAAGTCAGGCGCATCTTTTGCGACCAAAATTTTCTCGAAAATGTTTCTGCTTACTCGCGTCACTCGCGAAAACATGCTGTCCTTTTGCAACAACAACGTCATGGTGCCCATGAATTTCTTGCTCTTCCGCCCGCACATGCAGTATCGCACACGCGCAATCATCAAGTGTAAGCAGGACGGAGGCAGTGGCATCACCGCCGTGGGCCACAGCAACTTGGGCATTGCCAGCGAGTCGGCCGGCCGCAAGGTGTCGCAGATGCACTACACGACACACTTTCGTTCCGTCATTGTGTACCCCAAGAATGTGTACGTCCAGCCCGACGTGTACGTCCAAGAGGCCGAGGGCGGCGCTGGCGTGCGCTTTTACAACCCCGACACGTATGCTCAGATTGATTTGGACAACTTGGAGGCATCGCTCATTTGTGCCGCCGTGCCCATTACGGAGACGCACTTTCCCTCGCCGCTTGATCTCTCGGGACGCTTCTACACTGAGTTCAACATGGGCATGGCCGCGCGCTCTCAGTACGAGAATCTGCATTACTCGTCGGCTGCGCGCTACAATGCGCTCTACAACTTTATGACGGCCGCCCGCCAAGGCACGGACGTGCCGCACTTGGCGCCCGGAAGATCGCACCGCAACCGCGTTTGCTACCAGGGCCATCAGCAAAATCACAATGCCAAGACGGGCGATTTTAACCGCATCACCGTCAACAAGGGCCACTGGACCAAGAATGTGGCGGCCGGAAACGGAGGCATTCGTCACGGAGCCATGGAAACGCTCGAGACTATTGACTACTCGACGAGAAATGCTAACTGATTAACTCGAGCGTAAGCGAAGAGTTAATCAATCAATAAAAGAGGGGAATTTTATAAATTCAAACTCTTTAACAATTCCATGACGCGCTCAAAGTGCAGTGCCTCCTCGTCGTCTTCTTCACTGTCTTCCCACTCCTCGCCAATACTTTTGCGTCTGCGGTGGCGTTTGCGAGCGGCGTCAATCAGGCGCTGATTGTCCAGTTTGTCAGATGGGCGTCTCACCGCAAACTCCTCCTCCTCTTGTTTCAC
>Ga0307983_1000470_pt1 | contig 20602 bp, 26 predicted proteins | sample OrgLakmetagen991_FD_201845 | JGI IMG/M metagenome (GOLD analysis project Ga0307983, IMG submission 201845) | Saline water microbial communities from Organic Lake, Antarctica - #991 | ecosystem: Environmental > Aquatic > Non-marine Saline and Alkaline > Saline | place: Antarctica: Organic Lake...
CCCGCATCAACTAAAATTATCAATAATTCAGAGGACATCACGACCTTTTCAAATGTCTATAAAGCTTTCTAAGCGCTAAAACATTTAAAAGAATAACCCATGGCCTTAGTATAACAAGCGTGTAGACTGATATATCGTTGTTAAAAAACAATGCAACACCTATTGCGAAAGTTACAATGTAAAGAAGAAAGTCTGACCAATATTCATGTTTTAAAAATTTAGAAAGCTGTTTGTCGGACTTAATAAAAAAAGTGGCCAGCCTTAATGTGTAGTAAAGCGCGGGGACAGCAAAGATTATCGTTAATGCTTCAGATACTGTTCTTACAGCGTCGTCTTGTACGAATACTTTGTATAATTCGAAAAAATTCATAATTAAATTATTTACTTCCACCGCGCATAAACCGCGCCTGCATCAAATGTATTTGATCCTGAGCGCGTTACACGAACTGTTGTTAACTCCGCACTTGTCGCCTTTGAACCCATAGAAAAATGTGTAATGGTTGTACTTGATCCTGAAACCATCCCTTCCCCTGTCCATAAAAATGTGGCGGGGTCGGCGAGGGAAAGTTTTATAGAGCCATCTTGTAATGAAGCCGCTGCGTTGCTTGTCCCGAACCTAAAGCCATTTGTGTACGAGGCCGCGCCAAGAGCGCTTGCAGATGTATGCATCCCAGCAGTCCTATATCCTGCCGCCTCGATACCCCCCGCGTCCCCTATTTGTACTAAGATCTGGTCCCCTCCGGACATACTTACACCCACAAACATAATTTCAACGTCTTGCGCCCCTGAAGGGACTGTGAAGTCGAACACCGTTCCAGATGTTGTCGTTTGTGAAACGAGGTAATTCCAACCAGTGTTAATATTATTAATAGCCGCGTCTACTTCTGCTTGCGTGTAAACGTCAATAATGGTTCTAATTTGCGCAGCCGATAGCGCTGTTATCTCACCTGACCCCGCACCATCTTCACGGCCTAAAATTGTGCTTTCCGCAATATTTTGAAGCTTATCAAAATCAAAAACACCATTGTCAGTGTAAAGGACTTGCCAGTTAGTACCATCACAAACATAAAAACAATAATCGCCTGCACCTAATGTTGTAATTGGTGTTTCTGTGCCATCAGGATCAACTGTTACTGTGCCAGTACCTGTATTACTGACCACAAAGGAAAAGCCATCCCCTGCATCCGCCGCCGCCAATAAGCTAAGAGTGATGGAACCATCACATGATATAAGTGAATTTCTGTAAGGAAAATTAATAATTGTGTTTGATGATAGGGTAAATGTAGTCCCCAAAAATGCACCAGATACATCTCCGGAAATATTATCCCGCTCATCTACAAAAACCTCATTCGCATCACGAATAACGATATAATAAGCACCCTCACCCAACCAAAGCTCATTAACCCCAAACCGTCCATCTTCATCTAATGTAATCGGGTTTGGATTTGTTACACCCTCGTCTTTGTCGGTAAATGTATCCTTTTTTACGTCTGTGACTCCTGCCTCGTACGTATAAACAAGGCCGTAAGATAAAGGGTTTCCGTTGTCATCAAAGATTTGCTCACTTGGAAAGTTAGATAGTTTAGCCATATTTACTCCGAATCTGGGAAGTTTTGTGTTGTGGGGTCGGGGCGAACATCAATTCGCAACTCGTTTTGTATGTTTTCCGATGTGGGGGCAGTAGCGACCGCGCCTATCATTCTGTAAGGGTCTATCGCCTCAAGAGACTCGAAATATATGCTCTTTGCTAAATTGGCCTCATCTGGGGTTAAATTCTTTGAAAGGCTACTGATAATGCGCAATTTCTTAGCAGGGTCTTTCTCGTAAATAATCTTACTAAGCTGCGCCGCCGTATTGTCATTTATGCCATCAAATACTTTTTTTACAGCCGTTCTAAATGCTGACGCAGGCACTGACGCTAAGCCCCCACTTGTAAGCGCAGCCATATCAGCACCAGCGCCCGCAACTTCCATTGCCGCCACAGCCTTAGAGGTCGTCGGGCTTTGGCCTAACACTTCATTCCTAAGTTTGAACAGCCTATCCTCTGCCTTGAGGTCAGATTGGAGGCGTTTATATTGCTTTGGAGACAAGACAGCCGCTAAACGCTTTTGCTTTTCAGCACTACCAAGAACGCGATTATAAAAGTTTGCGCCCTCATTTGTTTTTTCAATTAAATCGCGAACATGCTTACCTACTCCCGATCGGAACGCCGTTTTTTCAGCCTCGGATAAAGCTTTAAATTCCTTCGTAAGCAATTCAGGGTCAGTCTTCATGAATGACTTACCTCTATCCATCGCATTCGTAAGGGATAGATAATCACCGGAAGCAGCGCGGGCTTTTTTATATGCGGGGTTTGATGCGTCCATTGCGTCTAAAAGATTGTTTTTTATAGTCGTACGAGAGCGTGCAAAATTTCTTTCACCGGCTCTTTTTGCTTTGCTAATATCATCACCAAGAACGCGATTTGCGTAATCCAATGCCTTGGGTGAATCTGGCGCCGCATCTTTTAATTCAGAAGGGTATTGTTTGTAAGCTTTCTTAAGGGCGGTTTGGATCTCTGGTACGGTTAAGATATTTTTATCATTTACCACACCTTCATAAGCCTCATCATATAAGGGGGATGCTTTTTTACGGCCAGCAGCAAGGATATCATCCACGCTTGCGTAAAAGTTATTTCCTGACCCTATATTTTTATCAACACTTCGAAGCGCTCTTTCGGGTGATGAGGCAATTTCTTTATTAAAGAACGTCTCAGCACCCTCTTGTCCTGCACTATACTGAGCAGCGCCTTTTGCTAAACCTCTGGTTCTAGCGCCCTGTAAATCCGCAAGGGAGGCGTCACTGTTTTTATATGCTTGAAGGACATTTTCGAAATCATCGCCAAAATCATTTTTAAGGGCTCGGCCAACTTTATTAAGGGCTTTTTCCTCACCTTTAGTACCAATGTTCTTAACAGCGGCGCTCTCTGCAATTTCTTCGATTGATTTATTTACTATGGGCGTTTTTGTGAAGGCTTTCTTGGCACGGTCTAAAAGAGACCCTGCCGCTTGGCCCAAACGAGCGCCAACAGGACCAGCGGCAGCGCCAATAGCTCCACTATACAGAGCCGCCTGTCCTCTTTCTTCAGCTCCTCCTTCACCTGAGTTGTATCCATATATACCCCCCGATGCTGCACCAATTCCAGCGGCGGCTTTGAATTTGTGGGCTCTTGCATATTTACCTAACTTTTCTACCGAGGGAAGAGCTTTAGAGGCCGCATTCCCCGCTTTTAACGCGCCAGCGGCAGGAACAAAAGCCCCCGCAACTTGACCTAAACCATATGATAAAGGCGTGTCTTCACGGCGCTCTTCTTGCTTATTACGATAATCTCCTAAGAAATGGTCGTAAGCCTGTGAAATACTGACATTAGGATCAATACCACCCCTGATTAACGCTTGCAAGCCCGCCCGCATTTCATCGCCCGCGCCAAGTGTTACGCTATCGGCTGCGCCAGTCATGAACCCGTTAATTCGCTCGCCCATTGTGTCGGGCTCTTCTTGCCCAAACTCAGCCTCTAAAGCCGCCATGTCATCCGCGCTTAATTCGTTAACCGCCTCTTGACCACCAAACTCAGCCTCAAGAGCAGCCATATCTTCTGCACTTAATTCAATGGGCGGTTTTTGACCACCAAACTCAGCTTCAAGAGCAGCCATATCATCAGGAGACAGAGTGTCGCCTCCCTGCCCTCCCTGCATTGGCTGGTCGAACTTACTCATCCATATGTCGGCAAACTCGCCCGCGCTCATATCTTGATTACCGCCATTGAGTTTAATTTGATCCGCGCCAACAAGGTCGATCGCCCTCGCGTCAGGGTTTGAAAGCAGCTTATTAGCGCCGCTCGCGCCCTGTTGATGCGCTAGGTACATTTCGCCATAGCTTAAGTCTCGCCCAAGCTTATTCGAAAGAGCACCAACATTATCGGCGGTAAACTTCTTAACCGCGTCATATTCTGCGCGTGTGTATTCAGGCGTCCCAAATTCATACTGGTCTAGCCCATACTGCGCGCCAGTGTCATCAATAAACTGAAATAAGCCTTTTGCCGAGCTATTAGGATTTTGCGCCAAAGGGTTTGAACTGCTTTCAATCTCAGCAAGGCGCTTATAATAGGTGGTGTCCATTAACGGTTTTCCATCATTTTTTGATAAAGGGCGCGGCGTTCGTCTTCGCCTTTACCTGTAAGGGCTGACTTGGGAGGGGTCACTTGTTCTGATTCCCTCCTAGCTCTGCGAGATTTTTCTTCTCTTTGTTTCTTCGGGTCATATTTGCCCTGACGTTTTTCAATGTCAGTAATTAAGCTTTGTATTTGCTTCTCCCGCGTAGATCGGCTTTCGTTTTCATTGAAAATTTGATCTAGGGTGTTTTGAAAGTCTTTATCAGTAGGGTTTACGCCAAGTTGTTTAGCTAACGGAGTGGCTATTTTTAATTGTCTTTGTTTGAGTAACGCCATATTCTCGGCGGCCTCTTGATTAGTCAGGCGCGTTATTGGCTGCGCTGTTCCTGCGTACGGCATTTCAAGCGTCTTGCTATTGAATGAAAGCATATCCTTAAGAACTGGCAACAAATCATCATCTGCCTTGGATTGATCTCTTTCAGCAACCAAAGCATTTTTATCCATTAGAATTTTAGCCTTCTCTCGCTCTTTTTTAATATCGAGGTCATTTTGATACTGCATCAACTGACCCTTGAGGGAGGCTGCTGCGCCTGATTGTTGAGGTATCTGGCCGATGACGCTGTTGGGCTGCTGTGGGGCTACGTTTGACCCTCCATTAGGGTTGGGCGGAACAATACCCCGCCCTCTATCTAAGCCGAGGGAATCAAATATAGACGGCTGCCTGACAAGATTCCCCCATTCATCTTGGTACATCTTTTCGCTTTTAGCATTTAAGAGTTGTGCAGAAGCCTCGCCCCGTGTCATGCCTTGCGACATTAAATCGGAAAGAATTTGTTCTGTTCCTAATGTATTCGGATCATTCGCCTTCGCAGCCTGTTCCATTTCAAGCTGCTTTTTCTTTAGCTCACGATCTTGGTTTTGTTGCCCCATCTGAATCCCTCTTGCGAGTTGGTCAAATAAAGACTGCTGTTGCTTGCCTTGAAGAGCCGCGCCCTTCATCATGTTGCCGCCCTGATATTGAAAAGCCATTAAGAAACCTCCGTCATTTCTACGCCAAGGCGCTCATAATTAACATGTAAGATACCGCCGATATCGACGACTGCGTCAGGGTTCGTTTTCAGCTTATCTTGCGCCATAACCCCCCTGTATCGTGTTTTGTCGCCCTTGTAATTAAAGCGGTACATTTGATGCCCGTTATCAATACCGTCTTCGATAATACTTTCTTTGACGCGCTCATCTGACATTATAGCAGCTGAGCCTAACTGAGTGCCCACACCCACTAATGTGTCAAACATACTCGGAGCGGCTGCGTTAGCTGCGTTCGCCTCCGTTTGAGCGCTCCCCATCTGCCCGTAAATATTACCCGCTTGATTGGCGTAGTTTGCGCCACTATTAACCATAGTTGTGTTGGCGTTTTGGCCAATTCCAGAAACCGCTGCAAGGCGATTAAAGATAGAATTTTGATCGTTGTTAAAGCGGTTGTATGCATCGCCATATGTTTGATTTGCTTGGTTTCCGCTGTAATCCGACAATGCCTTAACGGTCGTAGGGTCAAAATACTGCCCCCTCGCAGCGGCGGCGCGTTCAATAGCCTTATTGCCCTCATCAAGCCTAAATTGGTAGCCCGGGTCGGCTTGGAATTTGTCCATATCAAACGATTCAAGAAGCGATCCAAAGCCCTCTGGCTTCTCGCCCATACCCGCCATACGCTCGTCAACTGCTGCATTAAGGGCATCATAGTTTGTGCTTGTTGTGGACTCTTGCATCCCCATGGGTTTGTATCCGAACGATTCCATGGCGCTGAAATCACCCCGGTCAAACATTCTCCCAGCTATCCCGAAAGCGCTTCTATCGGTATCTACACTAAAGGTATTTGAGTAAGGGTTATAGTATCTGCCCCGGTCGTTCATATCCACAACTGCCCCTTCTGGGGTTGTATACATTCCATTATTCATGGCTTGTGTTGTGGTTGTGAATTGGTCTTTCATGCCATCATAGACTTGATCGCGCGATTGTTGAGAGCCGCCATTAATGCCCATTAAATCCGCGAGCATTCCAAGGCTGCTAGTCCCTGCGTCATAATAAGGCTGCGTTCTTTCTACGCCATCGTCATACATCTGCCTTTGAAGCGCTAAAGCCTTCTCGCCCTGCTCTATCATTGGCGCGGCATCATATCCGCCCCCGCCTTTTCCGCCCATGCTAATTCCCTTTGTAAAATCCAACAAGCCCACAAGCAGAAAACCCCATCATGGCGAATATACGCGCATGAAGTGGGAGCCTTCCCTTGAATAAGTAGCATTGCCGGAATGTTGATTTTGATTGATCGGCAACGTCTTTAACTGCCTTTACAAGTTGCCTTGTAGCTCTAATCGAGCGATGTTCTGGTAGGATATAAAACATATAATCCGCCAGTAAAATATCATGTGACCATGCGGCCTTAATCGTGCATAACCCCCAAAACCCTACAATCTTACCGTCTTTTTCAAGTAATATTTGAGGTGCTTGCGCGTATGCTTTGTATATCCACTGAAGAAGTAAATCAGCGTCTACCTTCTCAGGAGCAATGTCCTTTAATTCTTTATATCCCGCCCAGCTTAAGCGGTAAATTTCAGCGATGTCTTTTTGCTCGGCGTGCCTAGTGCTCATCAAGAAATATCAGTTATCTTGCCGTTTAAAACAGTAACCGTGTTGCCATCACCATTGATAAACGAGCCAGTGAATCCAGCCCTACTTTCCTGAACAATTGAGCTAAACCACTTAACCCACGATTGGGAAAACTTATTACCTACACTGATTGTTTCATCATTGAATGGTGGTGGATTAAGCGCCATTGATAAACGCCTCATTGATCTGGAATTTTGCTACCCCATGACCGCGCAAGTGGTAAACACGGTCATTTGCCATGCCTAATCTACGCCATTCAGCGCGGGTTTTATAATGACCAACATCGCCCAAGCTGATGGTAAGCCATGCAGACCACGTAAAGCCGCCATCATCCGAATATCTCAATGAGATATTACCGCCAAAGCCAACCATGCAATCAAGCTCAAACTTGTTATGCTTAATGTTTTGCTTTTCAGCATCTATGTGTGCCGTGATTCTTTCGTAAACCAACACTTGACCAAAATCATCCGCGTAATCGAGGGATAGGTCGTAAATGTTTCCATTTTCCCTGTCCCCAACTAAATTCTTATTATCGAAAACAAAATGCGTGGAGCCTCTATGCTGTTCACGCTTGTTTAATGATGCATTCTTAAAGCTTCTTTCGTGCCACTGGTTTACAGCAACATCCAAAACTAAGGTCGTATCTAAACCCTTAACTTGAAGCATATAAAACGCATGCCCCTGTTGATGGTAAACCCAAGCAAATGATTCACCCCTAAGAACACTCTGTGCTATACGCTTTTCTATAGCCTGCGTGGAAACCCTTACCGCATTATAGCCCTGTGTACGCCATACAACGCCGCGCCCCTGTTTATCTATACCAAGCCATACGATCGCGTTGTCTATCTCCACAATCGTAAAGAGAGCCTCGCAACCCGTTGGTATAGAGGAGCCTTCAATCTTTTCAAAGGGAAAGCCTGCATTGCCCGTATTTGTGTAAACAATAGCCTTGCTGTTACTCCACAACCACAAATCTTCTTTATGGATTATCATGCCAATAATATTACCGCCAATGGATGAGACAACCGCAAAATCAAGAGCGTCCCATGAAGTGCCATCGTATAAAGCAGAGATGTAAAATGCCGCCGAGTTAAGCTTGTTGACAACAAAATAACCATCAAGCTCAAGAACAATCGAGGCCGCGGGAAAGTTCTCATCTGTCACAATCCCAAACGTGTTATCGCTTTGTCTGAATATATACCCCTCAGCGCCATCAACAATCATAACCTCATTGCCATTATCGGCAATAGACACGCGGTTTGTGGCCGTTCCTATAGTCCCAAGAAGGGTTTCACCGGTTAGAGTGATTTCGTAGACCTCACGGCCGCTTACAATCACACTACGCCCGCGTGATGTTGTTATTGAGCCGCGAATGGGGCCGCCTCCAACCGTTCTATAAATAGACGTGCCCGGGCAAAGCTTCAGCGCAACAACATCCTTACTATCGGAAACCTCTGAGATAAGCGGATATAAGTTTATTGAGCGTTGGTGGTCAAACTTCCTATCGTCCATCTGGTACGAGGGGCCAACTATCGGAAACTTCATCTAGAATACCCTGTACGAATATCAAAGCTCCCGCAGCGGCTTAAAAACATTCCATCGACCTTAATTGTGTTTTTGTTGTTCTTTTTGTTTTGTGCCTTAATCATATCAAGGCTGCTTTTAGCAATGCGCCTAACATCTGGGCTAGGCTGCGCTTCAAATTCTGGGGCCATCTCAATAGCAAGATTGTAAATAATAGCCCGCTCATATTCAGGCGGCATGGCGAACACAGTGTCTAAGCTATCAAACCTTAACAAAGGCTTTTGCGCGAACATTGTCAGTGTTGTCGAGGCATAATTAACGGGGTATAAGTAGATTGTTGCTGTTGGATAATTGCTATCAAAATAAAGCTTATCAGGGAGTCCCGCATAGTCTTTATCCGCTATTTGCCCGTATTCCTCACCGTCAATAATTTCAATAGGTCTGTCATACCCTGAATAAGTGGAGTATGCAGACGTTATCATTTTAGGAACAGTCGTATCAAAATCTTGACCCGCGCCGATGGTGTAAGACAACGCTCCGGTAAGAGGAAATGTCTCTTTTGTTTCTGTGAATATCAAAGCGCCCACCGTAGACCATGACGCAATCATAGCATTAAGTCCTGATAGCGCGTCTTGTGCCTCTTCATTTTGCAATGATGATCCAGCACCAAGCACACCTATCTTGCGATATGAGGCTTTGATTAAATCACGGGCTTTGGTCATTATTTAACCTTTGCTGGGGCTTCTACATAACCAGAAGGGATAGTTTCACCCTCTTCAAAAATCTTAGCGTCCTCGCCTTTATATAACCATTGACGATGAGTTGATTGCTTGGGAGTTTCTTTGGTCACAGTCTTCTCCTTTGGTTTAGTTGCTTTGGTCACGGTCTTCTCCTTAAATTAAGAGAACGCACCCCGTAAAGGATGCGCTCGATGATTTAAGCTGTTAAGCGTGTTGACCACTCAGGGCGTACTTCGTCAAAGCCGTAAAGTACATCATATCGTGTGGTTACAACGCGCGTGTCACCCGTAAAGTAACGAACAATATTGACGGTAATTCCGTCCACTGTTTCAGAAGCAACCAAATCTTCGCCTTTTGGTGTGTAAAGAGGCACTGTAACCATCTTAAACGCTGACTTGTGTAGTGCTAGGTTTTGTGTGTAACCAGTGCTAGCGGCGCCAACGAAAGTTACAGCGGCATTATCAGCCGGTAGCGCAGTTACATTTTGCAAACCACCTGAAGCCGCATAAATTGCAGGACTAAACGTAATGCTTGTTGTTGTTGCCGAAACAACTGTAAACTGCTGTAAAGTACCGAGGTCATTTTTGCTTTGCGCATGCACCTTATTAGTGCCAGCAAGGGTGAAAACAGACCCAACAGTAGGCGCTGCGGTAAATCCATCAACTGTAATAGTAGAAGACCCCTCCGTTACAGTATCGTTAACCAACCCTGCAACATCTGCCCCATTTGTATGAACGGGAAGCATTTGCGTTTCCATCCAGTCAAAACCATCCGCATTTAAGATAACACCATCAGTATATTGTTTATCTAGCTTGCCCACTGGATTGTTATACGCTTTGCGAGCATCAACAGCTTTCGCGCCTGATCTACTTGTCATGAACAAGCCACGCTCACCATTAGGTGCTAGACTTTCATCAAGAGCAACTTTAGCATCTAAAATATCCGATGTTTCAAATGTATTAGACCCTGCCGTACCTACACTTTGATAGGTTTTTTGCATTGCAATCTCCATACAACGAGATTCAATATCATGTGCAATCGCTAACGCTGAGGACATGCCGAAACGCTTAAGGGCGTTCTTAACATCAACATCTGTTGCTAATTCCAATGAGTCAAATTGATCCGCTGTGGTTGCTGTCTTATTAAGGGCAAGAGGCTTCTTACCTTCAACAGTATCTTTACCCAATGAGCTTACATCTAAGTTATCGCGCTGTACTGTCTTAATAGCAGGAATAGAGGTATAGATGGTGTCTCCGGACTTGAAGCCGCTCTTCCCATCAAATTCTGACTTATCTGCTTGCTCGACAAATCCACAAAACTTTAGATTATCGCGAACGTGTTGTGCTACACCCTTGGCAAAAAGCCCGGGGCCGTCTTTAATTGTATTAATTGTATTAGCCATTATTATCTCCTATATAGCCGTTTATTTGAGTCCCAAATTTTTCAACACATCTCCAGAATGAAGATTTTTAGATGTTGCTGACCCCTTCGCCTTAGACGGAGGTGTCGGAAGTGGGGTGGGTGCAGGAGTTTCTTTGGGAGCGCTTAATTCTTTATCGTAGCCCTTTAAAATCTCAACTATCCGATGCGGAGGCTTGCCATATAAGGCATCTCTTACGGTAGGGTCTGTCATGATTCTGTCTGTAAGAAGAACGCCGTTTTCAGCGTCATAGGTTATGAAATTCTCCAAGGCCGCAACACCCGCATCATTGGGTGCGTATTTGCGTATTTGTTGTAATTCAACAGCCATTGCCTGAACGCTTTGTTCAACTTCGGGCTTCGTTTTCTTGACCTCTTCGAGCTGCTCTTTAAACCCCGTGAATGCTGCCTCATAACGCTCGGTTACTTCGGCATTGAGTTTGGCCTTAGCATCGCCAATCTGCTCCTCACGGACTGCATCCTTAGCATCTTGCTTACGCTGTGCGGCTTCAAACTCTTCTTGGGTGTCAAAGTCGTTCTCGTCTAGGTCTTGTGTTTGCTTTGCCTCTAATTCGGCTATGCGCTCCTGTTGTCGCTCAATCTTGGCATTGCGTTCCGTTGCCTCTGTATTGCGCTTTTCAATCGCCTGCTGGCTGTGTTTTAACGCTTGCTTTTGGGCTTCGGTCTTCTTCTTGAGAAACGCCTTAACTTTTGGGTCATTCTCAAGTTGCTCAAGATCTTCATCCGATAATTCAGCATCCTGCGATACGTCTTTATCTTCGGCATTGTCTGCCTCGCCTTCCACGTTGTCCTCAACGGGTGTTTCGGCTTTGGTTTCTTCAACCACGGGGGATGTATTTTCGACAGAATCCACCACTGTCGTTTCATCGGCTGTTACACCTGTTACGTCTGACATGCTTTTACCTATGTGATTAACCGATTAAGCGGCGGGAATGCCTTCAAGCTCGGTTGTTGCTTGTTCTTTTGCGCTGATTAAAGCGTCTAAAACTTCGTTATGCTCTTGTGTTCGCTCTGATTGAGCGCGTAAGAACTGCTCAATATCCATGATGGCCTCTGTTATATCCGATAACGCTTCACTCTCCGCGCCTTTGGATTTCAATTCCATTTCTAAAATCTTGGCTTGCGTCATAAGGCGCTCTGTTTGCGCTTCGCTCTGCTTAACTTGAAGCTCGCCCTGCTTAATACCCAACTCAGCTTGCTCGTTCTTCTTTTTGTCCTCAAGGGCTGCCATAAGCATGTCTTCTTGCTGCTTCGCTGCGTCCAATTGCTTCATGGCTTCCATAAGCTTCATGGCCATAGGGTCGTCAGTCTGGTATTCGGCAGGCATAGAGGATGCAATACGCTTAGAGATAACATCTGCGTATGGGCCGCCCGCAGCTTCCACAATCTTGTCACCCGCGATATTCGCAAGCTCGGGCTGAACATTAAGCAGAGTCGTCATTATATCGAGGAATTCTTGCTGCTGCGTTGCGTACGATGGCCCCACATCAACATCAACATCATACTTGCCCGCATTAAGGTTAAACACACCGGCGGCCTCATCTGTTTGCGCATCTGGGTCTAACGTGACTGTTTTCTCTTTGTCATCGCTACCGATAATACGCGCGATTTGTTTTCTGTTCATAATGCGCGGAATGAGGTCGATTAAAATCACGCCAACATGGCGGATAGAACATGCCAGATTATCAATAAAATGATACGTTGCCTTATCACCCTTTAGCTGACGCGCCTTAATTGCAACACCTGAAATAGCATTTGATGAATCGCCGCGGTTCTCTTCATACATACCCAATGCGGCATTGATTCCCATTGAGGCGTTTTGGCGTATCTGAAACAAGCTTGCATCAACATGTAATGGTTGTGCCTTCGATGGGGGTGGGGCCGGTATAGGCTGGCCGCTAACCTCATCCGTTGTAATAATTGGATCATACTCAAGCGTTGCATGATTTTCAGTGTTTGCAGTGCCCCATGAATCATCGCTGTTAAAGCTACCAACCGCGCCCACCCATGGCTGGTTCTTTGGCTGGCTGCCTGTAATCTCCGCAATAGTGGTTATAATCATATTTAAAGCCCGCTGAGGGTCTTTAGCGTTTCGAATGAGGGAGTAGCTCTCTAACCTATCTTTGCGCCATATGAGCTTACCGTAGACGGGAACAAGCGGGATATATTCGCCAAGCCATGTTGTTTCACTCAAAACACCACCGCCATAAAGCTTGCACCACTTAACAGTGGGGAGTTTTGTCTCGCGCTCTTGCAGGACTTTAGCAACCGCGCCTTTCTCTTGCGCGATTTTCAACTGGTCATCCGTAAGGGCGATCGTCTCGCCATCAATCATAAAGCAAAGATGTATCTTGGTTGTTTCGTATTCCTTGTAGAAATGCTCAACAATGCGGACCTTGTCCTCGTCTGCCGCTTCCGTACCCTCAAAGCTTAAAGGCTCATGGTCTGGGTAATCGACCTCAAACGTGTCCTTTTCAATATCCTTATAGATAAAGCCAAACCCTGCGTCAGACCCGTCTATCATTTCTGACGCAGGGTCAAGCAGGCATGACTTCCAATCAGGAACGCTTTCAACTTGGATAGTCTGATCAAAGCTTAACGGGTCTGTGTATGCTGTGTTAATCCGTATCCATCCGTACCCAGATGTCACCGCATTTTGAACCGCCATATCATACGCAACCGATGCCTTTGATTGTCTCTCGATATTACGAACAAGCCCTTTAAACACCTCGGCCGTATCAACATCACCCTTATCATCAACGGGAGATACTCGGACTCTTGGGCGCATTTCACGCGCTGAATTAACAACCTGCTCAATAAACGGCATACACCTGTTTTCAGTTAAGAATGGGCGGTTGTCGTTAATGCGGCTTCTTTGCTCGGCTTCTGGCCATTGTGTGTCACCATTGGCAAAATCAACATCATCTTCGCCAACATCATAGGGGGTGGAGTAATATTCAAGCGTCTTTGCAAAGAGCTCTTTAGCACCCTCTACGTATTTATCCTCGTTTTTTATCCCATCCATGATGTGTTGGTTCCTCTGCGCCGACCCGTGGTGCGCGTTCTAACGGCAGGCTTTGCGGTCTGCTCGGTTGTTGTTAAGTGCTGCGCGAGGTATCTAAACGCTGCAGCACTATCTAATTCGTGGATTTCTTTGTATTTGCCAGTCTTCTCGTCTTTGACGGATTTCTCATGGCGTAAGGCTTGAAGGCCATCCCTGCATTTAATCTCATCGATGTAAGCTTCTTTGATGAGCGTCTTTGCCAATCGACGACCTGCATTGACCTTCATCGCAGGCATAACACGGGACTTCGTAAGCCCCATGGTTCGCAACTGGTCTTGAATTGACCCCTTCATTCCCAAACGAGAATGCCCGGCATCATGGGGGAGGCCGTGATAGCCGTTATATCCGTTGTCCTTGATCCAATCGGCAAAGTAATCAAGGTCTTTGAATGAGTCTTCAATGTGGTCAATAATGCGCGTTTGAAGCCCAACCCTTTGAGCTACCCATATCGCCGTACTATCTACGCGGCCTAAATCCCAAGCCGTAACAATATCAACGCCCGTCTTTATTGGGACGCTTGTTATTCTCTTATCCGCCTTCGCATCATCTAAAAGCTTGGCGTAGTAATGGCCATGAAAGGCCGTATCGTAATCACCCAACCAAATATGGTTAAAGTCTTCGGGGTTGTATTTCTTACCAAGCTCAACTTCACGATGGACAACATCGCTAATAAACGGGTTCTGCTCATAGTTTACATGAATAACAAGGCAATCAGGCTCATTGCGCATTTGATCGCATAGCTCTTCAATTGCATCATCTGGAAACTTTGGGTTCCATGTGAATATCAACTGCGAACCATCCATCCGAATAGTCGGCTTTAATATCTTGAGCGTGTTGCGTGTGGAGTTTTGAGCCTCTTCAAACCAAGCTATCTTAAATCCTTCGAGCGACTTAACACTATCAGCGGTCAAATCATTCATACCCTGAAAGTAAAATAACCCACCATCATGATTTTTACGTATCTCTGATTTAACGGACTTATAACACCCAGCCAATCCCATCATTTTGATTTTATCATCTACCAAACTCTTAGATGATTTATCAATGGACTTTTGTATCTCACGTAAACCAACAATCTTTAAGTCTGGCTCAGATATCGATCGGTCTACAAGGTAATTTGCGACCTCATGCGACTTACCCGATGTGCGTCCGCCTCGTATGAATATATATCTATATTTTGGGTCTAGTGCCTGCGCCCAATCCGCCGTGTCATAGTTAACCTCAATCTGAGGCACTAACGACCTTCTTTGTTACTGTGATTTGAATATCACCACCAACCTCAACTTTTTGAGCATCTAAACCATGTAGCTTAGCTTTACCCATAGTCGCTGACACAGCCGCGCTATTCTGCTTTTCAATGATTGCCATTGACCTTGCTTCTTCAAGCTCTCTCGTAAGGCTTTCAACAGTCACAGCGTGTTTATCAGCGTGTTCTTCCCGCAGTAAAACGACTGTTAGGGCTATGTTAGGGTTTTTTAGCAACCTTGATGCCTCAACTTTTATGGAATCATTACCCATGTTTTCAGCATCATGAGATTGCCTATAAGCTTCGCTCGCATTTCCCAGCTCTATGTACTTTCGCGCAAACTTCTCTTGCTTGATGGTGAGTTTATTCATGCGGGTCTCCCCTATTTCCTCGCTCCTTAAAGCCGCAAGGTTTAGCTTACTGTGATGATTGTTTTTCCGCCGATTACATTTGGAATCTCAACGATTGTTCCGGCTGGGTATTTAGATGTGAATCCGCCCGCTGCATTATTGGCATCCTGATCTTTAAGCGGTGATGCCTTTACGGTGAAGTCTGATGCATCCCATACAGAAACATAGTTAGCGCCCTCTGCAACGGTGTATGTTGTTCCTGTGGCGGTGTTTGCAACGGGGTTTCCCTGCGTTTGCAATGTGTCTCCACTTGATTGTGCTTGGTTTGATTTCATGGGGTTAAACTCGGCCATGTTTTCTCCTTGGTTTAAGCTGCGCTAGCTTCATTATTCGACCCCCGCAATCTTTGGGTAGGATGCATGTGAAGCACTCGACGAAAGCGAAGCTTTGATATTGCTAATGATTGCTTTAATGGGGGAGCACTCTGGGTGCTAAAAAACCCCACTCGAAAGCAGGGTTTTAATTCTCTTAGGCATACTTGCCCACACCAATTAGACACCATTTTCAAAACATGTGCAAGTTATTTTGTATGTTATCCCTCAAAATGTTTAATCATCGCATCCAATCCATTTTGAACGCTGCGTATCATCTTGTCATCCGATGGTTCCCACCTGTCCTCCGTACAAACTGATTTAATCAACGGCCTATCAATCACGGATACGGAGCGCATAGCGGCGTTGTAAGCTATCTCAGCCCTATCCCTCGGCGTAAGCATGATATCTCCGTTCTCGTCCACCTCTGCGCCTGAGTGGCCTCCTTTGCCGTCCATAGGCCAGTTTCCTGTTGTGGTGAATGTGTAATACAATCCGCGTAAGTGATATCCGGCGTCTTTCTGGTCTTCCTCGATAACGCCAAGCTTGAGCATTTTATCTAGCATGCAGTGCTCCGTGTCTTGATGGCCGAATGATGTTGGTATACCTCCGCTTGTGGTTTCTCGGATGCGCTTTTCTATATTCGATTTTTCGAGGCGCTCTTTGGTTGCGCCCTGCCCGTGTAGTGTTTTTGTCATACCAACCTCAATCTTTCGTTATCGTTTACAGCGTGCTTTCATTTGCTCAATTCTTTTCCAAGCTCATCAAGTGCCTTGAACCCCTCACGAATAAAATCTTCATTTGCTTGGCTTCCGTTGGTTGCCCATGTTGTTTTCAGTGTGTCGCGTAGTGTTTCGATTGCTCTCATGTTTTTTCTCCTATGCTGCTATTTTCTGTAATTGTTTTGATGTTGCTATGAACCAATTCTTTTTTATTTCTGGCGCTTGCTCTGCATACCAACCATCGCGATTTGTTAACCAGTCTGTAAAATGATTATCCCCTCCACCATAAATTCTTAACCAAGAATTATAATCACTTTCATTCAGTTTTATTACCTCACCCTCAAACCATAAATTGCTGCCTGTTTTTGTCCTCCCATTTACATTAACATTTTCATTAACATTTACATTTACATTAGGTTCTGTTTCGGTTCGCTTTTGGTTACGTTTTGGTTTTTCTTTGTAAGTCTTTGGTCTACCACCATTTTTCCCGTTCTTAAAGCGCTTATTGTTAGAGTCTATTTGCGGTTTCATTAAAGTAAAAATTGCGGACGAAACTCCTTTTAATTCAGGTTTTTTTCCATTTATTGCGTATTCAATCATCGCATCCATCACCTCTAAACGCTCCTCTTTTGGGAGCTCTTTTACCGCCTCATAAAACGATCTGTAAAATACAAATGAATCTCTTTTCATCACTTAACCCTTTTCCGTAAATCTTTGTTTTTGTCCTATGAAATTCAAGTGAGCAATACCCAAAGTGCCTTGTCTATTTTTTGCTATAATGATTTCTGCTCGGCCACGGCAATCGCTCAATTCTTTTTCGTAATCTGCTAATCTTGCGTTGTATTTCCCCTCGCCTTCATTGGATTTCTTTTCTGGCCTCTCGCGCTCCATGTAGTATTCTTTTCTATAGGGGAACATCACAACATCGGCATCCTGTTCAATGGCTCCAGAGTCCCTTAAATCGGAAAGCATGGGGCGCTTATCATCCCTGCTCTCTACACCTCTGTTTAGCTGGCACAAAAGAACAACCGGGATTGCTAGCTCCTTAGCTATTTGCTTGAGTGTTTTGGTTATTTCTTCGACCTGATAAACTTTGCTTTGAATCTTTTTGTCCATCTCCAGAAGCCCGAGATAATCAATCATCAAAACAAAATTACCGTGTATGCGCTTATAACGCCGCGCCATTGATTTTAGCGCACTTAAGTTCACGCTCGATCTATCTTCAATGTAAAGGCTCTTGCCCTCATGGGACACCTTGCGCATTGCTTGCCATTGTTCTTGTGTGAGTGAATTGGGGGCGCGTTGCTCTGATACTGATATGCCAGTTTGCGCCGCTATCAATCTCATGCCCAATTCTTCCGCCCGCATTTCCAAAGAAACAACAACGGCTGGGATAAGGTTTGAAATGTTATCAGCAAGATTCAGCATTAAGGCCGTCTTGCCCATGCCGGGTCTACCCGCAATAATGTAAAGCCCCGCAGGAAAGAACCCACCAACCTTATCATCGAGGCATTTATAGCCTGAGCTCATTGGTTGTATTTTACCCGATTGAACCTGTTGCATCCATGACAGGGCGCGGTTAATTGCCTCTTGCCCAGTGCAGCTTGTGCTTTCTGTCTTTTGTGAAACAGCCGTAATCATATGCTCTGCCTCACTTAAGATATCATCATCTTGACAACTATAATTGTCGGCTCGCTCCAGAAGTGTTTTTGCTATATTCACCACCTCGCGGCGCTCATAAAGAGTCCTTAGAACCTTCGCATAGTCCTTTGCCCCGTAAGGGTTAACAACACTTGATGCAATTTCCACAAGGTAATCTGACCCGCCAACCTCTTCTAAATCTGGGTCGCCCTCAAAGACGTTCTTTAAAGTAATGAAGCTTGCCATTTTATTAGCGTTTACATGATCGGCAATAGTTCTAAATATGCGCTGATGGACAGGCATAAAGAAATGATCCTCGGTTGTAATATCTGAAATAACATCAAAATTCTTATTTTCAACTAATAAACAGCCAATTAAGCCTTGCTCTGCATCCATGTTATTAGGGGGTAGTTTATGCATTTTTAAATACCTCGCGCCAATTTTTGTAAGATACTTCCCATACCTTACGGTTTTGTTTTGTGGGATTTTCACGATAATTAGCTGTTGCCTCTTGGAATAACTCCCAATGCACATTCTCTTCAATCGCTAAGAAATTAACCTTTATCATGCCACCTCCTTCTTAAAATATACGTCTTCTGTTTTGGGCAATCGGTCATACACAGTGAATATTGCCTCCGCTTCCGTGCGGTTTAAATTAGGAACGGACGTTGTTTGACCGTCATTCCAATGAACAACTACGATGTAATTCATGCTGCCCTCGCTTTTTCTTTTTTCCGGCTCTCTTTCCAAACGGCCTCACAATACGATTCAGGTCGCCCCACAGCGTCCGCAATTTCAGGCCACCTAAACCAATGGAAAAACCGCATATCGACTATCAGGGCGTTTAATTTGCCCGCCTCGGAGCTGTGCTTGCTTGATTTAAGATTGCTCAACGTGTAGCCGCGTTTATTGCACCACTGAATCGCGTGTTCTTGAGGGGTCATTTACTGCCCTCCATGGGCTCGATTTTAATCATGCCCTCGGATGCCCATCGCTTCTCTGCCCACCCGCTCCACACGTGCTTATCGTTGTCAAAAAGGGCATCCAGAAATGCTTTCTCTAAATTATCCTTATCGGGTGTTTGCAAATGGGGCTGATTGTCGTGGGCTGCCTTTTTCTTCTTTGACCATGACTTAGGCATGGCAAGGTAAAACGTAATCTTGTAAGGAATCGGCAGCTCTATATCGAACGTGCGCAATAAATCCTTATAAGCCCAATATTGAGCTACACATGGGCGCGGTGGTTTTAACCATTTATCGCGCCGCGTCATGCGGGGTTTTGTGTTTGGGGTTATAAAATAAACGTTCATTTCATCCACCCCTTGCCAAATGTCATAGGCTGGTTTGAATGGCCGCTGTTGTATTGCGCCTTCAATATCTCAAGCGCGCCGAGCAGGGTTTCTTTCCCATCCTCGGCTTGTCCTTGTAAATATCCCTGTGCTGGCATTGTTTGGCATTTCTGTATTGTTGGTTCGTCTGTCATGACTAGCCCTGAATCTTTACCCAAAGGATCACCTACGGGTGCAGGGTTAAACGCCTTGGATGGTTGGTAGAGGCCGCCGACATAGGGCGGTTAATTACCAGTGTGATAAACCCTCTTTGAAAGAGACAGACACCAACAAAACGCTACCTATCCCCTTCAAGGAAAATTTATATTTGACTCTGTGGATAAGTCGGCGTATTCGTATTCACATTAGAAAAACGAAGTTTGCATATTGCTACACTCATCAATTCCTTTTGTGTGTCTACACCCATGTGCTTAATCCTTTTCGTTCAATAAAAACCCGCTTAGATGCGTCAACATCCTGCGGGGTTTATTAATTATAAAAACTTTCATACGTTACTTTTTCGCCAAATTCTCGCCTATAAGCTTCGAACAAATTGCGAGAACCTGACTTGATGCCTCGCTCAACTTCGGAAAGGTAACCTTTAGCATAACCAAGACGCTCGGACATATCATCCAAGGTCATCCCTTCGCTATTTCTTAAATCAATCGGCTTCATGTATTATCGTTCTCATATTAAGAACCTTTCGTCAACAAAAAATTTCTCTATGCGCGTATTTTAATTTGTGGTCATAAATGAGAAGAGTCACTATGCGAGAATACACATTCATTGGTACAAAAATTAAAGAGGAGCTTAAGCGTCAAAATAAAACGCAAGCATGGCTCTCTGATGAAACTGGAATCCAGAGGGGTTATTTAAGTGAGTTGATTAATGGCCACCCTAAGAAAAGATGGAATGAGGACAGTATTCAAAAGGTGTCCTCCGCATTGATACGAAGCATTTCCAACACCTTTTCTGCGCAGTCATCATTATGATTTGTCATGCCGCCCTCTTCTTTTTGAATGAGAACGAAGTGGCAACTTTATTTATTTTTGTCAATTAATTTCGACTCGTAAACCCCGAAGAGATTCATAAATTTAAAAAAGTTCTCATTTCATGAACATTTATGCTTGACCTTATGTTCTTAATTTGAGAACATCATTTCAACAAAAGGAGATAGACATGACACAAGAATTACTCAACGACCTAATCGCACTAAACGCCAAGCACAATGATGCGGGCGTTGCGGATTTAATAGAGGACATCAAGTTTGAATTAACCAATGAGTACGAGAACAACCTTCAAAGCGGTCACATGCCAATTACTGATGCTGAAATGCATACCGTTTGGAATAAGTCAGAATTGG
>Ga0307983_1000475_pt1 | contig 20438 bp, 21 predicted proteins | sample OrgLakmetagen991_FD_201845 | JGI IMG/M metagenome (GOLD analysis project Ga0307983, IMG submission 201845) | Saline water microbial communities from Organic Lake, Antarctica - #991 | ecosystem: Environmental > Aquatic > Non-marine Saline and Alkaline > Saline | place: Antarctica: Organic Lake...
TGTAAGTATTATTAATCCAGGATCTGGATATATTTATCGTCCAGAGATCAAAATTATTCCAGAAGCGACAAATCCAGATAAAGACTCTACAATTATACAAGAAATTAAATCCAGATTGTTAGGATTTTTTGATGGAATCAATGATCTTAGTGTTCTACCAGATAAAGCAAGTGCTCCAGTTGGTGCTCCAGTATTTTTAGACGTTACTACATTTAACGATGTCATTTGGGATGACATCACACAACCATGGAATTCATTTTATTATAATTATCGCCAGGCAGAAATTAATTTATTTGTAGATGGTAGTGGTGCAATTTCAGGATTTGAGATCATCGATGAAGGTGAAGGATATGTTTCCGCTCCAACTGTAACTTTACAAGGTGGAAGTCCAACTGTTCCAGGAGCAATTACACTTACAATTACTGCAGGAAGTGTGACTAACGTTACAATCAATACTCCAGGTAGTGGATATGTTGCAGAACCTATTGTATCTTTATCGGGTGGTGTCCCAGTTTCTGCATTAAATACTTGGGATAGTATTGGTTTCGGAGATTTTTATGAAATAGAATGGATCATTAGAGGTCAAAATCCGCTAGTTTACGAATATCGCAGAAGAGGTAGAGTAGATGATTTGGCTAAACACATGGTCATATTACCAAATACTGGTGTATATGATATTGAACTAATTTTATATGACACTGACAATAATTGGACTAACGAAATTAAGAAAGGCTGTGTAACTGTTAAACAACCGGAAATTACATTTGTAAATTTCTCAAGATTTTTACAAGGATGGCAAACATGGAATGACTTAGACAAAATAACGTGGGATGAAGCTACATTTGAATGGTTAACTCCAGTTAGACATAAGACAACTTGGGATGACCTTGATTTAACTTGGAATGAGTTAGAGATGGCGTATTATACACAAAACGAATTTAATAAGTTCACGCCGTTATTAACACAAGATATTCTAAGAGTTTCCGAATATGACAGATATTTAGGTCAGATAACCGAAGTTGATATTTCTATTAATGAAATCACAGTAGTCAATGCGCCTGTTAGACCACCAAACACACCTGGTGATTATATTTATTTGCGCCAAGATGAAACGATTATTAGAAAACAAATAGTTTCAATTGATCATAAACATTTTATTGATTCAGTAGAGGTTGATACACCAGGATCATATACAATTAACATTAATTTTGGTACAGGAGTTATCAATAATGCTAGACCTATTGCTGTTATTGATCCACCCATAGGAATTGGTGAAACCGCGACTGCTAAGATTAGAATCGATGGTACTATGTCTCAACCTACATACGAGGATGCAGGACAAGGTTATCTAGTAGCTATAAATTCGGTAGGTATCGAGGTTCCGCTTGTACCACTTGCAGGATCTGGTGGTGGAACAAATAAATTAAATATTGAATTTGCTGATCCCGAATTGAATATTGGAGTTCCTGCTGTAGGAATAGGAAATTTTGATGATACCACAGGAAGTTTTATTTCATGGGATTCATTTACTTCAGAAAGTGGATATACTATGCCACCTAATGCGTTTGTTATTACAGATGATAATGGAAATAAGGTTATTAATTCTTCGTATATAACGCCACAAAATTTAACATTTGAAGTTGAAATTGTAGGACCGATAGAAGATTGTATCGTTACTAATCAAGGATCAGGCTATACAACTATACCAACAATTACTATCACACCAGGTGGTGGTTCAGGAGTTTTATTTGCGAAATTATCAAGTATTAGTGATGAAAGTGTAATTGTTCTGAATAGTCTTCCGATAGGTTTTAATACTACATGGGAAATACTTAGAGAAATTGGGCAGACTATTTTAGTAGAAGACGATTTGGTCTTTACAGAAAATAATCTTCAGGGAATCAAAATTGGTGATTGGTTATCGATTGAAGGTAAAGACGATATTGACAAGATAGAAAAAATAGAAATAATAGAATCAGTTTTTAATTCACAAGATCTTTTAGCCGGTATATCTTTAGCTGGTGATTATACTGGACAATTTATAACTGGAGAAAAGGGTAAGGTTTATAAATTTAGAAGTATTGAATTTGGTACTGGTTTAGGATCAGACGAATTTAGTGTTGATACATTAACTGATATTATCACAATTAACGCACCCACATTTGATCCATTTGAAGAAATTGTTGCAGGATATCATATGATAACTTTGAATAATATAGATTCTTCTGATCCATTAAATCCTACAATTTTTTCACAAAGATTTTTAGTTGAAAATATTATTGAAAATGGATCCGATACTGATTTAAAATTAATCGCGATTGATGGAGATTTGTCATTATTCAATAATGATGCATTATCTACACTTGAATATAAATACTGGGAATTTCCAACAAAGGTAGTATCATTTTCATATGATTCTGTTAATACTGATGTTGTATTGAATTTTAATGATTGGCCAGAAAATAAAAACTTTGATGATACAAGTACTTGGTTTTTTGATTATGGAACAGCATCAGGGTTATATAATGCAAAGGTAATTGATATAGGTAACGAAGGTACAAATACAATTGTAACTGTTGATGATCCTAATTCGTATTTATGGGAAGTGAGCACATCATTTGGATTAAGATGGCGAGTATTTAATGAAAAAGAAGCAAATCTAAGATCATCATTTAAAAACTTTACATGGGATTCATTTGACAATATTACGTGGGATGATATGGCTTTTACTACTTGGGATATGTTAGAGTATAACCAATACAATTATTGTGGGTTTAGAATTAATGTCGTTACTGTCTCAGGACAAATACAATGGAATGAAGAAAGTATTTTTGAGTTTACTGGAATTACCGGAGGTATGACAACTACTCAAAAAATAAACCAAGCTGTATTAGAATTAAATGAGACAGATAATTGTGGATTAACAAGATTTGATTATATTGCTATGCCAGATGCAATAACACCAACATACATTCAGGCTGTTGCTACTACACCTGGTTCAGAAAATCTAGGATACATTAGATTTTTTAACGGTACTGAGGGTGAATATACTGCTGATCCTACAATATCACATACATTCCCAATTAATAACGCTAATAACCCAGATTGGTTATCAGGTTCGTTTGGACCAGACAATAATCCTGCAAACTGGGATGTTGCGTACAGAACATATCGAGAATATGGAGTCGATCCAAATGCTGACATTGGATGGTACCCTGCTGATTCTTTACCTAATCTTTATTCATCAACACAAGATTTATGGAAATCAGAAAGAATCCCTTATAAAAATGCAATTGACGGAGTTTTTACATGGTCTGATTTGATGTGTTCGCCGCGAAATTCTATGATACCATTATATGCTACAGTATTTTTTAGCGCGAGTGGTTGCAATATAGCAGGTAAATCTGGATATTTATGGAGAATAATTGATCAAGATGGCAATATTTTAATTGAAACAATATCCCCGAATTTAATATGGACTTTTAATAATGAAGGTAAATATGATATTGAATTAAGTATTACAGATACTAATGGAAATGTCAAAACTAGAAGACGTAAAGAGTTTATGGAAATTGTCGGCGTAACAGCCTTGGAATATGAGTAATGAAAATTTTCCTAGAATCGAGGACGCGAATTCCGGTAATTCAATTCTAAAAATATCGGCTAATTCAGAAATAAATACCACAGTATTACTTAACAGAAATACGGTATTAAATTCTATCGAGGAATTAATCAACAATAAAATTCTTTTTAGATTAAATGGTTCATTTTTAGATGATTCCGAATACGGTAATCTTATTACGATTTCTAATTTACTTAGAGTCTATTCCGAAACACAAGATGAATCTTGGGTGGACATTACTATCACTGATGTATATTATGATATAGCATATCCTGGAGAGACTATCATTGAGGGAATAATTATAGATGGTTTATTTTCTTCGATCAGTGTGGGTGACGAAGTTCAATGGGGATTCTGGAAACAAAAGACTCCAGATAAAGATCAATTATTATCTACTCGGGTAACTAATATTACTGACACAAGTGCACAAATATCAATTATCAATCTTTTAAAAAGTGATAACAATCTTTTTTATCAAGTAAAACATAGACTTCAAGAAGATACTTCGTGGGAATATTCAATTTTAGGTAATTGGATATTCGAGTTCAAAGTTATCATAGAGGCTACAAATTTACCCAAGCCTAATAGGACATTTTCAGGTAAAAATGTTTTATGGGCACAAACACCAAAACCTGATATTGAAGATGGTGTTCGAGCGAGTGCATGGGTAGAAATCATCAATGGTAATTTTGGTGAAATCTTTTTTCTGCAGGATGGTGGTGGATATCGTCAAGAACCCAAAATTGAATTTTATTACACAGACCCAGAACCACTAAAAATTATTAATCCACATTATCGTAAACCTTTTTGGTCAACTAACGAGATTATCATAGAAGAGGATTCACATGGTTTTATTGACGGAGATGAAATACAATTTGATGGTGATATCATCAAAGGATTGTTCGAAATTTTTGATTCGACTGTCAATACATTCAAAATTACAAGTCCTTCTTTTATTATGTTAGAAGATGATAATTTACTGAAACAGGAAGAAGGTCAAATCAATCTTAAAAATCTTGTGAGTGTTTCTAAGCCAGGTGAGTTAAAACCAGTCATTTCTAAAGATATATATAATATAAAACTATTAAGTACAAATAGAGTTTATGAATATGCTGTCATACCATATTTCTCTAATGACTTAAAAAGTTTTGGTGAATATACTAAATCAGAGGAATTTACTACAAGATGATTATGATAAAATGGGAAAGTCACTTAAAAAAATCCTTCAGTATAGAGAGGAGGAAGAAGAATTATTAACAATAAATAATTGGAGCAAATTGGAAGAATATAAAGCAAAAAAGGAAATATTTTCAAAAATATCAATACAACTAAAATGTGAAACGCCAGGTCAAAAAAAGTTAGTAAATGCATTTAAACATAAAGAGGTAACATTTGCTTCTGGACAGGCAGGGACTGGAAAAACATATTTAGCTTGTGCAACTGCACTAAAATTACTTAAAGGTGATGCAAAATATGAAAAAATAATCATTGCAAAATCTGTTACTCCGATTCCAGGTGAAGAACTTGGATATCTAAAGGGTACAGTCGAAGAAAAAATGGATCCGTATATGTGGTCTTTTTGGACAAATTTTGAAAAGATCATTGGTAAAATAGAATGTCATAAACTCAGAAATGCAGGATTAATTGAAGTCTGGCCTCTGGCATTTATTCGTGGTTCAAATATTGATAATTCAATTACTATCGTAGATGAAGCACAAAACATTTCTAAAAGTAGTATGAAAACTATTTTGACAAGAATAGGAAAGGATTCGAAAATGATTTTTCTGGGAGATTCTGATCAAGTAGATTTGAAAAAGAAAAGTGATTCATGCCTAGCATTTTATATGAAGGAATTTAAAGATTTTGAAGAATTTGGAATGGTTGAATTGACTGATAAGGATCAAGTAAGAAATCCATTAATTGGAAGATATCTTGCAAAATTAGAAGAAATAGAAAATAAAAGATAAATATAAGTTATTGTTGAATTAAAATATGAAAATTAAGAAGTTTTCTGAGTTTTTATTTGAAAAAGAAAATGTCAAGGAATTGAGATTATGCTTTGTTGGAGATATTATGCAACATGATAAAGTCGTGACTGACGATTCATTCGAAAACGTGAGGTCACTTCTAAAATCTGCTGATATCTGTGTGGGAAATTTAGAAACTATAATTACTGGTGAAAACAATAATGAAATAATTGATGGGCAAATTAAATTTAGTGCTGATGAAAGTCTTATCAAAGTTTTAAAAAATGTTGGCTTCACACATTTATCTCTCATTAACAATCATTCACTTGACTATGGAATCGCAGGATTTCAAAAATCACAGACTGCGGTTGCTAAAGAAATAAAAATACTTAGTAAAGAAACAGAAATTTCCAAGAATGATCATAAGATCAATCTAGTTAACTTTACTACACATGTTAATAATAATATTAATAATGAATTTTCGGATCATCTAATGACACCTGACGGTTATTCTAGTAAAGCTAAGAGCATTAATATAGGATATATCCATTGGGGAGGGCAATATAACCCTAAACCCGATTCTGAACAGAAATCTCTAGCATCTAATCTAGTCAATAATGGATATCCAATAGTTATCGGTTCTGGTACACATACTAATCATGGAGTTATTAGAGATGGTGAATCAATAATAGCATATTCATTGGGGGATTTTATAAGTAAGCACAACGATGATAGAGCTAAAGATCAAGGAAAGATTTTGATTATAGATTTTAAAAATGATATCATTGATAATGTTATGGTTTATACGACACAGACCGATAAGAATAACGTTATCCAAATTAAAAAAAGAGAAATAATATGAAAAGTTTGCGAACATAATCCAAATAATCATAAGATATATAAAACATAAATTAAAAACCCAGTATGAAAAGAAACATATTATCATTTAGCGAATTTTTGCTCGAGTCTGTCGCAATACCTCAAGATGTTACAAAGTCAATAGCAGAATTTCATAAATTACAATCAGAAATAACTCGAGTTACTGCAGAACTTGAATTTCTAAAAGATGAATTTAAAGAGTTCGACGAGATGGTCGATCCTGTACTCACAGGATTAAAGGAGACTAACGAAAAAATTGCGATTACTGAGGGATATGCAATTAAAATTTCTCGTTTTGGTTATGAACGCACAAATAAATCTTATGCTAAAGCTTTTAAAATGGCTTTATCGAAAGTTAATAAGTCAACTCAAAAAATTCTAAGTGAGGCACTGGAAGCTTCTGCAACTACGTCAAAGATAAAATCCTCATATTCGATTGATAAATTATCAGAAGGTGAAATTAACGAGGCAGGAATTTGGGCTAAGATTGGAAAGGCGATTAAAGGTGTAGTCGGAAAATTTCTAAATATTTTTAAAAGAGAAATCAAAACTATTGATCAATCAAATAATGAACTTGAAAAACTTGCAAGTCAATTAAGCGAATCTATTGATGAAAAAAAATCCGAAGAAATTGAATCTATCAATGAAGCCATGAAAGATATTTCTAGACTAGAAAGTATTAAAAAGAAATCTGGTGGAAATCCTAATAAAGCTGCTATGTATGCTCGAAATATGGCCAAGTCTATTAAAGATAAACATAAAGCTTATGCCCGAGGAAAGGCAGCAATCGAGGTGTTTGGTGATGAAGGTGGAGAACTTGCTAGAATATTTTTTGATAAAGCTAAAACTTTAGGTTATGATATTGCTAAATCAGAATATCAAGATTTGAAGGTTATTGAAAAACCGATGCCAAGAACTTTGAAAAAAGGAAAGGATTTAACAGAAGCTAAAAAGCACGATGGTAGAGAAGGATCTTCATGGGGTCATGGTCGTGATGGTGATCCAATTTTACCTATAGGTTCTGTTAATTTTATCAGTGGAAAAAATAAATATTTTAATGTTTATGAAACCTGGCCAGACAGTGTTTTGGAAATTTGGAAGACTAGAGATGGTAAATATCGAGCAGTCTGTACAGCGGGTAAAGGACCTATTTATAAAATAGGCACAAGTAATTCGTTTATTCATGATCAAAACAGTAGATATTTATTTGGTGGTGAAATGGTCGATTGGGTAGAAGTTGAAGGTATGATGAATCTTGTAGATCTTTACGGTAAATCAATGCCCACATATACATATAAATAAAACTATACTAAATTTTAAAGAACATTTAAACGAATCTAAAAGCGATTACTCAGTTTATCATAATCAATACTCCACGGCAATTGACAGCGTTGAAAAATATGCTAAAGCTAAGGTTATGAATTAGACCAACAAGAATATTCGAATGCGTATTTAGACGCATTTTTTAAACCTGAAGAAGGTAATACTAAAAAGGATAGTTTTAAGCTTTTTAAAAATGATAAAGAACAAAGAAAACAACTACATGTTCAAATATACAATCGCGGTATGAAAAAGTTTGAACTAATATGTACATAAACTAATAAAAAAGAAAAAACTAATGAAAAGAAATCTTCTATTATTTGAAGAATTTATAAATGAATCTTTTTGGCCTTTATCTAAATTAGGTGATACATTCGATCAATTATTATCAAAAGAACTTAAAAAAATTAAAGGCTGCATATTTTATGTGAAAGGAAGAGATTTATATTGTAATGATGAATTACTTTTTAAAATAAATGGTGATAAAGATTCTGTAGAAAGTATTGTCAAAAAAGTTAGATTAAAGTTGAACGAATCTTTAATTAATGAAAAAGAATCTTATGAAAGAGGTTGTGCCATGCTATACTTTGAAAGTAATTGCACCAAAGAGGTTCGTGAGATGATTAAAGAAGAGGATTTATATGTTGAGGAAGGCGATGTTTCTTTTGGTAAAGAAACAAAACCTCATTGTACTTTACTTTATGGGTTTGATAAAAAGGTAGAAGCAAATGAAGCATTGAAAATTTGTGAGAATTTTACATTTGAAGTATGTGAAGCACATAACATTTCTTTATTTGAATCTAAAAAATATGATGTTTTGAAATATGATATCAAAGGTAAAAATATTAAGGAATGTAATGAAGCCCTTTCTGATTTACCCTTTGAATCTGATTTTCCTGATTTTCACCCTCATATGACTGTTGCATATCTTCAACCAGGTAAAGGAAAGGAATATACTAAAATGATTAAAGAGTCTCATGCAAGCTTGCAAGTGAATCCAGAAAAAATTGTTTATTCTCATCCTAATGGTAAGAAAGAAGAAATCCAAGTTTTAACGGAAGTTAAAGAAAATGAAAAAGATAATCCTTGCTGGGATGGTTATGAAATGATCGGTATGAAAACTAAAAATGGTAAAAAAGTTCCTAATTGCGTACCTATAGATGAATCAATTACCGAAAGTCGTGGGCCTAATAGTTTTGAACACTATTTTAAAAACGCCAAGAAAAAACTATCTAGATCCGGTGTCAAGATAAAAGAAGTTAAAGATACTTATATTAAAGATCATACTGCTATTGTTATTATTTATACTGAGTCTGGTCCAGGTGGTGGAGATAATGAATGGATACAAATATTTTATAATACTGAGGAAGAAAGAAAGAAGATTTATAAAGAGTTTGATATCGATGAATCTGTAAGCGAAGGGAAAAAGGATGATAAAAAAGGCTGGTATAAGGATAAGAAAAAATGGAATCAGGCAAGAAAAAAACTAACTAATGTAGCCGATGACAATGAAATCTGGAGCAAAAATGCGGATGCAGATATTATTGCCTTTTGGTATGACGAAAAAGACGAAGGTTGGGTACAAAAATAAAAAGAATGAAAACATTTAAAGAATTCTTAAACGAATCAACTAATAAAAATAATCAGTATGAAAAAACTTAATAATAATGTTTATAGATCGTGGATAGTTGGAAGTAGTGGTGAAGATGGATCTGAAGTCGGCGTTAAATTTGTATTTGTAGAAATGAATGATGTTATTGGTAGATATAAGCAAGTTGGTGGATTTATTCCAAGAGGTTCTGAAGGAATTGCCGAATTTGTAGAGGAAGATATTTAAACGTTTGAGTAAACTGGGGCTATCAAAATATCATGAAGTATATAATCAGTTATAAAGATCTTAATGAAAAAGTTGATTTGGATAAAGTCGAGCGATACGCAGATTTTCAAATGGATCCCACTGATGTCGAGTTTAGTCGGCATTTTTTCGATAGACTTACAAGAATCGAACATAACGATGATGAGATAACTGATGATGATTTAATGGGATTTTTTAAAAGGTTAGCTAAACATAAAAAGAAGTTTCAAGATTTTATTGATCGTTATGATCAATTTATAGTTAAAGACAGAGAAACTCAAATTAATATTCCTTTTCAGAAAAGAATTGACCAAATAATTGCTAAAACTATTATGCGTAAAAGGGATTTTAAAACTCGAGATAAAGCTTACGTTATGTAAAAGTGACTTCTATTTTTGGGATATATACTAAAATTAAAACTGTAGGATAATCCCAAAAGTAAAAATAATGAGTAATTTCAACAAATTTTTAAGCAACTTACCCACTGTGAAAGAAGTGGAAATCAAATCTTCTAATTCCAAGACATCAGTCATTTATCTTAAATCAACTGATAGGAATTCTCTCAAAGAAAATTTTTCAAAATATATTTCTGATATTGGTCTAGAATCAATTGAAAAAAGATCAAGTAGATCTAGTGTTAAAGCTGAAATAGTCAATACAGAAAATATCAATTATAAAATATTTTTTAAGCCTGTTTCTGGGGGTCAGTCTGAATCTACATTAAATGCTGCAATCACAGAACTTTTCCCTTGTATTGCCTTTATAGAAAATTTTCCAAATATTCAAGAGTCTCAAGATTTTTATCAATTAATCTTAGAATCAGATACTCTCAAATGTTATCTCTCCGAAAATGATGCTGAGATGGGTAAAAGATTTATCACACAAGCTAAATATTCTACTAAATTTGATGAAAAAATACAAAATGCGATTGCAATTTATAACTACATTAAAACACTAGATGAACAACAAAAAATCTCAGAATTGTTTTGGTGCCCAAGAGCTAAACCTGAAGGTGTTGATAAAAACCATCCTGGTGATATATTCGTAAAGTTTACCAACCATTACATTGGAATTTCATTAAAGGCAGGTAGCCAAAAATCAAATGAACCCAAACTTAATACTTATGTCAAACCTATTTTAGAATTTTTTAATGAATCTACCACAGATATTCAAAGGGAGTTAGGTGAATTAACATATCAAAACTTAGGATTACCGGAAAGTTATTATACGAAGGAACATAAAGAAAGGACCTTTGACTTTCTTGAGAAATTAGAAGAAAACAATAAAGATATATACGAAGGATACTACAACAAAAACCTAGATTATTTACGAAGCAGATTAATTAAAGTTTTTACTGAGAATAATGATATTTTTGTAGATTTTATTAAACAAAAAATACTTAAAGATTTTGCAGAAGTACCTACAGTAGTTATTAAAGCAATTAATAGAGATTGGCAAGAAATTACTGAAAGTGCTGAACTTTCTAAAGATATCGAACAGATTAAAAATATCACTGGAAGAATCCATCCAACAAGAAAACAACAATTTGAAATTGATTTAGATTTAGGTAATCAAGTTAAAAAAATGTCATTTTCAATTAGAACAAATAAACCGGCAGGTGTTATGCATAAATTAGGTCAATTTTATAATTTGGCAGTAAAATTTAATCATTACGAATGAAAAGAAAACTTAAAACTTACGATATGTTTCTAGAAAGCAGTGGAGATGAGCTGAATCTAAAAAGAAACAAATGGAAAAAAATGTCACGAAAAGACGCTGAAAAAGTAAGTGATGAAATCTATAATCTAATCGAAATAGCATATTCAGAAATTGGTGGTCATTTAAAGGTTAATAGTCCTGATGATGTTACTAAAGATGAATCTTGGAATTTTTGGGAAGGTGTTGATATTCACGATAGCCCTGATTTAGATGTAGTTATTTGGGGAAAGAAAACTAAATATGGTGTCAAATTTTCTGGAGTTGGACATGACGGAAAAAAAGATTCAAAAAGAAAATATTTAGATCAAAGAGGTTCTGATTTGAAAAATTTAGGATTTTTTATTGAGGTAAGCGGAAAACTTGCAGAAATTTTAATGGCAAAATATGAAGTACCGTATGTCGAAGGAGAAGAAAATATCAACAAAATTCTTAATAAACAAGTAGAATATCATGGTGATCATCCTGTAGATGCTTCTTTACCTGGTAAAGGATGGTATTCAAGAAAAATAGGTGGAAAGCTTATGTCTAAAATTGTTTTAGGAAGACCGAAAGGAATTAAGTCATGAAGATAATGTATTTACATGGCCTTGAAAGTAAAGGGTCAACAAAAAAGGATAAAATACTGCGGGAATATGGAGAGTTATATTCACCGGCCTGTTATTATAAATCTAATCTAAATACAATCTATAAAAGCCTACTTTATGAGGCGGCAGTTTTTGAACCTGATATAATTATTGGTTCTTCAATGGGTGGATTAATTGCTTATCATCTAGGTAATAGATTAAACAAACATTTGATTTTATTTAATCCAGCTTTGTATGAACAATCAATAGATATTCAATATAAATTTGATGCATCAAATTCTAAAAATGTAATCATTCTTCAGGGCGACAAAGATGTTGTTGTTGATCCTAAAGTTACACAGAAATGGTTAAAAGATAATCATAAAGGATCATACACAATTGAAAAATATTCAGGTGGTCATAGAGTACCAGTCAATGTTTTCAAAGACGCAATGAAAAAATTTATGATTAGTGAAAGATATGTTTATAAGTATTCTGATTTACTTTTAGAAAAAGCAACTTCAAAAGCTCAACAAAGAGCAGCCGGAATGGCTTATTCAGCTAAAAAGGGCGATATGGATCCTGATGAATTAGAAGGAGCTGCCAAAGAAATGTATGACGGTATGTCAGAAGAACAATTAAAGAAATTTGCTAAAACTAAACACAAAAATTTACCAGATAAAGTTAACAAAAAATGAAAAAAGCACAAAAGAAACCTATCATTATAGAGTTTATTCGACTCACAGATTCTAATATAAAGGAAGTTTACGAAGCAATTCATACAACAAAGGTGAACACACCAAACCTCAAAGCTCAAGATAGTTGGGATATCTATGAAGACATCGTAAAAAATAATGGTATGCACTTAAAAACACCTGAAAGTGGAGGTGAAACGCAAATAGCGTCAATAGGTGACTATATTGTCTTTGGTAACTCAGAAAAATTGGGACGCCATTGTTGGCCTGTTAAACCAGATTACTTTGAATCAGCATATGATATTTTATAAAAGTTGTTGCCATTTCCATGCATGTATGAGTGCATCAGATAATGTATATTGAGGACGCCATTTGAGAATTTGGTTTGCCTTTTTAGTGTCAGCAAAAATCGCTTCCACGTCTCCTGCTCTTCTTGGACCATACTTCACTAGAAATTTTACTCCGTTTTCTTTTTTAAATGTATCAATAATTTCATCTACACTGTTTCCCTTTCCAGTACCAATGTTAAAAACATCATATTGAGGAGCTTCTTTTTGGCCGGTATATTCTAATGCTTGCACATGAGCTTCTGCTAAATCACACACATGAATATAATCTCTCACACATGTTCCGTCAACTGTTTTATAATCGCTTCCGAAAACTGTCAGTTCCTTCCTAATACCTGCCGCAGTTTGACAAACAAAAGGAATTAAATTGTCAGGTTTACCCAAAGGTAATTCACCGATTAGAGAAGAAGGATGAGCCCCAATAGGATTGAAATACCTTAATGAGGTAAATTTTGTATCAATATTAGTATTAGATAAATCCTCTACCATTCTTTCTCCAACTTGTTTAGTATAACCGTAAGGACTAAAAGCATTACCCATAGGCGTTTTTTCAAATACTTTAGTTGAGTCGGGTGATCCATAAACTGTACATGAGGATGAAAATACAAATCTTTGTATATTAAGTTTCTCAACTACATGAAGAATGGAAATCATAGATTTTAAATTATTATCATAATATTTAAGTGGATTTTCTACAGATTCACCCACAGCTTTAAATGCTGCAAGGTGAATAATTCCTAAGATACCACCTTCCCTTTTGATAAGACTTAAAATTTCGTCAGAATTTCTACAGTCAATTTCATGAATCTTTTCTTTAAAACCTGTAATTTGTGAAATTCTTTTAGCAACTATACGTTTTGAGTTAGACAAGTTGTCTAATATAATAGGAGTGTAGCCAGCAGCACGAAGCGAAACAGCAATGTGCGAACCGATAAAACCAACACCACCTGTAAGTAAAATTTTATTCATTTTCTTAGATTTTAATATAATCCTCTATAATATCATCATCAATATCCGGACAATTCCATTCAGAAGAAAGATAATTAGCAAAATCTCGGAGTTCTATAAGCTTTAATATTTCATCAATTTCCGCATCAGAAAAATCACTCGTACTTTCATATCCTTTTTGGATACCGTGTTCGATAATTTGTCTAACTTGAGATTTAGATAATCTGTTTCCTTTGTGAGAAAATGCACGATAAATTTTATTTAGGTTTTTTAAAGAACCCTCAAGATTAGCATGCATAGTCTATGTTATTAAATTTGTTTTGTTAGGTTTCGCCTCATCAGGGATTCCACCAGGAATCTTTTCAGATACAAAGTCAGGAATTTTTCCACATAATGTACATTGAAAAGCGTCAATAGGAACAATTTCTTCCTTACCGGTTTCTGACATAATTGCTGATAATCTTTTAATTAATGTCACAGGTTGAAACATTAAATTTTTTTGTGGGCAGCCACAGTCTTTGTAATCAAGCTTGGCAATATCAATTTGTTTCTGCATAGTTTTTGAAAATTTTGAAAAGCTTCTTTAGTTTTTAAAGCTTTTAAGTTTATAAAATAAGTCTAAGCCGAATGTATACCTTACAGTTTTTAGGATACTTACAGTAAATTATATTAGGTCTTGGGCCAAAAAGTTTTAGTTTTTTACTTTTTAACAAATATTTAACATTCAAGGTTTTTTAAAACTTTCTATAGTCAATATTATATAAAAATAAAACTATGGCAAATTTACTATATATAGATGCAGAATGGGTCCCAATTTCAAAAGACTTTTCTACTCTCCAAACTGAATTTCCACTTCATGCTGAGGCTTGGTCCCGTAGATGTGAAAAATTTAGAAATCAAGGTAAGCATGAAGGTTTATCAGATTCAGAAATTTATTCTAATGAAGCAGGATTTTATCCCGAATTCATTAAAATGATTTGTATTAGTGCAGGTTATTATAAAGAAGATGAATGGCGCTGCGACTCTTTTTACGGCCATGATGAAAAAGAAAATCTGGAGAAATTTGCAGATCTACTTTCAAAAACACAAAGCCGTTTTAAACTTTGTGGTCATTCAATTAAAAGATTTGATATGCCCTATATTGCTAAGCGTATGGCTATCAATGGAATCAAAATTCCTTATGATTTAAATAACGGTGATAAAAAACCGTGGGAAATCACAGCAGTTGATATCGCAGAAGAATGGGGATTTGGATGTAACCAAGAAAAATACACACCATTAGATTGGATTTGTGTATCACTTGGAGTACCGACACCCAAAACAGATATTAGCGGAGCACAAGTTGCTGGAGCTTATTATAATGATAATCGTTTGGAAGATATTAAAGACTATTGTGAACGTGACGTTAAAGCTACTGCCGATACATATCTCAAAATTAAAGAAGTAATATGACACTTACAACTGAAGAAATTGGAATTGTGATACTATCATTAGTTTCGTTTGTTACCTTTTTAATAGTAATTTCTACTGCTATAAACGAATTTATAGAATTATTTCCCGAAATTGATTCTCTTGGTGATGATGAACCTATAAATAGAAAGATATGAGTTTTTTAGAATCATTTTTTCCTAGAATCCGAGAAAGAGAAGATCGCGAATTATATCAAAAAGGTATTAAAGAAGGTAACATACAAGGCATTAATACTGGTCTCACACGCCATTTCGAGGCGACTAGTGAATTGGAACCTAAAGAAGAAGAATTGCTGATTAAATTCTTAACTAGGCATAATATGGTCATGTGTTATGATCTTCAATATGGTGGTTTCAGAATTAGGAAAGCTAAATATAATTACCAACAACCTAAACATGTTTTTGTTGTAGACGAGGATCAGAAAAATTCACTTAGACCAAAAAGTGTAAATATCATAGATGCCGAATTAATGGACTTAGATAGAGAATTCTATGATAATGAAGAAAAAATAAGGGAAGAATATTATAGTGATGAAGCTAAGGCAAAGCGCCACGGTTTTTTATTTTAATTAAGAATATAACAATATTATATTTTATATTGCAATTGGATTGTTTTATACTTAAATTATGAAATACAAAGACCCATTTTTAGGAGAAATTGAATTAAAGAAGTTGGTAGATAAAATAAATGAAGTTTCAAAGAATTTAAAATAAAAACATTATGCCAGAATGGGCCGAATTAAGAATAACCTCCGACTTTGTAAATAAGACTAGTGTTGGTAAAGGATTTATTAAAGCAGAAAAGTCTGATGTTTCCAAAGTGAAAACAGATTTAAGTTTTATGAATATGAATAGACCCTTTACAATTACCGCAGAATCTAGAGGTAAAGAATTGCGATTATCAATATCAGACCAAAAGGAAAGTAAGTATTTACTTATGTTTATGGGCATGAGTGGTGGATTTGCTTTGATTAGTCCTAAATATAAGGACTATGATAAAGTTATGAAACATTCACATTTAAGATTCTATCGTGAGGATGGAATGATTTTATGTTTTCACGATGTTAGAAGATTTGGTAAATGGAAGTGGGCCGACGAATGGTCAAATAATCGTGGTTTTGATCCAGTTAGAGAAACTGAAGAATGGAAAAATGAATTAAGAAATTCATACAAAGATAATCATGGATTTGTTTCAGAAGTTCTAATGAACCAAAAATTATTTAGTGGTGTGGGTAATTATTTACGCGCAGAAATTCTGTGCAGAACTCAAGATAATCCCTGGAAAAAACTTTCTGAATTTAATGCAGAAGAAATAGAAAATTTAATGAATGTAACTTTATATTGTCTAGAAACTGCATATCTTAATCAAGGCGGCAGAATTAAAGATTGGCAAAATCCTTTTATACAAAATGAAAACCATGCTACCCCAATGTCAAATTGGATACTTTGTTATGGATCTTTGCAATCTTCAATGATCAAAGACAAAACTGGTAGAACTTTTTGGTTTGATCCAATATGGAACTCTGAAGTACCAGAAAAATATCTTAAAAAGAAACATAAACTAACAGAAATTATATGATTTTAAGTGAATTGCTTAACTATTGTAGAGAATACGATACTTTAGCTGATACTCAGAATGCTGAATTAATAATTTTCCAGGTCGGATATACTGAAATGGGTGAAACATTGAAGGGTGTTTTTCAATGGAAATAAGTATTGATATGAATAAACCTAAGAAAAATATCTAATATAGATATATACTTCAAATCATAATAAAATCTTATTTGAAGTATGGCTACAATAACATTAAAAGACATTTTAGGAACTGATAATGTCGCATCATCTAGATTAGATGTTGCTCAGAATTTTCAAACAGTTCAAAATGCACTGAATACACTAGAACAATTTCTAAACACTACTCCAGCAGGAGGTGATATAGGAATTGGGAATATTAAAGTGAACATTGGTGCAAATGCAGTAACGGACGTTCTGTTCAATCTCGAAGCTTCAGGTACAGTTGATGGAAACTTTTCAGTAAGTGGAGATTTGACAGTATCTGGTGCAATTTCATTAAGCGGAAATATTTCTGCAACCAATAAACTTTTAATTACTGGTGCTGGAGCATCACCTGAATTTACTTTAGGGGGTGCGGGCGTTGTACCTTTTACTTTACAAGATGTAGTTTTCATCGACACTAAAATAGGTGCACCTGATTCTTACGATCCAACAGCTGAAACAGTTGGTGGTACAGGTAGACATGAATATGACCCAACTGAAAAACGTGGAGTAATTTTAGATTATACTCCTCTTGCTTCTAATGTCGGCGCATCAGTAATTCAACTCGCTGCTGGTGTAATTGGTCAAAGATTATATGTGACTGTTAGCGATCATGGAGATCCTGCAGATACAGATTCTGGTATTTATTTCGCAGACGCAAATTTCAACGCAAAATACGATGTTCTAGGGAGTGTTTCTACATATAACGGTAATTCCACAAACGTATCTATCGGGTTTACTGGTACTACAGCGAATGAATTCAGAAGACAATGGGTCGAATTGGTTTATAAAGCTACAGGTTGGGAAGTTTATAATGCACACCCAGATGTTGTAGGACTTTAAAAAATAATTAAAGAATGGCTGTATCACCTTTTATAAAACCCATCCGGACTTCCGGTGGTTCATTTTACACATTTACTTCGGCATCTGAAGATTTAGGTTTTTCATTTAATAATGATGATAAGAAATTTAGATTTTCTAATTACGTGTGCCTTAATATTCCAGATATTCGAGGCTCTGACGCTAATCAAAATTGGGCACAATTTGATTCAGTACCAGGTAATTTTTCAATAGATGGTTCTAAATCATTAAATACATATTTAGGTGAGAGTTTACAAAATTATGCGCTTAACTTAGAAACTTCAATAATCACGGCGGATAGTTATAATCCCAATTTGGACAGATCAGTTTCCGAAAGAGTTTTCTTTAAGTGGTTAAAAGAAATCAATGTAATACGTTTTCGAGAAGCAAACTTATCTGAATTATCTGATGAGGTTTTTGGAGTACATTACGTTGAAGAAGATGAATCTGAAATATACTCAAAGGTAATTCAATATATCGGCGGTATTGATGTAATTAATAACGTCAGAAATAAAGAAAACGCATATAGCGAGGTTTATGTACATATTCCCACTTCCCATGGTCGCCAGCCATCTATACTTTTCACAACCGAGGAAGATGATAACTATCGCCCAGACCTAGAATTTACAAATGATCCAGAAGATCCTTTAGATGGACCATATATTGTTGGTCGCAGTGTATCTGATATTCATCCCGCAGGACTGGATTTTGAGGCGCATTATGATTCTGAATTTGGAACATACGCTGCAGAATCTCCCACTTCAGGTGTATCACCTGCCGCAGAATTATTTTATTGGGATGCAGTTAATTCACAATGGATAGACGAGACAGACCCTGATTTTTATTGGTGGTATCCAATACCTAAAGTTAATACATATTATTTAGAAAGAGATTTTTTCACAGATCCAGGCAACGATAAATTTAAAATTGATGATGGATCAAAAGTAGTTGAGTTTGTTAGAAGCCGGTTAGATGGAGTTTCAATGCAATTTAATCCAGCAACATACGCGGATATTGCGTCAAGTGCTAATATCAATAATTTTGGAGAACTTGCAGAATCGGGTTTAGCTGAAAATTTTGAATTCAACGCGGTACTTATTTATTATGAACTTTTTGATCCGTTGGATCCTGCAAATGCAGTTAGAAATTTATTTGGAGTCTTATTCCTAGATAATGTTGATCCTAAATCAGGCGGCGGTGGAGAAATTCCTAGATTAAAGAAATGGAAACCTAACCCAATAACCGGAGATAATGGTAACGCATATTCTCTTAAAATTAATTTAAAATTTGACGTCAACGCAGAGGATGTTTCTTCTGAAGTCACAATTAATGATTATAATACGTTTTCCTTAGATTTATATGTGGACGCATTAAACGAATTAAAGGAAACAACAAGAATTTTTAGAGAAAATTCAGCAAAATTAAGTGAAATTGAGACATTGTTAAATGATACTCGTGGTTTAGTTTTAGACAGCACAAATTCGGGAGAAATTTTATCAAGACTGAATTCTCTTGAAACTATAATTAATTCAAATCAAGAACTTTTTACAAACGCCAATCAACTGACTTCTTTAATTGAGAAAAACTATCAAGAAATACTTAATATCTATAACGGCGATACTTCTGTTGATGTAACATATAATTTAGATACCTTTCAACAAGGTCCTGGTATATTACTTAAAAAGAACGCAAATAACACAGTAGAAATATCTTCAGCTAATCAAGCATTTTCATTAACTAATTCACCAAGAGTTAGTGTAATGTCAGATTTTGTTACTACTGCAAATAGATTTACATACGAAACTAATTTATTAAATTTTTCAAATTATTTAAGAATTACAGATGGTAGTGTTGACACACCCTTTGAAGTAGATCGAGATGTAGTCATTCAAATTAAAGACAATCCTTTTACTTGGAAAAAGGGTCAAAGATTTAGAATATCTTTTACACATGGGCTTAATTTATCCAACACAAACGGTAATTTTAATTTCTTGATTTATACAGATTCTCAAGACACATTAAATACAGGCTTCAATTATTCAGCCGAAGTCGGAGTAGTTTCGTACACACAATTTATTGCTCGAGGTAATGATCCAGTAATAGAAATAGTATGTATAGATCCATTAACCTTCGATTTTGATATAGATATATAGATATATATTAAAATAACAAAAAATATGAAAAATATCAAAACATTTAACGAATTTATCACCGAGTCCAGTTTAAATGAAAGCTTCTGGACAAATTTGACAACATATTCTTCAAAATCTGAAAATTTTGAAGAATATTTTAATGTGGCAGGTGTACCTGGAAGTAGCGTCTCCTTCTTAAAAAAATTACAAACTGAACTAGATTCGTCTGATAATGAAATTACCCAAGAAATTGTTGATATGATAAAAATGAAACTACCTAAAAGG
>Ga0307983_1000479_pt1 | contig 20373 bp, 18 predicted proteins | sample OrgLakmetagen991_FD_201845 | JGI IMG/M metagenome (GOLD analysis project Ga0307983, IMG submission 201845) | Saline water microbial communities from Organic Lake, Antarctica - #991 | ecosystem: Environmental > Aquatic > Non-marine Saline and Alkaline > Saline | place: Antarctica: Organic Lake...
TTGGAATTAACAATGATGATGAATATCCAGAAAAAGAAATCAAAAAAATTGAAAAAAAATATAAGTTAAAATTTGAATCAGTAAACGATATGAAGTTCAATGTAACAAATAAGTTTAGAATTCAAAAAATTCCAGCATCAATCGTATTTAAAGATGGAAAAGTTATATTTTTCTCGAATGAGGAGTTTGATTTTGTGGAAGAAAGCTTCGTATATAAAATAACAAAAGCTCTTGAATCTAAAAGTCAGAAGTAAAAAAGTTTCTACCCCAGCTGTAAGTTATTTGATCAATATTTTCAATATTAAAGAAACTAAAAACCGGTGACTTTCCTATTTCAATACTTCCAATATCTGGCCTATTAATAGCTTTCCCAGCATTTAATGTAATTGCTGCCCAAAGCTCAGCAATATTAAATCCAAGAGACTTTGCACTTATTGATGCAACCATTAATAAGTTATCACAATGAGACGAGCCTGGGTTATAGTCTGAAGCAATGGCAACTGCACAACCTTCATCAAGAAACATCCTGGCATTAGCAAGTGGTTTTCCTAGAAAAAACGCCGTTCCTGGTAAAATGGTAGCAACAGTTCTCGACTTTGCTAATGCCTTAGCACCATCAATACCCGTTGCAAGTAAGTGATCAGCACTTAGAGATCTATATTGGCTGGCTAAAACGGCTCCCTTATTATCGTTAAATTCATCTGCATGAATACGCGTATTTATAGAAAGCGTTTGGCATTTTTTAAAAAGAGTTTCAACGTCTTCAGCATTAAAGTAGCCGTCTTCATGAAATATATCTACAGAATCGATAGTCGATTTTATCTCATCGTCTTCGAGAAGAGGTATAACAATTTTGTTTATATACTCTTTTGATGAATTAAAAGATTTCGGAACAGCATGCGCGGCCATAAAAGTATTATGAATGATTACTTTTCCGTTAAAGTGTTTTTTTAACTTATCAATTATAAGAGTTAACTCTTTTTCTTTTTCAAATGTAAGAGCGTATCCACTTTTGATTTCAATAGCTTTAACTCCATATGAATAAATCCTTTCAACACGCTCACAGGCTTTATTGAATAAATCGGAGTTAGTACTTGAAATCGTTTTTTCCATTGTTGATAGAATTCCACCACCTGCATCAGCTATATCTTGATAGTCAGCACCATTGAGTCTCATAGTATATTCAAATGCTCTATCACCTCCGAAAACTAGGTGAGTGTGAGAGTCTACTAAGCCAGGAGTTAAAACTAAACCAGAGCCATCTTTAAAATCCATGTCTTTATACTCATTTGGAAGATCTTTGTTTTTTCCGACCCAGATGATCTTAGACTCTGAGTAAACAATTGCTCCATTGTTGATGAGGCTTATATCGTCTGGAACAAGCATTCTTCCATCTTTCTTAGATGCAGACTCTAGAGTTAAAATTTGATTTAAATTTCTTATAACTTTCATAAACTTGGAAACTTAATTTTTGTTTTGCTATCTTTTGCAACCTCTATAGACGTTTCATATCCAGCATCAGCATGACGAACAATCCCCATTCCAGGATCACTATTTAATACAAGTGACAGTCTACGATCCATATCTTCTGAACCATCTGCAACAATAACCATCCCCGAGTGTTGAGAAAATCCCATACCAACTCCACCACCGTGATGGAAGCTAACCCAAGATGCACCGTTATTGATATTTATAAATGCATTCAAAAGTGGCCAGTCTGAAACAGCATCTGTTCCATCTTTCATTGCCTCTGTTTCTCTATTTGGACTTGCTACACTTCCACAATCGAGATGATCTCTTCCAATGACAATCGGAGCTTTTACTTTTCCGTCCCTTACAAGTTTGTTAAACATAAGAGCAGCTTTTTCTCTGTCTCCATACTTAAGCCAGCATATCCTCGATGGTAAACCTTGAAACTGAACCATCTCTTTGGCTTTTGTTAACCAATTAATAAGTTGCTTGTTTTCTGGAAACATTTCCATAAGTGCTTTGTCTGTTTCGTAAATATCCTCTGGGTCTCCGGATAGAGCGATCCATCTAAAAGGACCGCTACCTTCGCAAAATAATGGTCTAATATATGCTGGAACAAATCCAGGGAAGTCGAAAGCATTCTCAAGACCAACTTTTTTAGCTCCGGCTCTGAGATTATTTCCGTAATCAAAAACATGAGATCCTACTTTTTGAAAAAGTAGCATTGCCTCAACATGTGCTTTCATTGTGTTGTACGATAATTCAGTATACTTTGTAGGGTCTGACTTTCTAAGACTATTTGCTTCATCAATAGTTATTCCATTTGGAATATAGCCATTGAGTGGATCGTGGGCTGAAGTTTGGTCAGTAACGAGGTCAGGAACTATTTTTTTGTCATAAACGTATTTAAAAAAGTCTGCAGCATTTGCTTCAACACATATTGATATAGCTTCTTTGTTATTTTTTGCCTTCAAAGCTCTATCGATTGCCTTATCCCAATCTTCATAAAATTCATCAACGTATTTTGTATCAAGTCTTTTTTGAATTCTCCACATCTCAGCATCGCAACCTAAGAAAACACCGCCTGCCATTTTAACGGCTAAAGGCTGCGCCCCACCCATTCCACCAATACCTGCAGAAAGGGCAAAGATTCCACTCATGTCTTCTTTATCCCAATGCTTTTTAGCTGCGGCCATAAATGTTTCATATGTTCCTTGAAGAATTCCTTGTGAACCAATATAGATCCAAGAACCTGCAGTCATCTGCCCATACATCATTTTATTTTCATCTTTTAGTTTATTAAAGTGATCCCAGTTTGCCCATTCTGGAACTAGATTAGAGTTCGCAATTAAAACTCTAGGACCATTTGGATTACTAGGAAACACTGCAACTGGTTTACCAGATTGAACAAGAAGCGTTTCATCATTTTCCAAGTTATGAAGTGTATTAATAATATCATTGAGGGCTTTGTGGTTTCTTGCAGCCTGACCGTTACCGCCGTAGACGATTAAGTTATCTCGATCCTCTGCAACGTCTGGATGAAGATTGTTTAAAAGACATCTTAGTGCTGCTTCTTGGTGCCAACCTTTACAAGTTAGAGTTGATCCTGTTGGGGGTAGTGGAATATTGCTCATTTTTGCTCCTCGTTATATAGCAAATTTATACAACGAGAACTCTAAAATGTATAACCAGTTTGCAGCATTAAAACGTTTGTACTACCCATATTACCAAGACTAAATATTAGATCTATTACTGGTAATTCATAGCGGGCTTTAACGAATAATCCGGCACTTAGTTGACCTTTTCCGGGAATCGAAAAGTTATCTGGTTGTGCATATTCACCATCTCTATAGAAAAGAGGTATAGAGAATATCATAGCTACTTTTTCTGAGTAAGGTTTAAATACATATCCACTATCAATTAGGAAACCTGAAACAGCGACTCCGTCTTGAGAATATGTTGCAGCATTGTCAGCACTTATATTGGCTGAGCCTGAGTAGAAGCAAGATGAAATTTCAATTCCGTGATAGGCATTTGTATATCTATATCCACCACCAACACAAAGAGCTTTAGCATTAGATAGTAGTTTAGTTTTAGCGCCGTTAGTAGAATCAATTAATTCTAATTTTTCCTGCCAATTAAGAGTACCTAAAGTTGCAAACCATTTTCCAGAAAACTCTTTTTTATCAATCAATGTTTTTACTGATGCCAAGCTATCAATATACTCAGATGCATTGTCATCAAGATGCTCTTTCTCTTCACAGATTTTAAAATATTTCTCACTTGCTCTATAGTATGGAATTGATTTCGTCTTAAAAAATATTTTGTAATAGATTTGTCCCAAATGATAATAGATTCTTAGTAGTTTTTGAGGAACTTCGACATCGGATAGACCACCAGAGCTTAGAGACCTAAGAACCTCTGCATGTTTTTCTCTATAAGACCTTCTGATTACAATATGAAAGAATCTTGAAGCGACCTTATACTTTTTTAACTTTAAATAATTAAGCGCAAGAAGTTGTATTACAGGAGTTGGAGTGCTCTTTGTTCTTTTAAGATTAAAAGATTTCTTAAGGCTAATAATACTTTTTACATACATTTTTTTCTTATAGTACTTTTGCGCCAATTGGAGTTGCATAGATCTACCAGAGGTTCTTGCGAATAATGAGGTACTAGAGCAAAGAATAATTAATATAAGAAGTTTTAAAACCATAAGTGCACCTGTCCTAAAAATGACCAAGAATCAGCAGCAACTGGCGTGTTGGTATCTTGATCGACAACTCTTTGGTTTTGAATCTCTGCACGAAGCTCAACTCTTTGCCAAGGGTAATATTGAATACCTGGGGCAAACATATAAATCTCAGACTCTTTCTCAATATCCGCTTGAAAGTATTGATAAGTGAAAAGAAAATTCATACCTCTTTTTATATTTAAATGGTTTTGCATAAATATATATCTTGAGGACGTTTCACCTGCAGACGCTAGTTCATTATTAATTTGACCAGTTTCTAGCATTAAGGATGATGCTTTGCCGACTTTTGCTTTGAATATAAAAGCAGCCATATTCTTTTTGTTCTGATTGATATCCTCTTCGGATAAAAAAGAAGCCCCAATTCTATAATCTGTAAATATCGAGTATTCAAATGTGGATGTGAATCCTGTTGTTTGTTCATTATCTTTCTTTTCAATATCACCTTCACCATCAAAATATTGAACACCAAAGTCAAACTTCTCTTCTCCATAGTGAAGTAAAACTCCACTTGAGGCAGAGTATTGACTCAAGTTTGTTGCTTGCCTAGAGTATGCATTATGATCTGGCACACGAATTCCAAAAACCTTATCCATCTTTCCAACGTAAATTCCAAATGAAGGCACTGGTCTATAACCAACATAAGCTTCTCTAGTATAATTCAATTCTTCTGTTTTGCCGTTAATAGGTCTGGCGGAGTTGTCAGGAACAATCCCGTGAGTGAAAGTTGCGATATAATTATCTTTTTTACCAAATTTAGCAGTAAGAGTAAGATCAATTTGCATATTTATATAACGTCGATCGGGATCATCTTGATCAATTCCTCTGTCTAGTTGCATACCTCTATAATCTATTGAAGGGCGAAGATACTTCTGTGAGGGTTTAGAAAAAAAGAACCCTGAACTTTCAGCCAATTGTTCATCAGTGACAGAGTCTGGAATTAAAAGTCTATCAGCAATGGCACTTGCACTTACTGCACGGCCATAATCATTCAAAGGACCATTTCCAAATGGATTATAATGACAGGTAAGACAGGCATGATAACCCTTGGAGATAAAGTTAGGGTAGGCCAGGGCACTTCCTGAGAACAGAATTGTGATTAAGATTATAAATTGCATGCAGTAATTGTAATTAAAGGTGGGCTAAAAAACCAATTATTTCTTAATAAAATGGCTATATAATTTTGACGCTACTTTCTCTAGATGTTTATTATTATCACCTTCCCTGAGTGTCAGTTTCACATTCTTTCCTTCGATCAACTTCTCAACATAAGACTCAAAAGCATAAAGAGGACCTTGAGATCGATGGGATATAAATATTCCTAAAACAAATGTGCTTAGCGCAAATAAAACCGATAAAATGGAGAATATGATAATAAAATCATTTATTACTACAGTTGGTGCCTTTAAATAGACTGACAGGAATGAATAAGAAAATATTCCAAAAAAGAATGATGTTAATAAAGAGGCCATGAAAAATTTAAAGGCTAGCTTTAACTGTTCTTTAGGATTAACTAAGTAATTAGCTCTACTATTGTCTGGTACCCAAATTAAGTTATCATATTTAAAGATAATTAGAATTATTCCAAAACATCCAGCTGCTAAAAAAATGTCAGCAACATTATAGAAAGACTGAAAACTTTTGAGTGAGAAGGGTATGAAGTCTCGAGTGTATCCTAAAAACAATCTATCTAATACATTGCCAAAGATACCACCCAGTAGCAGACTCATTGAGTACTTGAGTGATTTAATTTTGTTGGGAAATAAGTACAGAGAAACAAAGTAAAGAAAGAACAGAAATCCAGAAAAGGTGACTAGTGTAATCACACGAAATGCAATTGGTGAATTGGAGAAGCTACCAAGAAAAAGACCATGGTTTTGGTGAAGGCCAATTTGTTGACCAATATAAGTTTTAGTCAATTGATCAAGTATAACCACAACTACAAAAAGTAATAAATTAAGAGCAAAAATCTTTCTCATACAGGGATGTATCGGCAAAAAATACAGATTAATAAAGTCTTATTAACTTATATTAAGGAGATATATAATAAAGCCGAAAGGTATTGCTGGAGATTAATATATGAACAAATTCTTATTATTATTATTACTATCAACGAGTGTTATGGCCACTGAAGCAAGACTTAAAGCTTGGGATATTCACAATAGACTTACCGGTGTCCCACCAACTCCTGGTAGTAATACTATCAGTATGATGGAAAGCCAAATAAATCAGATTCCTGGAGACAGAGGTTTAGAAGAGGCAGCAAAAATCGCGATAGAAAGTAGATACTTTTATGACGTCCAATTAAAAAACTGGTTCAAGCCTTTTTCAAATGCAGGAAGAGCGAAAGCTGTAGATCTGAACGACATGGTAGCAACTCTTATCGGTGCTGTTCGTGATAGTGACATCCCAGGAAAACCATTCACAAGAGCACTCTACGATGATCTTGTTTATGTTGGACCGAGCATGGGAAATCAAAACGATAACTTTAGAAGAACAAGTAATGATCACTATGAGGCAATTGAATCAAGAAACCTATCATTAAAAGATATTCTAGTTGAAAGAAGACAATCAGAAGTAATTCAAACTGAAAATAATGTAACGGATAATAACAGAAGAGATCAAGTTAATATTCTAGCTGGTGGCAGAAATGGAAGTGCGGGAGTTTTTTCTACGAGAGCAGCAGGCGAAGCTTATTACACTGCTGGTACAAATAGAAGAATGACTCGTTATGCTTTTATGAACTTCATGTGTAAAGACTTTGAAGACCTTCACGACACAGCAGTTCCAGATTACAGAGTAAGAAGAGATGTTCCAAGAAATCCAGGTCTAGACTCAAGAACATATAAAAATACATGTGTAGGTTGTCATGCTGGTCAAGATGCACTCGGAGGAGCTTTTGCTCACTACGATTTTAGAAATGGTAGAGTCCGATACGAAAGTGGTGTGAATAGTAAAATGAATCATGAGCCAGAGTTTGCAGCGGGCTATGTGACCACTGACGATAGTTGGATTAACCTATGGGCAAATGGACAAAACTCAAACTTAGGGTTTAGAGGTCCTCAATCGGGAAATGGAGCTAGAGAATTTGGTATGATGCTTGGAAAGTCTAGAGCGTTTTCTGTCTGTATGTCTAAAAAAGTATTTAAATTGGTATGTGTAAAATCTCCTGAAGAAGATGATGAAGCATTTATCGATCAAATGGCGGACGAACTAGAAAATAATGACCAATACAATATGAAAGATCTTTTTGTAAAAACCGTTGCGAAATGTGTAGGAGATAAGCATGAAAATTAATTTTCATAATAAAAATATATGGAAGCTAATTTCATTAGGACTTCTAACAACAATGTTTTTTACATTTAATCAGTGTGTAGTTCAACAGTACGATGCTCCAGTTGTTAAAAATAACAATGAGGTTGTAGATAGTTATCATGACGGTCCAGTCACTGGTGGTGGAACACTTCCTCCTGGTGGATCCGGTGAATTTCAAGAAACTGGTGCAACAGAAGTTGCAAGGCTCATAACAGATGTCGGAGTAAAAGATTTTGAAGCGATCTACGTTACATTTCAAGTTTTAACCGGAGTTGATCCACTTGAGCAAAATGTAATCAGGAATTCTTTTTCAGAACTTAAAACACAGCTTCCATTTGATGCAAGTATTAAAAGCTTCAATACAGCTCATCAAATTGCAACTATCAAGCTCGCTTCTGAGTTTTGTAACACACTTTTTGATAGGTCGGCTTACTACAACATATTTTTTACCAACTTTAATATCGGACAATCCCCAAATAACGTTTTAGATCCAAATGGAAAAATTATTATGATAAATGATTTTATCAACAGGTTCTGGGGGGAGAATGTCCAGCCTGTAGCTGTAGAGCAAGTTGCCATCGAACAGATGTCACAGTTAATAGATGCTCTTTTAGTTGATGAAAATATGGGTAGCTCAACAACAACACGAAAAGTAGCAAAAGGCGTATGTACTAGTCTTTTAGCTTCAGCTCCAGTAACAACATTATAGGGATTGAAATGAAAAAAGATGAAAAAGAAAAAATCATTGTTCCAAAAGATCACAAACTAGTTACAAGGAGAGACTTTCTCTCTCAAGGATTAGTTACTGGTACTGGGTTCGTAATGGCTCCCACTCTTCTAGGTGCTTTGAGCATGAAGTCTGTTTATGGAGCAGAAGACTGCTTTAAGCCGATGGACTTATCCCAAAGAAAAACTCCAATTATTATGATCGATCTCTCTGGAGGTGGAAATATTGCAGGCAGTAATGTCATGGTTGGGGACGCTGGTGGACAACATAGTTATATTACAGATTACGGAAGACTCGGACTGCCTTCGAGTATGAATCCTGCCAATAATGGAATGATAAACACAGAGCTTGGATTAAAATTTCATTCACAATCTGCAATGCTTGAATCAATAAGAGCAACAACAAGTGCAGGTGTTCGTCAAAAATGTGAAGGAGCAGTTTTTTGTGCAGTCTCAAGTGATGATACTTCAAATAATCCTCACAACCCAATGTACTGGTTAAATAAAGCCGGATCATTTGGAGATCTAGCGCAAACTGCAGGTACTAGAAATGGAAGAAGCGGAGGAAGATCAATTATTCCAGCAATGAGTTACGACCCTACTGTAGCTCCAGTCGCTATTAATAGACCTGAAGATTGTTTAGAGCTTATTTCACTTGGAAGAGTTCATTCAATTTTTGATGATGTTAAGGCCAAAAGAGTACTCCAAACAATTCAGTATATGAGTGAATCAAAACTAAATTCATTCTCGCAAAAAAGTTTACCAGAACAAGTTAGAGAAGTTGCTGCATGTGGCTTTTCTAAAACAAGTATTGATAGTCGCGTTCATAATAATACAAATAGATATTCACCTGGAGCAATAGACCCAAGACAAGATCCTACTGTTACTGCTGTCTATGACAATCTAAATAATAATAACCAAAGACAACAAGCTTCAATAGCTAAGTTAGTTTTAGATGGTTATATCGGAACAGGAACAATTGAAATCGGTGGGTTTGACTATCATGGTCGAACAACGAGGGTTGCTCAGGAGGATAAAGATCGTGAAGCTGGTGAGGCAATTGGAAGAATTTTAGCTCTTGCTGCTGCAAAACAAAGCGACGTGATGATCTATGTTTTTACCGACGGCGGAATTTCAAGCAACATGTCAATGGTAGATGAAAATGCAGGTGGAAAGTACAAGTTCACAAATGATGATGGTCAAAGAGCAGCTACATTTATGCTTAACTATCAACATGAAGGTGGAAGGCCAACACTTCGACACGGGACCAGTGGTTCAAACACTGTCAAAAGACAAGTCGGTCATGTTAAATCAAACTCAGCTGTAGAGAAGTCCGCAAATGTGATTAGTAATAATGTTACCAATTTAGCAAAAGCCGTTGTTGCAAATTACTTAGCTAAACATGGAGAAGAAGGACGTCTAAAAGAGATTGTAGGTGATAATCCTTTCGGAAATAACTTAAACGACTATTTAATATTCTAGGAAAGTAATGAAAAGAATTATTCAAATTAAAATCGTCCTTTTATTGGTTATAACATTTTTTGTTTTTAACCAATGTGGAAATCCATATACACCGAGACCGACAGAGTTAAAGTTTAGTGGTGGTGGAGATGCAGGGGTACTTTCAACAAACGCTTCGCTAGATTCTTTTGAAAAGACAGTTTATAGAGTGACAAGAAAGAACTGTATTGGCTGTCATAGTTCACAAAACCCAATCCACGCATCAGACGATGTTAAAGAAGCACATGATATTGTCGTTAATCAATTTAAAGTTAACTTTGCAAACGTTCCAAACTCAAGACTTGTCGCAAAGTTAAGAGATGAAGCACACAATTGTTGGTCTGATTGTTCTGAAGATGCATTAGAGATGCAAGAGGCGATAGAGCAGTGGGCAGATGTAGTAAATGCACAAGTAGAACTTGAGGATGAAGAAGAAGACGGTGGGGCAACAACTGGTGGTAGCAACACTGGATCCGGAACTACTACTGTCGTTACTCCAGGAATAAGTTCTTTGGCAGCTTTTTCACAGACAGTACATGAGATCACTAAGGTTAGGTGTACTACTTGTCACATAACAAGAAGACCATTTCATGCAAGTCCAAGTAATACTACGGCACATAATGGAATTTTAGATAATGCAGCAGTCGATTTTAATAATGTTATAAACTCTAGGCTTGTACAAAGACTAGCGAACGATGGACATTACTGTTGGACTAACTGTGCAGACGATGCAAATGAGATGAAGGCGGCCATCGATTCATGGAAAGCTTTACAAGAAGATACCGTGGTAGAAGTAAGTAATGATGGTAAAACAACAACGCTTTCTTTAAGTGTTGCTCAGGTCATTGCAACCAATCCAGTCAACGGTCAGCAGGGTGCGGGATATTTAGAGTATGATATTTCAACTCTTCTTGGAACGACTGAAGAAGTTATGCTTAGGTTTAAAGTTTCCGAATATGATGAATATAGTTATCTCATATGGGACCCAGAAATATTATCCAATACTGTAAGCGTGAAAGTGAAGGGTATTAAAACTTTAATCAATGGTTATTACAATCCTCAGCACTCAGTTTATACAGTTGTTGATACAACGACGACACCTCAAATGAGAAGTGTATCAAGTTCGTACCTTTTAGCTCTAAAAGATAAAGGTATTAATATTGATAAGTTTTCATTTCAATTTGAAATTATTCAGGTGGATAACTAAATTTCTGCTAATATCTTTTGCATGAAGCTCTTGGCATAATAAAGAGCTTCATCTTTTGAAAAATCGAACTCAATTTGTAACTTGCTTGCCAAATCTTCAAAGCTTTGTTGATTCTCAACATGCTTTAAAATTCTAGAAAAAACATCCACTTTTTGCCTGTAGGCTACTAGATCCGGAGTAAGGTCTATAGATTGCGATATACTATTCTTTGTAATCTCACATAAAACTTTATCTTGAGAACATATAAAAAGAATCTCTTCTATTCTTTTTTGGCTAGAATTTGGATTGTCTAAATATGGACAAAACTTTTTCTCAAAATTAACGGTTGAATAGTTTTCTTCGAAAGATTTAATAATTTCTTCGGTCGTTTTTCTTTTTGATATTTTTGATTTGTGAAAATTACTTGGGCCAATAAAAAGGTTTTTACCTTCTGGTTTAAGCAGCCTATTTGTTATTTGTAATGACTGGCCTAAATCCATATCTATAATATCGTAAAACCACGGACTGATAACAACATCAAATGATTCTTTTACAAAGGGGAGATCATTGAAGTCACAAAATACTTGAAAGTGATTGTGAGATGATTGAACCTTTTCAAACTCATGAGTATAGGAGAAGTCCTCTATCGACGATGGAAAGTCATTAAACTCACCAAGTTTAAGAGTTTTACCATTAAATAATTTTTGTGCTGACAGCATTAGATATGGGTTGATATCAGTAGCAATAATATTGGCACTAGATTGTAATGAAAGCGAGTGACTCAGACCACATGCTCCAGCTCCTAGTACTAAAATATTTTGCTCAGTACCATCCAAGTTTTTGAGAATGTAATCTAGATAAACATCATTTTCTTTTTTTCCCCAACTCCAATCTCTAAAAAGTAGATCTTGATAAGCTAGTATATTCTGTTGAGAATTAATAGTTACTTTTTGAGTCTCTTTCAAAAAAGGGTCTAATACCTTTTTTAAACTTTTGATATGAGAGTTTTTTGTCTTAATCAGATTTTGTATCTTCTCTTTGGTAGGACTTGCAAACTCATTGGCATTAAGTTTATTTTGAAGCGCTCTAGAATTACTTTGTTCAAATGAAAAGTAATTCTGTGTTAAAAATGACCACCGGGTAAACTCTTCGGATGGATTCTTATAAGCCCAAGGAATGCCAGAAATTCCTCTTTCCATGTACTCAGGAAGAAATAAATCTTTAATCAGTTCATTATCTTGCATTAATCTAATTCACCTATAACTTTTTCAACGACATCAAGTATTTCAAAGTTTGAAACTAAAGCCGTAATGTTTTTTATATCTATATAGAATACTCTGTCTTTATCGATTGGTTTCACATGCTTTCTTATAAGGGTATAAACTTCTTCTAGAGCCTTGTTTGATTTAAGTGGACGTAGTAGGTCTAGACCTTGAGTGTTACATAAAAATTCAATTGCTATACATATTTTTACATTTCGCATAACTTCGTGAAGTTTTCTTCCTGAGGTTACACCCATAGATACATGGTCTTCCTTATCAGTAGAAGTGGGAATTGAATCAACACTTGCTGGGTGGCAAAGGTATTTGTTTTCTGATGCAAGTGCGGCCATTGTTACATGAGCGATCATTAAGCCTGAGTTAAGCCCAGATTCTTTGATTAAAAAAGCGGGAAGATCAGAAAATGTTGGATTCATCATCTTCTCTACTCTTCGCTCCGAGATACTTGCGACTTCTGACATTCCCATTGCAAGGTAATCCATACAAAGTGCTAGTGCTTCACCGTGAAAGTTTCCACCTGAAATTACTTTTTTCTTATCAACAAATATAAGTGGATTGTCAGTTACAGAGTTTAGCTCAACTGTAATGACATCCTCAGCGTGTTTGAGAGTTTGTCTAATTGCACCGTGGACTTGAGGTACACATCTAAGAGAATAGGGATCTTGAACTTTACCACAGTCAACATGTGACTTTGATACTTCAGATTCTTCATCAAGTAACCTCGTTAGATTTTTTGAAACGAGGATCTGTCCTGGTTGAGGTTTTAGTGCAGAAATATCTTCGTCATATGCCTGCTTAGTTCCGCGAACAGCTTCAAGAGTAAGAGCCGTTGCAATATCTGCTATTTTAACAACTCTCTTGGCTTCATAAACTGCAAGTGCTCCAAGTGCTGCCATGACAGCGGTACCATTAATTAGCGCCAAACCATCTTTTGCTATAAGTTTAGCGGGCTCTTTATTGATATAATCAATTGCAAAATCTGATTTGATTATCTTGTCTTGAAATTCAACATCACCTTCACCAATTAAGGCTAAGGCAATATGGGCAAGTGGTGCAAGATCTCCAGAGGCTCCAACTGATCCTTTTTCTGGAACAACGGGTGTAATTCCATAGTTTAAAAAGTCTAATAAAAGTTGAACACATTCAAGGCTTACTCCCGAAAAACCAGAAGCCAGGCAGTTTGCTCGAAGTATCATAACTGCTCTTGTTGTTAACTTCGGGAATGGACTACCAACACCTGTGCAGTGAGAGCGTATTAAATTATATTGAAGAGTTGAGAGGTCTTCTTTAGCAATATGTTTTGAAGACAAGGCTCCAAAACCGGTATTAATTCCGTAAACAGCTCTACCTTCTTCAACAATTTGATCTACGTAGTCTCTAGACTTTTGCATTAGCCTAAGTGCTTCATCACTAAGCTTTACATGGACATCACCAACTTTTGCGTTACTAATTTCATATATTTGATCAATCGTGAGACTATTTCCATCAAGGACATAATTTTTTGCTTTACTAAAATCAACCTGCATTATTATTCCTATCGTAATTTGTTAACGGCATCAGCATAAGAGCTTGAGCCAAATATAAAAGAACCTGCTACTAAAATATCTGCTCCTGCATCTTTCAGTAATTTAGCGTTTTTATCTGTGACGCCACCGTCTACTTGAATTTTAAATTTGGCACCAAGAACTTTTCTTTTCTCATCTAGAGACTGTACCTTCTCAATTGTACTTTCTATAAATGACTGTCCACCAAAGCCAGGATTAACAGACATTACTAAAAGAAGATCTATTTCTTTCAAAATATAATCTGGTATTGAACATATTGGTGTTGCTGGGTTGAGTGATATACCTACAGAATTAAAATTCTCTTTGAGTTTTGAGATAGCACTGTCGTGGTGAGTGACAGCCTCCCAGTGGAAAGTAAAGTTCTTGAGATTTAGTTTTTTAAAAGTATCGATGTAATCAAGTGGGTTTGTAACCATCAAATGAGCGTCTAGAGCATGCTTAGTTATCTTGGAGATATCTTTAATGACACAAGCACCAAATGTTAGGTTGGGAACATAATGTCCATCCATTATATCTAGATGAAACCATATGTTTTCGAGATTATTGAAAGATTCAATTTCTTCTTGAAGCTTAAGAAAATTACAAGCAAGAATACTTGGTGCAATAATAGTCATAATAATTCCTATGGATTTACTCTTAAATCTTTGTCTAAACCATTAACAATAGTGATAACTTTTGTTTTATTTTTACCTTCAATTTGTAGGCTCAGAATTGAAAGAGTTGAATCTTTACATCCAATTAAAAGTGAGCTTGATGTAACTTTAAGTTCACCTGGTGGCAGTTTTTCTATTGATTTTTCAATCTCAAAAACTTTTACTCGTTTTTTACCTAAAAAACAAAAGGTACCAGGCCACGGGTCAAATGCTCTCATTTTATTATTAATTTCTTCATATGTTTCATTTTTAAAGTCGATCAATCCATCATTTTTTTTCAACGTTGGAGCAAATGAAACCGTGCTCTCATCCTGAGGAGTAAAATTTAATTGATCAGTAACAGTTAGATTTATAAAATCATTTAAAGTCAGGGCTGCTTGAAATTTAAGTCTTGTGTAGAGTTGTCCACCATTTTCATTTGGCGAGATGCTAGTGGGAGCTGAAATAACTAAGTCTCCAGCATCCATTTTTTTTACCATTTTTTGAATGGATACTCCTGTTGACTTGTCTCCATTTAGAAGTGCATATTGGATTGGTGCAGCACCTCTATATTTGGGTAGTAGGGATGTATGTATATTAAAACAACCAATTTTTGGTATCGACAAAAGATTATCACCCAGAAATTGAGCAAAAGCCAAGACAACGAATATATCAACACTTTCTTTTTTAAGTGAAGATAGAAAATCTTTATCTTTATTAATGTTATCGGATTGAAAATAATTTATTTTTTTATCTTTTGAAAACTGTATTACTTCCGGTGATTTAACATTTTGTCCTCTTCCAGAAGGTCTATCAGGCATAGAGACAACACTTAAAAGCTCTATATTTGGATGAGTTGATAACAACTCGAGAGCTGGAACTGCGAAGTCCGGTGTACCAAAAAAAACAACTTTTAATTTCTTTTTATGATTCATTACTGTTTTTTGGCTTTGGTTAACTTCTTTTTAAAGAATACTTTTTTTAAATTACTCAATCTATCGATAAAAACTTTACCTTCTAGGTGATCATTCTCATGTTGAATACAAATTGATAAAAGTTCATCAGCATTTAAAGTATGTTTATTTCCCTCAGTATCTTGATACTCAAGTTCAATTGTTGCAAATCTTTTAACATCCTCATAAATACCAGGTAGAGAAAGGCAACCTTCTTGGTAAACGGTTTCACCTTCCGTTTTTTTTATAACGGGATTGATAAATATAAGAGGGTTAAAATCACCTAGGACATATTCGTCTGAGTCTTCAGATGTCTCTTCTCGTGAGAACTCGACATCAACTACAAAAATTCTCTTACTCAGTCCAATTTGTGGAGCTGCAAGGCCAATTCCTGGAGCATGGTACATTGTATAAAGCATATCAATACAAAGTGTTTGAAGCTCTTCATTAAACTCAGTTACAGGTTCTGCAATTTTAGTGAGTACTGGGTCTGGGTAAGTCACTATGGGAAGTTCTTTACCGGTTAATTCATAATTTTCTAGTATCTTTTCCATAATGATTTATAGCATATTTCTTATCGTTTGCGAATAGGCTAGAGGGATCGATTTTTCTTAATCACAGCCAAAATATATAAAGTAAATATAGCGGGTATCCCCATAGTGGCCAGAAGTGGGTTCAAGCTTCCATTATTGCCCATTGCAATAACTGACGAATATATTAACCAGAAACCGATGGTAAAAATGAGTGTTAAAACGACACTTTTACCAAAAGATCCACCCCGTCGACTAGGAGAAAAAACTCCAGCAAGCGGAAATAGTGAGAAGATAACGCAAATAACCGACAAGGAAACTTTCTCATAAAGCATAATTTCATACTCGGAGGAGTTGATTCCAGTATTTTTTAATCGGGAAATAAACTGATAAAGGCTGAAAAATCCAAGAGTCGTAATATCAGATTCAAATTGTCCAAAATCACTCGGCTCCTCTTTAAGAGTCACCATTAGCTTCCCAAGCGGGCTTACTTTTGGAAAATCATTATTATCCAAGAATTGCATGACGTTTAGATTATTAAATTCCCACTTAAAGTCTTTAATATATTTAGCGTATTCAGCTTTGTATACACTTGTTGTTTTACCTTGAGGAGAATAAAAATAGAACGTTACTCCTTTGAGAACTTTGTTCTCGCGGTCATATGCTTTAAATGAAGTGAAGTAATTATCCGACTTATACCAAAGAAGCCCAGTTCCACCTAGGGATGAACGCGCTAAATACTTACTCTCGTTTTTACGAGACTTTTCAAATTCAACTCTTTTCGTTTTATTAGCTTGAGGCATTAAGAAACCAAGGTTAATAAACTGTGCTGCTGCAACTGTCAAAGAACATAAAAGAACTAAGATATAAATACGAAAAGCAGAGTACCCACCAGCAAGAATGGCTATGAGTTCACTGTGGCCTTTAAGTTTATTAATTGAGAAGAGAGTTGCAAGTAGAGAGCTTATTGGTAACATTTTACCCATAAGTTCTGGCATTTTAAGAATATACTCAATGAAAACTCGTCTTGCCGAATAGCTTCTAAGGAAACCGTTCACTATGTCTCCGACTGTAATAAGAATGAAAAGAACAATGACAGCCCCTAAGAGCGACTTGAACCATTCTTTTGCAATAATTTTAGATAGTAGGAACATCTTTTAAATATACTCGTTTCTGTAAATAATGAAAAGAAGGTTAAAATTGGTATAAACAGATAGTTCTTAGTAATTTGAAGTAGTTTATATTTTCTCATCTTTCTTATCATTAAAGGCGAAGATTTATAATACCAAGCGACAAGTGGCTCGCCAAAAGGCCATTGCAGAAGTTCTTGCTTAAAACTTCTCAGATTATTGGTGTGAAGGTGATCGATCCCGAAGCATTCAGTGGCTATAAAACACTTTTTTGATTGAACAAAAATTTCTGAATATGCTTCCGAATATTTAGCAGCAAACCTAGACCGTTTACCGTGAAGCTTATTATATTTTCTTAACATTTCTGCATTTAAAACTTGATAGGGTTGATTTGCTGTAAATTTAACAAATTGAGAAAGACACTTTTGAAAATTAATTTGAAGCTTTGGTGTCATCTCATTGATTCTGGCCATTTCCCAATAGACGTGACTAATTAATAAAAGTTCAGATAATTGAGTTGTATCATCAAAGTGAGATGGACTAAGAGTATAAATATCTGACACACCTTTTGTATCTGCCATTATTGTTAAATACTCGATATATTTTTGCATACATTGGACGTACTGCTTTGCTAAAAAAGCCTCTCTTCCATGCCTGGCTATAGTTATGCGCTTTGAGAATTTCTTCTCAAGATTAAGAATGCGCTGACGCTCTTTCTTATCATCTTCTTTAGATCCCATATTAAAAAATCACAGCTACTGATAGTGAGCTTTCTACAATTTTTTCATCTTCATATAGGTAGTCAGATTTTTCTTGAGTTACCTCGGATGTTTTTACTGCGTACTCAAAAGCGAGCCTTGGACCAATCCAAGAGATTCCCCAAGCGTTGCCTGCAAGTCCTGTAATATTGTCATGAAATCGTCCACCTCTGAGAAATAAGTCTTTGAAAAAATTTATTTGGAGAGCACCTTTAGTAACCGAGTTTTTATTAGGATCGTCGTTAAAATTTACTCCGTAATCTAGAACAAATACAAGGTTACTGATCAGGTTGTATTGCATTCCAACGGTTGCTCTTGCGTCTTCTTTGTTGGACAGAAAAGGGTCTACCAAAGTTGCTCCAATGGATAGCTCTTCGGAGAATATATGCATAAAGCCTAAAACGACTTGATGATATTTTTTCTCGTCGTTAGCTCTTATATCTTCGTCAGTAGTATAGCGATAAAGAAGTCCTAGAGATGACCTTTTTCCATAATTTGCAGCAAGTGAACTTGTAAATCTTAGTCTTTTATATTGATTCTCGGCTTGCCTTTGATAGCTGAAAGTTCCTTTTAGTTGACCTGAGGAGTCGGACAAGAGGTAGACTTCATTGGAACCATCAGAGAATTCACCGGATCTTTGCTCTGATTCGTTATTAAGCCTAGAGCTGCCTTGTTGATAATAAAATGCTGAAGTAGGTACAAATACTATAGAAGCTGGGTTTAGAAATGATGCTTCGTTTACAAGAACTGACGCAACTCCTGCCCCTGCTGTCGATTGGAGTCTTGTAGTCTCAAGTTCTCGAATAGCTGAGTTTGCACCTAAGCTTAATAGAGATAAAAAAATTATAAAAAAATGTGAATTGTTCATTTACTGCCTTATAATAGGATTTTAGTTATTATAGACAATGAGAATTATATGAACAAGAAGATAACCTTAATACTACTAACATTTTGCCTTAATAGTTTTGCCTATATTCCTACAGTAGATTCGATGCTGAGAAATGGTAGTAATCTCGATATCAGTGATAAAGTCACATATGGCTCAGTTGTTATAAATAGAATTAAAGCAGATGACGATGAGCTTGAAAGTACTGAGCCTTTGAAATCGAGTTACAAATTTCTTTTTAACTCAGATGTTAGTGGTGTCATTGATCTCGTTCAAGTCGATTACCGCGACGGTGTCATTTCTAATCAAACAATAAATAAAGTTAATACCTTTAAGAAATTTGACTACCAAACACTAAACTCAAGCAATCTTGAGACGAAAGCTTTTTATTCTTTAATGAGAAGTCTAATGGTTAATGAGTCAGATATGCTCGTATCACTTTTAAGCAGTCTCGATGGAAAAATTCAACCAAATAAAAAAAGTTTTAACAAGAAACTTCAGTGGCTTTTAAGCCGCTATAGAACTTATCTAAATAAGATTAATAATGGCGAAGATGCTGGTGAAAATCCACTTAAGCCAAGTGATCCAAAAAAACTAGCGGAAGTTAATGAAACACTAAACTCTGGGTTTATTGATGAGACGAGTAACCTTAAGAGAGTATTTAAAAATAAAAAGTTCTACCTAGTATATGAAAGTGACAAAGTAACACTTAAGTTCGATAACGATACTCACAGACTTTTAATGATGAAACTTATTGGTGATACGAGTGAGGTAGAATTTCAATTGCACAACTATGTTCTACTCACTAAAGATTTTGATTTTCCAGAAACAATTTATATGAGAATTAATCAAAAAAATTATGAAATTAATATGAGAAAACTTCAGGTTTTAAGCGACGATGCTAATGATTCTTACAATAGAGTACAGAGATATGAAAAATCTATCGGTGAGATCCCAGATCAGGTTACAACCCAGATAAAACCCTCTTTTATCCTTTAAATACAACTATTTACAATAATGATTAAACTTTTTTGATAAATGACCGATCAGAGTAGACGAGTACTAACACTTTGAGGTTTATATGAATAAAGTATTATTTGGTTTTTCAGTCCTGTGTCTGTCTTTCAGTTCCATGGCCCAATTAAATGGGACGTTAATGGGAGCACTATCAGACTCACAGGAAGACATTGAGACAACTACTGTCACAACAGTTAAACCAACTCAACTTACACAAGGTCAGTCAATGGACTCCACTGCAAGTTGTGATTCAATAGATCAAAGTTCCTTGCCACTGAGTTTCGTAATGGGACTTCTAAGAGGGAAGGGAGCAACACTAACCCCAACTCACAATCCTTCAACTGGTGAATTAAATATTTTTGGTGGGGAGATGATTGCCAACTGTAACTCACTTCTTGATTTTGTTTTTCATCCTGCAGTTAATGGTAATCCTCATAGTTTTGAAACTAGAATTAAGTCTTGTGGAAAAGCAAATTGTGAATATCAGGTTCAAGTTTTAGATGGTGAATCTATAAGTACTGAAACAAAATCATTTGCACCTAATATGGATGGATTTGTTTCATGTTTAAAAGAAACTGGAGTCTATGACGATGGCAAAATTAATAAAGCTAAAATTGTAAAAGCAAATTTTGATGTAGATAAGTCTGGCGTAACGGATACAAGTGAACTTGTTTTT
>Ga0307983_1000480_pt1 | contig 20371 bp, 18 predicted proteins | sample OrgLakmetagen991_FD_201845 | JGI IMG/M metagenome (GOLD analysis project Ga0307983, IMG submission 201845) | Saline water microbial communities from Organic Lake, Antarctica - #991 | ecosystem: Environmental > Aquatic > Non-marine Saline and Alkaline > Saline | place: Antarctica: Organic Lake...
CAAATATACGTTCCTCCATTGGATTCAAACGAATTGGATTGCTTTACTTTGTTTACCGCAATTTTTCGACGATTCATGCAACGGAAATTTATTAATAACTTAATATTCATTCTCTTTCTAAACCTTTTGGTGAAGCCATTTTGGATTTTAGGAATTGATGTCGCGGTGCAAAATAGAGTGGGTGCAGAAGAATATGGTCTTTACGCTCCTATTTTTTCCTTTGCTATACTTCTGAATATCATTTTAGATTTCGGAATTACGAATTACAACAACCGAAATATTGCGCAGCACTCTCACATGTTGAGGCGCTATTTTTCAGGAATTTTTAACGTCAAACTTATTTTAGGCCTTATATACCTGGGCACAACCCTCTTATTTGGGTTAGCTTTTGGGTACGAGGGTCGTGCATTTTGGTTACTTTTTGTGTTAGGAATCAACCAAATAATGGCTTCTATGGTGCTCTATTTACGCTCTAATATTTCGGGGTTGCACCTTTTTAAAACAGAGGGAATTTTGTCCATTATGGACCGAGTGGTTATGATTGGCCTTTGCAGCATTTTATTGTGGAGCGGTTACTTTGAAGGACGTTTTGAAATTGAGTGGTTTGTTTATGCTCAGTTTTGGGCCTATTTCATAACCGCCATCGTAGCATTTATATTGGTGTATGCCAAAGCCAAATTTTACAAAATAAAGGTAGACGTTGTGCTATTTCGGGTAATCTTAAAACAAAGCTTACCATTTGCGTTATTGGTGTTGCTCATGTCTTTTTACTACCGATTAGATTCTGTAATGATAGAGCGATTACTTCCAAATGGCAGGCTGCAAGCGGGCGTTTATGCTCAAGCTTACCGATTGTTAGAGGGGTTCAACATGTTTGGATATTTGTTTGCTGGTTTGCTTTTACCAATTTTTTCTAGAATGCTAAAAAACAAGGAATCTGTGGCTAAGTTGGTGCAAACCTCTTTTAATTTATTGTTCATTCCTGCAGTATCCGTTTCAGTAGTATCGTTGCTGTATTCCGAAGAGTTGATGGAAATTTTATACCTGGAACACATCGGAGAGTCTGCTGAAATTTTTGCCGTATTAATGGTTTCTTTTATTGCAATTGTCCTGACTTACATATACGGAACCCTGCTAACGGCCAACGGAAGTTTAAGACAATTAAACATTATCTCCTTAATTGGTTTGGTTGTAAACTTGGTTAGCAATTGGATTTTAATTCCAATTTACGGAGCATGGGGCGCTGCTATTGCAACTTTAGGCACCCAGTTTTTTGTAATTCTAGCACAGATAATTATTTGCAAAAAGCTATTTAAAATGCATTACGAAGCGACTTTTATTGTGAAGCAAGTTGCCTTAGTAACGGTTGGAATTATAGCATCCATCTATACTGTTTCTTATTTCTCAGATTTTAGAATTCACTCTATAGTAATCATTGCCTTTTTTGGCATATTGGCATTGTTATTTGGCTTGGTAAATAAAAACGATGTTCTAAAAGTGTTGAAGAAAGGATAATTCTAAACTTTCACCCACCTCTCAAACATTCCTCTAATGTGCATCTCATCTTTTTCATTAAACGTTAGTCCAATTTGAACTCCATCAGTTAGGTTTTCAATTTTAGCATCCAAATTGTTTTTGTCAATTATTGGCAAAATAGTACCCATTAAATCAAAACCAATTTTAAAAGAGAGGCTAGCTTGGGGTTCGACTTCTATAATTTCATTCTCTTTCAATGCTAGCGCTGCCCCTAATTTATAAGCTTGTATGAGGCCACCAACACCTAGCTTAGTTCCACCAAAGTAGCGAACAATAGCAATGTAGGTGTTTGTAATTCCTGCAGACCGTATTTGCCCTAAAATTGGAGCTCCTGCAGAATTAGCTGGTTCACCATCGTCATTTGCAATGTAATATTCCTGATCACCAATCCCAGTTAAAAACGCTGAGCAAATGTGCCGGGCTTTAGGATGTTCTTCTTGAATCTTTTCCAAGCACTCCTTTACATCTTCCTTAGATTGAATAGGAAAAGCATAGCCATAAAACTTGCTTCCTTTTTCTTTAAAGAATGAAGTGGAAGTCTTTTTTATGGTTTTAAAGGTGCTCATGCAGAGAAAATTATGAGCAGCAGCGCCACAACAGAGACTAGAATTCCTATTTTATTCTTCAGGGAAAACTGCTCTTTGAAAATGAGCAGTGAAGCAACTGCAGTAGTTAAAACCACACCCATGTTGTTTATTGGAAATACAACAGAACTTTCTAAATCGGTGTGGTTAAAAATTGAAATCAGAAAGAAGATAGAGCCGTAATTAATAACGCCTAAAATGACACCACCTAAAAGAGTATTTCTACTAAAATCTCTTTTCGACTTGTCTAAGCTCATTCCAACAATTCCTATCGTAAAAGCCGTTAAAAAGGTCATGGCAGGAAATAGCTTTGCATCAAATTCAGTGGCACTTAGATACACTTCTTGATTATATTTCAAAAAGGTATCTATAAAGCCCGAACCTAAGAAAAGAACCAGTGGTATTGCAAGGAGTCTTTTGTCGAATTTTTTACCGTCCACTTTTTCTTTGTGGGTAGAAAGATAAACTCCAATTAATGCTAATATAATTCCAACTATTTTGGTGGCATTTACTGCATCGTTGTAATAAATTATGGCAAAGCCAACAGGAATAATCAAAGCCATTTTATTGGCAATAGAAGCTACTGAAGCGCCTAATTTTTGGGCGGTAACTGCCATTACATTGAAAAGAGAGATGAACACTACGCCTAAAATAAGACTATTTACAAACCAAGGCGATGTGGTTACCCTTTCAAAAGAAGGAGTCTCTCCTAATGTTGCGAAACCTGTTATGCCTGCAATAAAGTAGTTCACAACGATGGCGGTGAAAGTATTTACCTTAAAACGCTCAAACGATTTAAAAAGGATGAAGATAGCAGCAGAGCAGAGAATGCTTAAGAGTAAATAAATCATGCTTTAGGATTGCTATAAATGCTTAACGTGTCGTTTTCAATATTCTCGTTGCTTTCGAGGTTACCTTGGAGTTTTGGACTTTTTATTCCCTTTTCTATTTCCTTTTTTGTGCGAAAAACTCTCGCTTCATCCCAAAGGTTGGCATCTATAAATTGCTGTAATGTGTTTGCCCCTCCTTCAATAATAATGGAAGTAATGTTTTTTTCAAAACAAACCTGAGCTATTTGAAGTGGCAAATCGTTGGTAAAATTGACAGAGATATATTCCACATATTCGTCTCGTTTATTTTGTAGGGAGTTGATTGCAATTGTCTTTGCAGCATCACTGTAAATCTTTGTACTCCTTGGAACGTTAAGGTTTTTATCAATTAAAAACCGAATTGGGTTGCTTCCTTTCACTTCCCGAACGGTGAGTTCTGGGTTATCAATTAATGCAGTTTTTTTGCCAACAAGAATGGCCTGTTCTTCTGCTCTCCAGGTGTGCACCAACTGTTTCGAAACTGCCCCAGTAAGCCAAACTTGCTCCGATTCCTTTCCCATAAATCCATCTTTACTTTCTGCCCATTTCAATATAATATAAGGTCTTTTTTTCTGGTGAAAAGTTAAGAACCTTCTGTTGACTGTTTTTCCTTTTTGTTCCAGACAGCCAACTTCAACGTCAATGCCTGCATCTTTTAATTTATGGACTCCACTGCCAGCTACTTTTTCGAAAGGGTCCGTATTGCAGATGACGACTCTTTGCAGGTTGTGCTTTACAATTAAATCAGCGCAAGGCGGTGTTTTGCCAAAGTGCGAGCAAGGTTCTAAAGTAACATACATGGTTGAACTTGGCAGAAGGGTGCGGTCCGTTACAGATTCTATCGCATTTACTTCGGCATGGGCTTCTCCATTTTTTCGGTGATAACCTTCTCCGATAATTTTTCCTTGGTGAACAATGACTGCGCCGACCATTGGGTTTGGAGCGGCGGTAAATCTTCCCATCACCGCTAGTTGCAGCGCTCGGTTCATGAATATTTCGTCCAGTTCTGTCACAAGGTCAAAAGTAGATAAAATACTAACTTCGGCAACTTAAATATAGAAGAGTAAGCCAATGACAATTGCCGAATTTTCAACAAGCTTTAAAGAGGGTTTTAAAGATCAATTCCATGGAAATGAGCTCGGTAATCACCTATCGATTTTATACGATTTCTACTTGGGTTATGGTAGAGCTCAGGTTGCGTTAAACGGCGCGGAACAGATTGAGGCGCAGGTATTGCAAAAACTCAATGAAGCCCTTACTCAATTGAAACAGCACAAACCAATTGATTACATTTTACAACAAAGCATCTTCTACGGAAGGGCGTTCTTTGTGGATGAAAGTGTTCTGGTACCTAGGTCGGAGACGGAAGAGCTGGTGCAATGGATTCTGGAACGGGAAGAAACCAATGGCAAGACTATTTTAGACATTGGAACAGGCAGCGGCTGTATTCCCATTACTTTGTTTTTGGAGGGCAATTTTGCGAAGGTAGATGCTACTGAAGTTTCTGGAAGTGCTACAAAAACAGCTAATAAAAATGCTCGATTACTTGGAGCAGAAGTGCATGCAGTGGTGCAAGACATTTTAAGTGAAGTTCCTGATTATCAATACGATATTGTGGTCAGCAATCCGCCTTATGTAAAAAGAGAAGAGTTAGAAGCCTTAGATAAAAACGTGGTGGAGTACGAACCCGTTATTGCCTTAACACCAAATGGCGATGATCCTCTGCTTTTTTATAAAAGAATGGTGGAGATTGCTCCTCAAATGTTGAAAGCAAAAGGCATTTTGTATTGGGAAATTCACGAAGATTTAGGTGCTGAATGTGTCGCTATTTTAGAAAAAGGAGGATTTGAGGAAGTTGAATTGAAAGAGGACATTTACGGCCGAGACAGGATGATTCGGGCTAAATTAATCTAACGACAGGTTTTAGAATACGCATCTTTTGCGTTTTCCTCACCAAGGTTAGCTGCTTTCAAAAATGCCTTGCAGGCTGCAGTTCTATTACCAAGGTTCTGCTCTAAAATTCCTTGTAAAAAGTATGCCCGTCCATATTTGGGGTTAATTTTTTGAGCGCGCAGTAAATCCTGCTTTGCCAAATCTATGTTTCTTGTTTTTAGGTAAGCAAAAGCTCTATTGGTGTAGGAGTCAGCTCTTGGTTGTAAAGAAATACTACTGGAATAATCCGAAATGGCTTCTTGTAGTCGGTTCAGTTTCGAGTATTCATTTGCTCTGTTAAAGTAGGCGTCTGCATGAGGTTGTAAGGCAATTGCTTGATTGAAATCTTTTATTGCTGCTTCAGAATTTCCTGCTTGTGCCAGTAAATTTCCTCTATTCGAATAAGCATCCGCATAGTTTGGTTGCAATTCAATTGCTTGATTGAAATATTGAAAGGCTTCTTTGTTTTTATTTTCTTTTAATACGAAAGATCCAAGGTTATTGTATGCTTGAGAAACGGTTGGGTGTGTCTCCAATACAGAAGTCCATAATGTTTTATCGTTCTCCCAAATGGCAACCCTTTGAAAGGAAAGAATCGCCAACAAAACGAGAACTGGACTTAAAACATAAGTCAGGGTGGAACTTTTAAATCTCTGAATGCCAAAACCTAAAATTAGCAACAATCCAAAAAGGGGTAAATATAAATAGCGATCTGTAGTTATTTGGTTGCCAAATGGTACAAACTGCAGAACTAAAATAATGGTTGCCACGAACCAACCGACACCTAATAAGAAAAGGCGTTTCTTTCGTAACAGGTAGATAGAAATAATAGAAAGTAGAATGCCTAAAGGGCTGACGTAATAAATTAGGGGTAATGTTCCTTCTGTTAAAGAGGGGTAAGGGTAGAAAGCAGAAAGGGGATATGGAAAAATAAACTTAAGGGGATAAAATAGAAAAGAGTGACTCACTAAAAAAATACGATCTAGTGTGCTAAATGTTTCGGTTAAATCAGAAAGGTGTCCTGCTGTTTCTCGTCCAAAAATAGTTACTACTCCAAACAAAATGGATATTGCAAAAAATGGAACTTTTTGCAATAGAGTCGTGCGGGTCAATTTTGGAGATATGTAATAGTCGTAAGCTAATAGAATGATTGGGAACACCACTGCTGCTGACTTAGATAGGCAAGATAAAATAAATAAGATGAAGCAAAAGACAAGGTGCTTTTTCTTTTCCGTGCTTCGGTACTTTAAGTAGAACCCAAAAGCCAATAAAAAAAACAGTGAAAATAACAGATTACTTAAGGCTGAAATCCATGCAACAGATTCTACTTGTATGGGGTGAACTAAGAATAGGACAGCGAGTAAAAAGCCAATAGATTTAGAAGATAGGAAATGGCGCAACAATTTAAATACAAGAAAGCAATTAATCGCATGCACCACCAAGGATAATAAGTGAAATGCGGCAGGGTTTTCTCCAAAAAGAGAATAAGTTACTGCATAAAAAAAAGTGGTAACAGGTTGATACATTCCAACAGTGAAGCCAGAAAACATTCCTTTAATAGATTCAATATGGAGAGACTTCACGAGAGGGTTGTCTACTACCTGAACGTGGTCGTCTAAAAATGTGAAGGAATTTTGAATGCCTGGAACATAAATGGCACATGCAATAACTACGATAACTAGCCAATGAAAAAGTCCTTTATTCCATTTCATGGTATAATATTACGAATTAGGCTTCCATTTTATTTGGTACTTAACACCGTTTTTATTTTCGTATTTCATTTCTGCTTCTAACTGATATACCAACGTTTCTATTAGTAGAAAACCAAAAGACTCCTGTTTCTCAATCTGGGTTTCATCACTAAACCCTTTGCCGTTGTCAGCAATTTCTAAGTGTATTATGCCTTCCTTTTTGAATAAGTTGATGTTTATCTGGCCATTTTCTCCTTTGGGAAATGCATGCTTCAGTGCATTGGAAACAATTTCATTGATTAGCAGGCCACACGGTACTGACTGATCTAAATGGAGGTGAATTTCTTCTAAATTCATCTCAAGCTTTATTTTAGTTTGGTCTATTTGATAAGCTTCAACCAACTTGGGAATTAGCTTCTCTACATATTCACTGAATGGAGCTTCAATGCCGTCTTTTCGTTTGTATAAGCTTTCATGAATTAACGACATAGAGTTAATTCTGCTTTTGCAATCCTCGATCACTTTTTGAATTCTTTCGTCGGGAATGTATTGCGTTTGCAGGCTTAACATGCTGGAGATTACTTGCAAATTATTTTTAACACGATGGTGTATTTCGTTTAGTAGTGATTCTTTTATTTCTAGTTCTTCGCTAATTTGTTCTTGTTTACCTGAAAGTTGCCTAGATAATTTTTCATTTCTAAAAAGCATACCGACAGCCAAGATCAATAGCAGAATTGAACAAAAAGCGACGACTATTGCAATGATTAATTGCTTTTGTTTCGTTTCGTTTAATAATTCTTGAACTTTGGCTCTTTCTTCTGCTAATAGTAACTCAAACTGTGCCTCTTCCACCTGAAACTGATGTTTCATTGCATAGTTTTCTAACACTTTTAAGTCAAGGTCTAAGCTATCTTGAAAGTTCTTATAAATTTTAAGATACCGATAACTACTGTCGATTTGATTTAGTTCTTCATAAGTTAGTGATAGTTGTTCTGCTGCGTCTTTGATGCTTTCGTAATGTTTGATAGAATCTGCAATTTGGTACGACCTTCTTCCTGCTATTAAAGCTCCCGGAACATTCTCCTCGTCTAAAAGTATTCTTGATTTTGTCAAATAGGCTTGACCTACTCCGACTGTGTGCTTTGCCAAAAGGTTGGACTCAATGCTCAGGTTGTTGTAGTATTTTGCGCTGTCGTTTTTCCCCAGTTTCCAATACCCTTCCCCTAGCAACAAATAGGTATTTCCTTTCTCCAGCTCCCTGTTATTTGACTCAAAGTACCGCACAGATTTCAGCTGTTGAGAAACACTAGTACGATAATTCTTCAACATTAGGTTTATTAAACCTATGTTAGATAGTGCTTTGTAAGTGCCATTAGAATTCTCAGTAGTTTTAAATGCAGTAAATGAAAGTTCGTAGTATTGCAACGATTGGTTGTAGTCCTCTAAAAAGAAATAAATATTTCCCAATTGAAGATAAGCCATAGCTAGCTTGTCTGGTTTTTTCGTTTCTTTAAAAAGATCAATTGCTTGAAAAGCAAATTTTATCGCAGCTTCATAATCTCCTTTTGCATAGGTTATGGCTGATTTATTCATGTTTAGTTCACCAACTTGCTTTTTATTCCCCACTTTCGCATAAAGCGCAATTGCTTGGTCAACATTAACGTTACAGCTATCGTATTGGAAACTGTAAAAATAGTAAGGGGCTAAAGTTTGGTAAAATAGCGCTGCGCTTTCAGAATCATCTTCTTCTAGTGCATTCTTTATGACCTTACGCAAGAAACGTTTGCCGGTAGAGTATTGAAAGTTTCCTTTAAGGAAATCAGAGTGTGCTTTTACAATTTTCCTTCTATCTGCTTTAGTTAGTTCATCCAAATGCAGTTGGTTAAATTGCTGAAGCGCCTTTTTATATTGTATTGAATCTTCCTTGTCAAAATAAAACTCAACAGCTATTTGCCAGCCCCGAGCTCTTTTAATTAGATCGTTTGACTCCGTAAGTTCAATTACGCTATCTGGTAATACTTCCTGACTTAAAACAGATGAAGAGAAGAGAATAAAAGTCAGAAAACTTAAAAGGCTAGCTTTTAAAGTTTTCATAGAGAATTTAATTTACTTGTAAAGGCTCAATAATTGTTTCACCATATTTTTTGAACCCATAATGGTTGGAACTCTTTGGTGTAATTCTTCCGGCTCTATTTCCATAATCCGTTGGGTTCCTGTACTAGCAATTCCACCTGCCTGTTCCATTAAAAATGCCATTGGGTTACATTCGTACAGCAAGCGCAATTTGCCCTTTGGTGCTTTTGTAGTTTCTGGATAGATAAAAATACCACCCTTGATCATATTTCTGTGAAAGTCAGCAACCATGGAGCCAATATATCGAGCGGAATAAGGTCTGTTCGTTGGTTTGTCTATTTCTTTACAGTACGCGATGTAGTTGTTAATGGCATCCGAGCAATAGGCTAAATTACCTTCGTTCATGGAGTAGATTTTACCGTTTTTTGGAATTTTTAATTGAGGGTGCGACAAGCAGTATTCTCCAATTGATGGATCCAATGTAAAACCATTAACTCCATTACCAGTAGTGTAAACAAGCATGGTGGAAGAACCATAAATAACGTAACCTGCCGCTACTTGATTAACTCCTTTTTGCAAGTAGTCTGCTTCCGTAGCGATTGTACCCACTTCTGAAACTCTTCTGTAAATGCTGAAAATGGTGCCAATGGAAACATTTACATCAATGTTAGACGAACCATCTAGCGGATCAAATGCAACAATGTATTTGCCGTCTTTAGAGCGTGGGTTGTCGAAGGACAAGTACTCATCTACTTCTTCTGAAGCAATTCCGCAAGCCTCTCCGCCATTTTTTAAGGCCGCAATAAACTGCTCATCTGCAAAGACGTCAAGCTTTTGTTGCGTTTCTCCCTGAATGTTTTCTTGCGTAGTAGCTCCTAAAATATCCGCTAAACCAGCTTTGTTTACCTCTCTATTTACAATTTTTGACGCAATCACTATATCGTTCAATAGTCTGCTTAACTCTCCGGTTGCGAAGGGAAAGTCATCCTGTTTATCGGCAATAAATTCACTCAACGTTCTAACTCCTGACATAGTAACTTTATTTTAATTGGCTTAAGGTCGACAAATATCGTAAAATTCAAAGGTTTAGTAAAGCTAAAAAATAGCTGTTTATTTTGTGCTTGTATCGCTAAATTTGCAGTAAAAACTATGAGTTTTGTCATTCGCAGAGGGATTAAATCAGATTGTCCACGCACGTTAGAATTAATATACGAGTTGGCCGAATACGAAAAGGCCCCTGAAGAGGTATCGATTAGTTTAGCAGATTTAGAAGAGGATGGGTTTGGAGCGCAGAGCATTTACAAACTATTTGTTGCGGAGAAGGATCAAGAAGTAATTGGAGTGGCGATTTTTTATGAAAAATATTCTACTTGGAAAGGGAAATGCACTTACTTAGAAGACTTGATTGTTACTCAATCTCAGAGAGGGATTGGTGCTGGTAAGGCCTTGTTTGAAGCAGTTATACAATTCGCCAAAGAAAATAATAGTGGGCGAATGGAGTGGCAAGTGCTGGATTGGAACAAACCTGCTATTGACTTTTATAAGGCCTACCATGCGGAGTTAGATGGCACTTGGTTTAATGGAAGATTTACGAAAGAGCAGCTACAAAAAATTAACGTCTAACATAAAATATGAAGGTATTTAAATTTGGAGGAGCCTCCGTAAAAGATGCAGAAGGAGTAAAAAATGCTGCGAGTATTATTAAAAGTCAGTCGGACGAAAAGCTGGTCGTAATAGTATCGGCAATGGGAAAAACGACCAATGCTTTGGAGGGTTTATTGGAGTCGCATTTAAAGAGGAGTAAAGATGTTTTTCAGCAATTAGAGGCACTAAAGTTATTTCATGTTGAGGTCTGCAACGATTTATTTGAAAATAAGCAGAATCCTATTTTTCAAGAATTGCACAATACGTTTGTCGAAGCGGAATGGCAAATTGAAGATGAACCGATAGGGACAAGGGGATTTGAATACGATCAACTGATTGGGTTAGGGGAGTTGCTTTCCACCAAAATACTTTCCGCCTACTTAAATATTGTGGACATGGACAATCTTTGGGTAGATGCTAGAGATGTGGTTCGAACGGACAACACTTACCAGGCTGCCAAGGTAGATTGGGAGGAGACGGAGAGGCTGGTGCAGCAAAAGTTCAAAACAATTCGAAAAAACATTATAATAACACAAGGTTTTATTGGTTCAAGTTCAGAGAATTTTACAACCACTTTAGGGAGAGAAGGATCAGATTTTTCTGCTGCTATTTTTGCAAGTTCCTTGGATGCAAAAGAGGTTGTTATATGGAAAGATGTAGAAGGAATGTTGAATGCTGACCCAAAGCACTATTTGTCAACAGTGAAACTAGAAAACATTTCCTACAAAGAGGCGGTGGAGTTAGCCTATTACGGTGCGTCTGTTATTCACCCAAAGACAGTCAAGCCACTTGAAAACAAAAAAATACCATTGTATGTGAAGTCGTTTAAAAATCCAATTGCAACTGGAAGTTTAATCGATGGAAACTCTTCTCGTGACCGAGAGATCCCTTCTTACATTCACAAGGAGAATCAAATTCTGGTATCTTTTAGTTCACGAGATTTTGATTTCATTGATGAGCAAAAGCTTTCTGAAATATTTCATCTTTTTTCGAATATTGGGTTGTCTGCTAATATTTTACAAAATTCAGCAATTAGCTTTACCGTTGCCTTTGATTTCCACGAAGCAAAAATTGAAGAATTAAGAAACAAGGTTTCAGAAAAATATAAAGTGGCTTATAATCAAGGGGCAACATTAATTACCATTCGGCACTTTACAGAGGAAATTATTGCAGATTTGTTGCAAAATAGAACCGTATTGCTAGAACAGAGAACTAGGAGCACCGCCAGATTTGTTCTGGCATAGGCTACTTCGGCAACTTGCAACCAAAATGTTTTAGTTGCAGTCTTTCTGATCAATCTTCTGATTAAGAAGTGTATTGGTAACAATTTGGGAAGCTCAGAAGGATGGGGTTCCTCTCTTTGTTTTTAACTAAATTTGACAACTTTTAAAATAAGAGCCAGCTATGAACGATCAGTCTTACGACATCAACTCAAATGGTATATTCCACTTTCTGAGAAAGAGAAGAAATGTGCTCCTGATTACTTCCGGATTGGCATTTATTTCTGCGATTATATTTTCGCTTCTAATTGAAGATAAATACGAATCATCCGTCGTCCTTTTCCCATCTACAACAACATCTATTTCAAGAGCATTACTGAACGATGAAAATTATAAAGAGAAAGACTTTTTAGAATTTGGAGAGGAAGAACAAGCGGAGCAATTGATACAACTTCTTAACTCCGATGCAATAAGAGAGCACATCATTCAAAAGTTCGATTTAATGAACCATTACGATATTAATCCAGAGGAAGAGTATCGTCAAACTAAAATGTATCAAGAATATAAGGCAAATATTGATTTTTATCGAACGAAATTTATGTCCGTAAAAATTGAAGTGTTAGATACAGATAAGGAATACGCAGCAAATATTGCAAATGAAATTGCCGCTAAGGTAGGTGAAGTACGCTCTGATATTTTGAAAAAAGTTGCGCGTCAGGGGTTTCAGATTGTGGAGCGTGAATTTAATAGTCTGGTAGCTGAAATTAATCGAATGGAAGATACTTTGAATCAGATAAGAGCAAAGGGAGTTCAAGATTACGAAACACAGGTTGAGGTGCTAAGTAATCAATATGGTGCAGCTTTAGTAAAAGGAAATGCATCGGCAGCTAGAGAGATTGAAAACAAGTTGGACACCATTTCAAAATATGGTGGTAAATATTTGAGTTTAGTCCAACAAATGGAATATGAGCGAGAAAAGTTAAGTGACCTTAGAAAGGTATATACTGAAGCTCGAGTAAACGCAGAGTCAACTATTGATCAGATTTTCATCGTTAATAAGGCATACGCATCAGAAAAGGCCAGCTACCCGATAAGGTGGTTAATAGTTGTAGCTTCTACTGTAGCTACATTTCTTTTCACCATGATTGTATTAATCTTATTTGACCCAAAAGCATAATATGGAAATAATTGATACAAAGAATCCTATGAAGTCCAATATGGAAATAGTACAATTTGCAGCCAAAAAGTGGAAACTCTTATTTGTGATAGGAGCCATCGCAGGCATTTTTGCTTATGTTTTTTCTTTACCTCAGTTTATTCCACCAAAGTTCAAATCTGAGGCGGTTATTTACCCTGCAAACTTGGGGCAATATGCAGAAGAAAACGGCTTGGAACAAATGCAGCAGTACTTGGAGTCAAACGAGCTAAGGGACTACATTATTGAAAAGTTTAATCTCTACGACGAGTACGACATTAACCAAGAAGATCCAAACAAGCGCACCTACATGAACGCTGCATATGCAGAGCACATTACGTTTGAAGAAACGAGATTTGAGTCCATTAGAATTAAGACATTGTCTACCGATCCGGTGAAAGCGCGAGATATAGCTGCAGAAATTATCGAAGAGCTGAACCGAATTATTCGAAGAACGGAGCGTAAAAAGTATGAAGAAATCGTTGTCATCAACAAGAAAATGATGGACGACAAAAAAGCGCACCTAGATAGTTTGGAAAAAGTAATTAGAGAGATTAGTACGAAGTATGGAATATTAGATTACATCACTCAATCCGAAAGGGTTACGGAGAAGTACATGGATTTTTTACTTTCCGGGAAAAAGGGGAAAGATTTCGAAGAGGCAAAGACCTTATATGAAAATCTACAAAAACATGGGCGCAAATATCACGATTATCATGCACAGCTGAATATTGTCAATGAGGATTACATGAGTCGTTTGGAGTCCTACGAGCATGCGAAAAAGAATTTGATAAAAATTCAAACGTATTCTAACGTCTTGGTAAATCCAGAAGTTTCAGATAAAAAGTCTTACCCCATTCGTTGGCTAATTTTGGTAATTGCAGTTTTTGCTTCAATGGGATTTACCTTTGTTATGTTATTGGTCTTAGGTTACCAAAAAAAGTAAGATGTCTGAAGAGTTAAAGTCAAATTGGGTATTGATTTTGAGCTTCTTGTTCATTATGACCAATAGCGCCTTAATCGCATCAGAGCAATATTGGTTTGCGATTATACCCTTTGCCATAGTGCTCTTGTTTATGGCTTTTGTGGCAACCGATAAGCTCATGTGGTTTATCGTTTTTACTACGCCACTATCATTGAATATAGAGGAGCTCGAATTTGGTGGGGTGGGCATGTTTTTGCCCACAGAGCCATTGTTGTTTGGCGTTATGCTCATATTTATTCTTAGAGTGCTTTACGATAGAAAGTACGACATGTCTGTTTTGAGGCATCCAATTACTATAGCCGTTCTAATTAATTTAGCTTGGATTATCATTACCACGTTGACTAGCACCATGCTTTTCGTGTCGTTAAAATTCCTTTTGGCTAGACTGTGGTTTATCATTGCATTCTATTTTATAGCGACACAGCTTTTTAAGAAAGTTGAAAATATTCGATTGTTTTTTTGGCTGTATCTAATTCCATTGGCAGGTGTAGCACTTTACACTTTTTTACACCATAGTCAATATGGTTTCGCAGAACGACCTGCACATTGGGTGATGCAGCCTTTCTTTAAAGACCATACAGTTTACGGGGCGGTAGTCGCAATGATGTTTCCTATAATGGTTTTGTTGTTCATTCTCAAAAGGTATAAGAGGTATCGGATTATTACAGCGTTAATGATTGCAGTTCTTGCCATGGGTATTATATTTTCCTACGGTAGGGCAGCATGGATTAGTTTACTGGTGGCATTTGCTGTTTCTTTGATTTACGTGCTTCGTTTAAAGGGGACTTTTGTGCTTTCAGCGGCAGCTTTGGTCCTACTTTTTGCCGGAATTTTCTGGACAGACATCATAGACAAATTAGAAAAGAACGAGCAAGATTCTACATCAGAAAATTTAGGGGAACACGTTCAGTCCATTACCAACATATCTACTGACGCTTCCAACTTAGAGCGGATCAACAGGTGGAATTCCGCAATAGAAATGTTCAAGCGTAAACCAATTCTTGGTTGGGGCCCCGGAACCTATGCTTTTCAATATGCTCCGTTTCAATCGTCTGAAGATGTCACGATTATTAGTACAAATGCTGGAGACGGAGGAAACGCACACTCCGAATTTATAGGACCGCTAGCAGAGGAAGGATTGTTAGGAGGACTAACATTCATCCTGATTTTAGTGATGTTTTATTATCGAGCGTCCTTGTTGTATTACAGATTGCCAAAAAGCGAACTAAGAACGATTGTGTTCTTTATTATCCTCGCGTTTACTTCTTACATTATCAATGGAACGCTAAACAATTTCTTAGATACCGATAAGGCTAGTGTGCCATTCTGGGCATTCATAGCAATGATTGTTGCGATTGATTTAAACAGCGAAAAGTTTCTAGCTAAAGAAACTGAGCAGCTAGAAAAGTAATGTCATCATCTAGTCCTATGTTTGTTTTGCTTTGCTGAATTAGCGCAGTCAATGAATCTTTGACTTCAGAAATATTTTTTTTGTGCTTTAAAATGGAGGCTATTCCTTCTCCCTCTAGTTGATTGCCTTTTTCGTCAGACATTTCGGTTAATCCATCCGTAAAGCAAACTAGCATGTCTTTTTTATCTATCGAGACTACACCTGTTTTAAGAGACGGTAATTTTTCAAACATTCCTAAAATTGTAGTCCCATTTTTAAGTTGTTGAACTTTCTTATTTTGCAGTAAGAGTGGAGGTTGATGGCCGCAATTAACATAACTCAGTTCTTTTTTTGTTGGGTCAAAAATGCCAATAAAAAGGGTAATAAATTTTTCGAAGTTTGCTGATTCAATTATTTTTTGATTACATAATTCAATCAGATCTTCTAAGTTGTTAGCAATTCTAATTAAAGCTCTAAGGTTCGCTTGAAAATTCGCCATTAGCAACGCAGCAGAAATCCCTTTACCTGAAACGTCAGCAATACAAAAAGCAGTTTTACCATCTGGTAAGGGAATTACATCGTAATAATCGCCTCCAACCTCACTATGGGGCATGTAAAGCGCAGTTACTTTTAAGGTAGAGCTATTTGGAAGTGATTTGGGAAATAAAAGCGTTTGCATGCTTCGAGCTAATTCTAACTCTTTATTTATTGAAGCTTGTTTTACTTCTTGCTTGTTTAGTCGCTTATTTTCTAGAGCAACAACGATAATATTAATTAAGGTTTGGATAAAACGTAAATGTTTGATTATCGGGCTAATTTCCATTTTTTCTCCTTCAATATCTGCTAAAAGGGCGAAAGCTAGAGGTCGGTCTTCGTGAAAAACAGGTATCGCAATGTCGAATTTGCTAAGAGAAGGACTGGTTTTATCTTGGTTTATTATTCCAATATCTTTAAAAGAATCAATTAAGGTGGAGACGTTTATTTTTTCGCACACACTTTTGTCGATTCCTTCGCTAATGGAAACCTTCCATTTTTTTGAATCGAAAGTAAACAGTGCTAGTTTCGCAATGTTTAAGTTTTTTGTTAGAATTGATTTTAGGATAGAAAATAAATACTCTTCGGAGGAATTATCGTTGATGGCATTGGTGATGTTTAAGAGGGTATCTAACTTCGATTTAGATTGTTGAAGTTTTCCTATTGCCCGTCTTGTTTTATCATCTGTCATTCCTTGCTAAACTTACTAAAAAGTTCGGGAAGCCTCCTTACCATGGCCATCTCTTTGAATTTGGCTCTACTTTCATCTACGGGACTTCCTAAGTAGGTTTTGTTACCCTCCAACGTTTTTCCAACTCCACTTTGCGCATAGAGTATTGTTTTATCTCCTATAGAAATTCCGCTCGCTATTCCAACTTGACCCCAAATGGTAACTTCATTTCCAATTTCAACGCAACCTGCAATCCCTGCTTGCGCTGCGATCAAACATTTTTTGCCAATTATGGTATCGTGTCCTATTTGAACCAAATTATCAATTTTCGTTCCTTCGCCAATGGTGGTAATGGCAGTAACTCCCTTGTCAATGGTGCAATTAGCTCCTATTTCTACATTTTTTTCTATTAATACCGATCCGTTACTATTTAATCGATCGAAATGAGTGCCTCTATTTTTATAATAGAATCCAAAAGAGCCCACGACCGTTCCGGATTGTATAATGACATTGTCCTCTATGGTCACATCGTTAAGAAGCGAAACATTTGGAAAGATTAGGCAGTTTTTACCAATTTTTACATTCCTACCTATGGTCACGGAAGGGTGAATCTTTGTACCGCTTCCAATTTCAGCTTTCTCTTGCTGTTCTTCAGAAAATACAAACGGGTTAAAGTAGTTTAAAATAAAGTTAAAGCTTCGAAAAGGATCATCACAAATAATTATCCCTTTACCCTCAGGTACTTCTACATCCTTATTAATTAGAACTACCGAAGCACTGCAGCTGAGTGCTTTGTCGTAATATTTAGGGTGATCAACAAATACGATATCTCCGTGCTCTATGCGGTGAATCTCATTAATTCCGGTAATAGCTAAGTCTTCATCTCCCTTGAAAGGAGAATCAAGCAAAGCTGCAATGGCAGAAAGCGTATATGTTTTACCTAACTTCATGACTTATGATTTCAAACGCTCACAATAAGAGCCATCTCTAGTGTCAATTCTAATTCGATCACCTTCGTTTATGAACAAAGGAACTCTTACTTCTGCGCCAGTCTCAACCGTGGCAGGTTTAGTAGCGTTGGTTGCAGTGTCTCCTTTAATACCCGGTTCTGTAAAGGTAATTTCTAGGTTCACAAAAGCTGGTAGGTCGCAAGAAAGTGGCTTTTCCTCTTCTGCGTGAAAGGTAATGTCTACCATGTCTCCTTCTTTTAAAAACTGAGGAGCATTTATCATCTCCTTTGCTAAAAAAGTTTGCTCGTAATCGTCTGTGTTCATAAAATGAAAACCACTATCGTCGTTAAAAAGATATTGGTATTGACGGGTTTCAATTCTAACTGGATCAATTTTAACACCGGAGTTGAAGGTGTTATCGATAATTTTTCCAGAGGTCAGACTTTGTAATTTAGTTCTCACAAAGGCTGGTCCTTTTCCCGGTTTTACATGTTGAAATTCAAGTATTTTGTATAAATCGTTGTTCCAATTCATACATAACCCATTCTTAAAATCTGAAGTATTTGCCATAATTTAAATGTATGGAATCAAAGATAGGGATTAGACTTTAAACCCCTATTTATAATCTGTGATTCTTATCGTTTTTTCAATTTGATAAAGTTCGTCTATTTGTTCGTTAGAACCTATAACGGTTGTTCTATTTTCGTTGTAATTGTTCATCAAGTCGTGGTACAATTTTACACCTTTGGTGTCTAGATTAGAGCAAGGTTCGTCTAGTAGCAAAACTTGAGATTGGGTGCAAATTGCCAACCCAAGCTTCAACCTTTGCTTCATTCCCGATGAAAAGTTTTTGATGAATTTGTGCTCTGCATCCTTTAAGTAAACAAGCTCCGTAAAGGCATTCGCCGTTAGACCGTTTTGGAAGGTTTTAAATTGAAGGTGAAAGTCTATTAATTCTTTGCAACTAAGTTCTTCAATTAAGTCGATGTATGGAGCAGTGAAATTAATAGAACGATAGATGTCAGCTGCATCTATTTCTGTTTCTGCATCAAAGTACTTGATTACTCCCTTCGACGGAAGTTCTGCAGCTGAGAGTAGTTTAATAAAGGTGGATTTTCCGCTTCCGTTGGAACCTATAACTCCGACTTTTTCACCGGATGTAATGTCTAAGGAAAGGTCTTTAAAAATCCACTCTTTGTTAAATCGCTTGGAAAGTGAATGAATTTTAATGTTCATTATCCTAGACTAGTTGCTTAGCTTAAAGGACCTCTGATAATTCCTTTTTGAGAGCCTTGGATGAAATTTAAAATCTGCGTTTTTTCTGGGGAATCTTCAATGGAAGCTTTAATTTCCTCTAACGATTTAGAAACATTTGTACCGTGTACGAAAATATGGCGATAGATATCTTCAATTTGGCTGATTGTAGCGGTTTGGTAACCCCTTCTTCGTAAACCAATAGCATTAATGCCCGCATAGGTTAAAGGCTCTCTTGCGGCCTTTACAAATGGAGGAACATCTTTACGAACTAAAGAACCACCAGCAATAAAGGAATGCTCGCCAATGGTGATGAACTGTTGAACGGCAACTACCCCTTCTAAAATCACGTGATCTTCTATGGTAACGTGCCCTGCTATATTAGCAGTGTTAGCCAAAATTACATTGTTGCCAACAAAAACATCATGAGCAATATGAACATAAGCCATTAATAAGCAGTTGTCTCCAACTACCGTTTTGTTACGGTCAACCGTTCCTCTGTTGATTGTGACACATTCACGAATGGTAGTATTGTTGCCAATTTCAGCTGTAGTTACTTCTCCGTGAAATTTTAAATCTTGAGGAATAGCGGAAATAACAGCACCGGGAAATATTCTGCAATTGTTGCCAATTCTAGCGCCGTCCATTATTGTTACGTTAGGTCCAATCCATGTGTTATCTCCTATCACAACATCTCCAGAAATGTATGAAAACGGATCTATGGTAACATTTTTACCAATTTTTGCATCAGGGTGAATATAAGCGTGCTCCATTACTTTTCTTTTACAATTTGCGCCATTAACTCTCCTTCTGCAACTACTTTTCCGTTAACATAGGCTTTGGCTGCCATTAAAACCATTCCTCTACGAATAGGTTGCAACAAATCTAATCTAAAAATCAGCACATCTCCCGGAATCACTTTTTGTTTGAACTTTACCTTGTCAATTTTTACAAAATAGGTAAGGTAGTTTTCAGGATCTGGAACAGTACTCAATGCTAAAATTCCTCCTGTTTGAGCCATGGCTTCAATCATGAGAACGCCCGGCATTACCGGTGCTCCGGGAAAGTGACCTTGAAAGAATTGTTCGTTCATCGTCACATTTTTTACCCCTACCACGTGGGAATCACTTAGCTCAATTATTTTATCTACCAACAACATCGGATAACGATGAGGCAATATCTTTTCAATGCTATTAATGTCGTGAATTGGCTCTGCTGTTAAGTCAAACTTCGGTACAGCTTTCTCTCGTTTTTTTATTTCTGCTTTGATAACCTTAGCAAAGTCTACATTCCCCTTGTGACCTGGTCTAGCAGCCAAGATGTGTCCTTTAATTGGTCTTCCAACTAGCGCCAAATCACCAACTATGTCTAATAGTTTGTGACGTGCAGGTTCATCTTGAAAGTGCAGTTTTAAGTTATTAAGAACTCCAGTATCTGTTACCGCAATTTTTGGTTTACCTAACAATTCTGCAATTTCATCTAGCTTTTCCTGTGGAGGAATATGATCCACCAAAACAATGGCATTATCAAGGTCTCCGCCTTTAATGAGGTTGTTTTTTGCAAGGAATTCCAACTCTCTCAAGAAAACAAAAGTCCGACACATAGAAATGTCAGACTCGAACTCTCCCAAATGATACATGTGGGCATGCTGTGTTCCTAAGGTTGGAGAATTATAATCGACCATTACCGTTAGGCGGAATTCATCTTGTGGTACCGCTAACATTTCTGTCATTCGGTCGAGGTCTTCGTAGGTTAAGTTCTCTTCGATTACAAAGTAATTTTTTTCTGCCTCTTGGTCTTCAATTCCCGCATCTTTTAATGCTTGCACAAAAAAGTGTGCACTA
>Ga0307983_1000481_pt1 | contig 20355 bp, 18 predicted proteins | sample OrgLakmetagen991_FD_201845 | JGI IMG/M metagenome (GOLD analysis project Ga0307983, IMG submission 201845) | Saline water microbial communities from Organic Lake, Antarctica - #991 | ecosystem: Environmental > Aquatic > Non-marine Saline and Alkaline > Saline | place: Antarctica: Organic Lake...
ACTTTATGGCCTGTATTTTCGATTCTGTCAACACTTGACAACAGTGAGCTCTCGGTAGATTTGAAAATAGATGTCATAAACGCCATAAAAATTTTGGTCGAAAATCTGTTACGGTAATGTCCATATATGGACATTACCGTGACAGATTTTGAGGGTCCCGATTTTCCAAAACCAAAATTTTTTTTTTCAAAAAATTTTTCGAAAAAAAAAATTTTCATTTTCAGATTTTCCTACCCTCAAAATCTGCTACGGTAATGTCCATATATGGACATTACCGTGACAGATTTTCGACCCTAACTTTTATGGGACTTTATGACCTCTATTTTCAAATCTACCGAGAGCTGACTGTTGTCAAGTATGCACAGATTGCAAAAGTGGCATGAAATTTGTTTTTATTCACACAATGTATTCAATACTTTCTTGGCGTCTTTCCATGGCACGCGAAACCATTCAATTTGTTTGGTGCGTGCAGTGAGCTTGTGCTTGCGTTTCAGCTTTTCGTCCCTGTCCGTGACGGGTTCTCCGTCGTCTTTCCAGATGCTGCAGATTTTTCCATTGTCCAGTTGGTAGCGGTAGACGCGCACGTAATCCAAGTAGAGGTGGATCAGTCGTTCCGTCTTTTTTTGGTGGTCAACCTTCCACCACGCGCGTAGTTTGGCGCCTTTGCCCCATTCCTTGACGCGTTTTTCGGGTGTGCGGGCCGTGCGGCCAATCTTGTAAAAGTGCGGCGGGTCGGCGTCAATGGTATACGCGTAAATGTAACCCGGTCCATCAGACTCGCTCGGCGGTTTGGCCAGACACTTTTCAATTTTTTTGATTATTTTCTTGGTGCAATTGGTGGTATCAAAGGGCAGTTCCGGTTTGAGCGACGCCGGCAAGTGCTGATAACAAAACGGTTCAGTCTTGCGCTTGCATTTTTTGCCCGATTGCGTGGAACCTCTGCACATTGCGGGTTTAAAATTCTCACTGTATTTGTATTATTAATATATACATTGAAAAAAACCATGACTTCTTCATCGAATGGTGCCATTTTCTTTGGTTCGCTAATCAATCTGGCAGTGGCCATAACGGCCATGGTATTCATGGGCATTTTGTTGCAGCACAACACGAGCAAAGATTTGAACGAGTTGCAGCGTATTACCGACATTATCGATGATAACATTACCAGCGCTGGCAATGGCGTAGCAGATGCTGTAGATTGCCAACAAGCCTTGGTGGACAAGAATGACACGTTTGTCAATTGTACGGATGTCACGTTTGCTCAGTGCGAAGCAATGACCAATGAATACGTGGCTTCCGCGGGTAATTTAACTACGCTCACCGTGCAGTCGCTGAATCGCACGCTCGTGCAAGTCGTGCAGTCTTGCGCTAACCGCACGGCCGCGCTGCGCGCTCAGATTGCCGAGGTTGCGCTGCTCAGTGCAACTCCACCAGTGCTAATGGATTCTGGCTTTGTAAATGTCATGGTAGACGGGGCGGCAGCGCTCATGTCGGCCAATTGGGAACTGTATCGCATCGACGGGCTGGCTGGCTCGGATTTGGTGTTTGATTTTGTCGTGCTGTTGCCTTGGTCGGCGCCCGTTACAACAATGACGCCCAATCCAGTCATTACGTATGAACCACTGCCCGTTCTCTCACAAGAGACGGGCGTGCGCTTCTTGCTCAATGTTCAGCAAGCCAAATGGAGTGGTCAAGTAGTGGCTTGGGGAGGCAATTTGAAATTTTATACAGATGACATGCCTATGGGTGGTTCGATTCAGTTGACTTTAGCTCTGAGCATTCTTTGAATAAAAGCGGCTTTCGCAGCAAATGCTTGTAAATCATCAAGATTATTTCAAAGGGCAAATTGCCCGCAAACGTATTGTCGTTCAAACGCACCACTTCATAAAAGGCGCGCGACTCAAGTGTATTTAGGGGATATTCCAAGATACACTGGCGACACCATCGCTTGGCGCCAAAATCAATCACTCGCTTGATATTTGTGTAGAGTTCATCGTCGCCCATTTCGTCCTGTCGGCGAACATTGTGCACGTGTTTGACACTGTGCGCGTCCCCCCAGCAGAAATCTAGCGGAATTTTGTGTCCGTAAAAATTAATGACGCGCAGCGATACGCGTTTTCTTTTTTTCATGAAAGGGTCTGTTACTAAGCGCGCCAAGGCCGCCCCCTCTCTCGTATTTACTGTTACTGAGGTGACGGCCGTAGGCTACAATGGGCTGCGCGTTTACGGACGCACCAAAGAAACTGGCGAGAGCGTGTGTGCGAAAACCACGCATTTTCGGCCGTATTTCTATGTGAGCGGGCACGACACGGACATTGACAAAGTGCGTGAAACACTACGCGTAACGTTTGACAAGGGTCCGTCGGATGAACGGTTTATTGAGAGCGTAGAGTGCGTGGAGCGCATTTCAATCATGGGCTATCAGCCCAACGGCGCCATGTTAATGCAACGACTGACGCTTACGTCGCCTCGGTATGTGTCGCTTTGTCGCGACATTTTAGAAAACGAAGGACGCGCTACCTACGAAGGCAATGTGAATTTTGTGATGCGTTACATGGTGGATCGCGAGTTTGGCGGCAACGATTGGGTGAGCATTGAGTCCTTTCACCCCGTGTATGAGCGCGAGACGCGCTGCGCAATTGAGGTGGAATTTGATGGATACTTGGAGCGCTTGCCAGAAGAAAGCGAGGTGGGTGTGCACCAAAAATGGCTGGCATTTGACATTGAAGCGTGCAAAGGCGGCACGGGCCGCGGCTTTGTTAATCCAAAAGACGACATGGTCAGTCAGATTGGCAATACGCTTTTCAATAGCAAGTATGAAACGCTAGACCGTCGCGTCTTTTCCATGGGTGGCTCAGTGGCCAAGCTACCGCATGACATTCACGTGCAAGTGTACACGGACGAGCGCGAAATGCTGCTGGGGTGGCGCGATTACATACGTGAGCGCGATCCAGACGTATTCACGGGTTACAATATTGACGGGTTTGATTGGTGGTACTTGTTTGAGCGCGCCAAAACACTGGGCATTTACGATGAGTTTCGTGATTTCAGTCGTGACTTGGAACGAAAGGCCACCATTAAGAAAAGCACCTTTCAGAGTGCCGCCAAGGGCATGCGAGTAGATTACGCCGTCAACGTGGAGGGACGCTTTAATTTTGACATGTACAAGTTTATCAAGGACACGAAAAAGCTTCGCTCTTACAAGCTGGGCAGCGTTTCTCAAGAGCTGCTGGGCGACAGCAAGGTGGAAATGCCTTATGAAAACATTCCCATCTATCAGGCGGGCACTGACGAACAGCGCGCACACCTCTGCTACTACTGCTGGTATGACGCAGACTTGTGTATGCGCCTGATGAAAAAGCGCATGGCCATTGTCAATTACGTAGAGAGCGCGCGCGTCTGTGGCGTTCCCATGAAATTTCTCATTACGCGCGGCCAGCAAGTCCTTACGCAGTCGTTACTGCTGCGTTTTGGGCGTCTGCGCCACATTGTGTTGCCGTCGTCGACGGAATCGCAAAACGACGAAGACACGCAAGGCGCCACTGTGCTGGATCCCGACACGGGCATGTATGAAGATCCCATTGCCGTGCTGGATTTTGCCAGTTTGTATCCGTCCATTATTCGCGACAAGAACATTTGCTACAGCACCAAGACGCCGCTCAAATGGGCGCGCGAGCATTTGCGTGAATGCGATTACTTTGTGCCACCCATGAAAAACTGTCACTACTGTTTTGTCAAGGAGCACGTGTGGCGCGGACTCTTGGCCGAAATTGAAGAAACACTCTTTAACAAGCGCCTGCAAGCCAAGGCCGACTTGAAGCGCGAGACGGATAATGACAAAAAGGACGTGCTGGACGGCCGCCAGCTGGCCATTAAAGTGCGCATGAATAGCATTTACGGATTTCTCAAGGCCAATATGATTTGTGACAAGGACTTGATGGAAACGGTGACGGGCGTAGGGCGCAGTATGATTGATGACACCAAGGCCATTGTAGAGGCCAATTTCGCCGGCAGTCGCGTCATTTACGGGGATAGCGTCACGGGCGACACGCCGTGTCTGGTCAAGCATATTGCAACTGGACGTATTAGTTTTCAGCGGATATGCGACATTGGGCAGTCGCGCGCATGGGAAGAACGAAAAGGCGACGCAAAGGAGTATATTGACGACGACATCGAGTACATGGCATGGACCGAACAGGGATGGAGCAATATTAAGCGTATTATACGACACAAGACAAACAAACCATTGTATCGAGTGCAAACTCACTCTGGGGTAGTTGACTGCACTGAAGATCACGGTTTAGTAACAAAGGCGGGCAAAAAGCGCGTATCCGTCAAGGAACTATCATTAGGCAGCGAATTGTTACATTCGTTACCTTTAAAGGAAATGCAAACAATACCACTCGACGTGTACGCTGACATGTATTTGAATGTAGTCATTACAGACAAATTACGAGCGGCCAATGTGTATGCAGTGTTCAAGTTGTTGGGATATGCAGTGCACATTGATTTGAATAGTCGTGGCGACGTCATCATTAGAGATGGGCATGACGGATCTTGCGCTATTCGCAGTATGACGCGTCTTGCCGAGACGTGTGATTACGTGTACGATTTGGAGACTGAAAATCATCATTTTCACGCGGGTGTAGGAGAAATGATTGTGCACAATACGGACAGTGTATTTGTCATGTTTGGCCAGGGTTTAGACGTCAAGCAGGCCTTTGAGATGGGTGCGCGGGCGTCTACCATGTGCACGGCATTTTTCAATGAGGAGCGTGCAAAACAAGGCCAAAAATGGATTCACAACTTGGAAATGGAAAAGGTATTCAAGCCTCACTTGCAAATTGGCAAGAAAAAGTATGCAGGCTACAAGTACATGGGTCCCGACGCTACACCCTTTGTCGATTCGTCGGGCTTGGAAAATGTGCGCCGTGACAATGCGCTCATTACGTCTGAAACGCTCGAGTTGTGTCTGACCAACTTTTTGAAAAATGGCGACACAAAGGGCACGCAAAGTATTGCCTATATTCACGACTTGTTGCACAAGTTGCTCACGGGTCGCATTGAGATTAGCAAGCTCATTATTAGCAAAAACTTGAGCAAGTCATTCAAGCACTATGACGAAAGCGGTAGCATGTTGCCGCACGTAGAATTGGCCAAAAAGATGAAGGCGCGCGGGGACGAAGAGTATCACACGGGCGATCGCGTCAAGTTTGTCGTAATTTGCGGCACAAAAGGCGCCAAGAGCTCTGAGTGCGCTGAAGACCCGGCGTACGTGCTGCGCAATCGCGTGCAAATTGACTACAATTATTACGTGTACAATCAGCTCATGAAGCCACTGCTGCGCATCTTTACGCCCATTTTGGCACCGCGCGAAAAGCTCACCAAGGAAAATAAGGACGGCAAGACAGTGTACATTAACGACGAAGAAATCAAGCGGCTCACGGCGTACAAGGCGCTTTTTACGGGCAATCATATGATGCACAAGGTGCAGCGCGTGAAAGAGGGCACAGGCACAGGTATGATGAGGTTTGCCAAAAAGTTACCTACCTGTGTGGGCTGTGGATGTAGTTCCAAAGATTCACTGTGCCCATCGTGCGAGCCGCGCCGAACTTCCATTTACTTGCAGTTGAACGGACGCAACCGCGAGCTAGAACAACAGGCGTGGCAAGCGTGGACGCGATGCCAGCGGTGCGTGGGCGACAAGCACGTGCACAAGATTCACTGCAGCAACAAGGATTGTGACAACTTTTATCAACGTGAAAAGGTTATTTATGACATTGAAGACTTGGCAGAAAAGTTTAATAAATTGCAATGAGCATTCATCAAATCTCGTGCATGCTCAATGACCAGTACTTGGGGCGCGCGCAACAGTGCATTACGCAAGGTACGGCGCGCTACATGTGCTGGAAACCTACGCACGAATGGAATAATATTTCACCACGAGAAGAGCATGATTTTGAGCACTTGCAGCGCAAAGGATGGGAATTGGCGTGCATTCGCAACGCAAATACAAATACGGTAGTAGAGGCAGAAGCAGACAATGACAATTACAGCAATCCCGTGCGACGTTTGCCGCGCACTTTACACAATGACGATTTTCCAGTGCAAGTGACCTTGTACAATTTCAAATTTAATCCACCGCGCACGACGCAAACGGTGCTCAAACGCGACGAGTTTCGCGACACGAGCCCACGCGTGGCACCGGCTGCGCCTTGCAAGAAACTGTCATGGATTAAATCGCCGCGCGATTCTGCGCGTCCTGAAGTACTGGAAGAATTGAATACGCTGGACCGATTTTTAAACGTATCGGGTGTGTTGCGTTTGCGAATATTGTACAGAGTGTCTGAAGATGAAGAGCGCGTGCACATTGAATACGTTAAATTACACATTGGAAATTATGAGACGACACTAAATTTTGTTTAATAGTTCATCGTTTCCGTCTCCTTTTTAATGTCCATGACGGGTGCCGCGCTAAAGCCGCGCGCATTGCACACCAAGTGGTGGAATAGGTACTTTCCATTCTGGCTGTAACGCATGCTGTTGGGTACGCTGGCCTCCAGGTTCTTGTTGGCCAGCACGGGAATGGGCGCCAGCTCCTGCTTTGCGCTAGAAGCGCTCACATTAACCGTGTTGCTAGGCAACTCTTGTCCATAGTTCATGCGAGCCAAGTCGCGCTCCTGTTGGTTGGGCTGCTGAGGCACAAAGAGCTTGGTAATGTCCATGGAAGAGGCGGTGACGGCCAGACGACGCTCGTCAGTGGTGTCTTGCTGCTGCTCCTGCTGATCGGTAGCCATGTTGAGACGACGGGCAGAAGCACGCACGTGAGCCTCGGCAATGGAGTTGTCATCCGACATTTTCTTCATCTTCTCGTGCAGCTCATTGTACTTGGCTTCCTGCGTCTTGGCCAAGTCGCGCGCGGCCTTCCAGCGGCGGGCAGAAGCGACAATGGGGGCAATCACGTTGGCAGCTTCGGGTGCCATAAAGGCCGCCGTGGTGGACGCCACGTAGTCCTCATGCAAATCAGCCTCAGGGCCCTGCTCTTCGCGAATCTGCTCGCGGTTGATTTCTAGCACCTCGTCCAAGACCTTTTTGTTCTTTTCAGCGTACTCGGCGCGCTGAGCCTGCTTTTCCTGCTGAAAACGCTCAAGCTGGGCGTCCTTTTCAACCTGTGCTTTTTCGAGCGCCTCGAGCTTGGCCTTCATGGCCTCATTGGCGCGCAACACCTCGTCGTGCACGCGGGCAATTTCAGAAGAGTCCTTGTTGGTCTGATCCAGAGGGACCTTTTGCTGCTGCTCCTCGTCGGTATTTTTTTGCTCTGCCATAATTTTAAAATTTAACACGCGATTGCCGTCGCCAGACTTATAGTCTTTTTTGGCTGATTGATTACTGGCCGCCACGGTAATACCGGCACCCTGAAAAAAGGGCTCTTGACACACGGACACCTCATTAAAGTGCTTGCCAATAATCTCATTGGGCCGGTCATTGTGGCACTTTACGTCGTACCCCACGGAAAACCCGCGCAAATCGCCATTGTTGATGCGCTCAAACGTCTCCAATCCTTCTGGCGTGTCCGTAAAGATGCGCGCCGTAATGCGCATGTGATTCTCGCGATCCTGCCACGCGGCCGTAATCTGACCGACGCGCACGTCGGGATCGTGCTCCAAGCAAATGGGCTTGCCCACGAAACCCTTGACGTCTTCACCATTCAGCTTGACACTTTCGTCATGGTAATACTCGCGCGACTCGGCATCAATTTCAGTGTTGATTGTGCGCGGCTGATTGGCACCCACATAGAGACGTGGGTAGGAAACACCGGAAACAATGCGGTAGGGACGTGATGACATCTTCTTTTTTTTTTTACTATCGCGCAATGATTATTATTTATATGTAAGAAAAATATAATTCATGAACAAGGGTTTATTTGAAATTGATTTCCCAGTGGGATACGGAGATATTACTTGCAATGAAATGGAATCACGATGACAAATTTGAATTTGAACACGCGCGCGCCTCATTTTTAGGAGGAACACTTTCTGGTGTTATTTATTGTCGCAATGTCATTTTTAAACCCTATGCATTTCAAGTCGACCGTTTAGAACTTTTAATCAAGCACTTTGATATTCCAAAGTTGGATGTCTTTATTGGTCGGCAAATGCAAATATGCAAATCTTTATTAAATGTTCTTTAGCAATCCATTGGGTCGAGGCATTTTAGGTGGAGCAGACATGACGTGTTTCCGATGCTGCAAACGACGCGACAGCGCAGGTTGCAATGGCATTTTCATCTGAGTTGGTAGCACATCGGCGTCGTCGTTTTCACCCCATTTGCACACCCATTGGCAATTTAGAATGGTGGCGACCGCGACCCACACGGGATACGCAATGTACAGTCCAAATTCCAACCACAGTTGCGACAGTCCCAGCAGGACCAGCACGGCAATACCCGTTCCATTGATTCCAATGATAATAGCCATGGCAATGCGCGGCGATTCATCGTCAAAAAAAGCGCGCGTCCAATACTTGTTGAGAAACAAATTTAACACGTAGCACGTCAGCAGTGCCACGGGGTATTCATTGGCTGGATTTCCATTTTCAAACGCATAATAGCCCGCAAAGAAAACCAACACATACAAGACGCTCCATACGGGTCCAAAGACCCATGACGGAATAAAGGAACGATTCTTGGTATAAATTTCCTTGTATTGCGCGCTGGTCAAATTGGACACTTGATAAAAGACAAAGGCCAACAGGCCAAAGACGAGCGGCACGTCTGGCATTTTTTTTTTATGTGATTTTTTGGCGGGATTTTATTTATATTTCAAATTTTTTCATTTCGCAGTTTTCATACTCAATCAATTCTTGAATATATAACATGTGATCAATCCAACGGTGGTGCTCTGCAGCTTTAGGGGTGAATTTAGAATATCTCCACATTTGTTGAAAAGGATCTTGATATCTTAGCCTAGAAAAATGCGTACGATTCAGCACATAGACCTCTTTAATTTTTGGGCGGGATTTTTATTTATAAACGTATAGAGTTTGGTGTTGTCCCCTTTATCATTTAAAACCCATGGATCGCCAGTCTTGTAAAATTCCACCCTTAACACTTTTATGTTTTTTTTTTTTAGTTTTTAATTTAAATAGAGGAGTTTGTTTTTTTATTATGGACGCAGCTGTAATTATTCAGTTCAACAAGGCACTTGAAACAGCAATGCCGCAGACTCAGTTTCTATGGTACCCATCCACTTCTGACAAGAAATATCGCTACGATGCGTCTTTTACAGACAATAGCATCAATGACATTGTTGCAACTGTAAAAGAGCATTGTTGTAATCAGGATTTGGTTCAACTTACAATTCACAATAAAACGGTGTATTATTGTTAATTTTTTTTAGTTTTAAAGCCCAGCCTCTTGATATTGTTGTTTCGACTTCTGAGCGCGAGTCAGTTTGGGTCTTCACGTTTGCAACAAACGCCCTTCCCATAGGGTGTGGCGTATTGCTTATGTTTTAATTTTTTAATTAATTTTTTTTTTAATATGAGTGACATGTAGTGTCTTTAACTCTTCAACTTCTTCACGGACCCTTTTCATTTTTGTATCATAACTTCGCGAATGGCGCGGTCCAGCGTATTGGGTGCCGTTTCTTCCGTGTACACGTTAATGTACTTTTCTTGGCCGTCAATCGTGCGTTGCGTCTTGGTGGGTGGCGTACCATAGTATTCAATGTGGTACTCCTTGGCCAGTCGCCCGATTTCAAAGAGCGTTTCTTTCGGCACGTCGCCCTGGTAGTCGGGGAAAAAGTGACGGATGCGATCGCTCACGTTGACAATGGTGTCCACCGTAATGTTGTCGCCCTCGAGCGCCTCGCTCGGCTCAATGCGTTCTGCTACCTTGCGCATCTTGTCAAACAGAATGCGCGAGTAAGGATCGTTGCGGTCCGTCTGACTGTACATGTACGTCAGAGCCTTGAGAGACGCACAGTCTTCAGAGATGCGAGCGCAATCTTCTTCCTCCTCGTAATCATCCTCCTCGTCCTCATTGTTTTCTCGGGCGCGCTTTTTAGGAAAGTGCTCGTTAATAATCTTGCCAATTTGACGGCGCGTCATGCGCACTTCACCGTCTCCGTACTGTTCGACAATGCGACGAATTTTGCGTTCGTTGCTCGTATGTTCGCGCAGTGCGTCAGCCAAAGAGTTGGACATGAATGTAAGCCCCAAGTGTAAAAAAAAAATTAAATTATGGATTCAGGGTCTGCTGTTATAAAAAAATTCTGGGAGGACGCACTTTTGCGTAATGGCGCACAGTGTATCTATCATGTCATCATTCCTACAGTGTTTGTGTCATGTATGCCGTCATGGGAAACTGTCGACGATATGATTGTAAAGTTTGATGAACAAGTACGTCAAGCGCAACGCTACAATTTTAAGTGCATTGCCTGTACCAAGAGCATTGAAGGGCAAAATGTGACTCATTGTGTGCGCGTTGTAGTGTCAAAAGACATAATTTTTAGAGCGGGTTTTGGTTCGGGCGGAATGTGCAACGCGTGTTCTGGCAAGTTTTGTTTACACCATCGACTCAATTCCAATACGGAAATGCATGAATGCATGTACGAAAGACTGGAAAATATTGCGCGTAATTTGGCTTATGGCACCATTGAAAGCCCAGAGCAGTATGTGAACAACATTCTCAATGTTTTTAACGACGACCGCAATTCCTTTATACGCAAAGTGGGAAAGATTGACAGTAAGTGCACGCATTGCAAAAAGTCGCGTCCACGAAAGATTTGCTCGGGATGTTTATTGATTCGTTATTGCAATGCGGATTGTTCAAAAAACGACTGGAGTTTACACAAAGAAGAGTGCAAGACGCTCAGAGTACTGCCACTTTTTTATAAATCAATATGAATTGCGGGGCGGAATACTGGGAACGCTTGGCTGGCGAAGACTGTTGTTATCACGTCATTATACCAACTGTGTTGGCCAATTATGTAGTTATTGTGGCAGACAAGGAGAAAGCGAAAGAAGAGCGCAGTTTATATTGTATTGGCTGTGGTGTGTTTTGCATTGACAAAATGGTCATAAACTGCATACGAATTGTAATTACAAAGAACTACACTGTGGAGATATCAATGTGTATGCAATGTGATTCCTGTGCGCAAGCTCGTGGCTATCTACACAGATTATCGGCTGAGCGAGAAATTTTTGAATTGCTGTTGGAACGAGTGCATTATGCTGCGCGCAATTTGCAGCATGAAGCAGCAGCAGAAAGTAACCACGCATACGTGGACAGTGTAATTGCCGCCATTGAGGAGAAGCGCGACAAAATTATGCGTGATTTTGGTAAAACGCGCAAATTTTGCGGTGCATGCAATGCAGAAAAGCCTCGTAAGATTTGCTCATGCTGTCGGTATGTGTATTATTGCAATGATGCATGTTCGCGCGCGCACTGGTATCGACAGCATAAAAAGGAATGCAAAGCAATTGCAAACATATCTATTCTATATCCTTTAGTAGTTTTAAAGGAATAAATGCGTCTTCTTCTTCTTTTTGTGGTGTACAGCAATAATCTGGCTTGCAAAAAGTGGCTACCGGTTCAAAGTGCTCGGTAATCAATTTCCACGCATTGCCACCATAACTCCGATCTGCCGGATTCCACGAGAGCAAGCGACGCAGCAGTTTCACTTGAAAATTGGAAAAATGCACGGGATTCTCGCGTCGCCACTGACGCGCGCCCTGTTCCAGAAATACATGGCGCTCGCCACTGAAAAAAACACACCCTGGAGTGACAGGAGAAATGTCACCGCCCAGCTGCTTGACAATGCAATAGGCGCGAAACATGTTGCGCAAAGCAATCAACCCCCAATCGCCATTGCACACGCTTTCATCGTCTCGCGACAGTAAATATGTGTCGAAAATAGACTGCACATATGCCTCATAACTACTGTCGGGCATGCGGAAACTATTCCTTCCTACGGTCCACCACTTGTAGAGCGTCATACCCAGTGACCACCAGTCATCGTGTTCGGCGGCGACTTGATCACTGTTCAGTGCTTCAATGTGCCAGAGGAAGCGCAACGCGAGAATCTCGGGCGGCTGGGTGTACTGCGTGCCTACGGCCGTCTTGTCGCGCGTCTGCGCCACGCTGGCATAGTCAAAATCGATAATGACTGGCACTTGATGCGCGCGCACGCGATACACGCCATGCGCGTGCAGCTGAAACAAAAACTCGCAGTCTTGACCATAATTGCGAAACACAATGTTTTCGCACTTGAAATCTCCATGCGTAAAGTTAAAGCGCGTGCGGGCCGAGCACAAAAACCACAGCAAGGGAAGCGCCACGGCTTCAGCACTGGTACAGGCGTGCGGAAAGCTACCGCCCTGCAAGTATTCCAGTGCCTGCACAAACGCGCGCTTTCCTCGCATCTCGCCGTTACGCACTTCGCGCACGAGTGACGGACCGAGCGACACAGAATGTCCTTGAAAGAGGCGTGTAATCATGGCTCCACGCACTACGTCGCAATTGCCCGCTTTGGAAATGCGCAACACGTGTCCTTCGGGTGTCAAGATGCACTTGTTGTAAGTGCCCTGACCAATCTTGCGCGACAAAGCCCCTATAGCTGACATGATTTTTTTTTTATTCATCCCAGTCCGCCAGTGTAATTTGATCGCGTGGTACTTGATATTCGCTGTGCTTTTGCCACACGGGCGTGAGGCCAACCCAGTCAGATTTCCAGACAGTCTTGGTAATGTCCACTACTTGCACGGCGTACGTGTGCGACTTGACGTGATTGGCGCGCAGATTGTCCAGATCGCGCTGCGTGAGCGTAATGGTCAGTCCGTCGTCCAATTCCAGCTGATCGCCCACCACAGTCACCTTGTTGCGTTTTCTCGGTGGCTCCAGCTCTTCGCTCGAAACGAGTTGTTCAAAATCTTGCCAGTCGTTCATGAGTTGTTGGACTTGGGACGCAAATGGATGGTCATCCCCGACGCGCGCTGCAAACTCGCAAGCGTCCACTGTAGGGATGAGCGGGCCAATATTGTGTTGTTTCAGCAAGGCTATCGCATCTTCGCGGCGCGACTCTTTAAGCAGACCTGACAGCTTGTGCATGACGCGCACGCCAGACATGTTCAAGTCAAAGTAGTCAAAATTGGTCAAAATATCAATCAGCGCAGGCAATCGGCACGTTTTCTTGGCGGGCGTCACGTTGACTTTGGGCAGCACAACAATGTGACCCGTGTCAGATACGTAGAGGCAAGTCTTGGGCAGGCGTTTCACAGGCGTCTTGCGATCGAGCAAATTTGCCACCAACTGAAGCGTTTCGCCTACAATGTGTGGGTACTGTTCAATGGCTTCACGCGTAATGTGCTTGGGCTTGGACTTGAGCGTGTAGTAAATGTAATCTTCCTCAGGCTCGGGGAAAAAAGTGAGATCACTCGGCCACAAGTGAGTGAGCGGGTTTTCACTGGACCAATAAGCACGCTGATCGCACTTGACACGATAACTAGGGTGTGTGATCACCTCTCCTTGCGTGTGAAGCCAGTCTCTATTCGTTTCGCTCATGAGCCCGTCTTTGTTTTTTATAAAAAATGAAAAAACTCAAAACTTTCGCCGAGTTTTATGCGAAAAAGGGAGAAAAGTGAGGATCGTTCAAAAAAAGTTTTATTTCTTCAATGGAGAAGGTGAATCTTCTTCTTCTTCATCTTTGCGTGCGCGTTTCTTGCCTTTGTTGTCATCGGGAAAGACAAAATCTTGGGCGGTAATTTCGTCGCGCGGCACGACATGCTCGCGCACCTTTTGCCAAGTTGGAATCAAAGCGCCAGCATTGTCGTGCTGCCAAACCGTCTGAAAAACAGTTTGGGTGATTTGCAAGTCAACTTCGGCACGCGTCCACGACTTGACGTGGTTGGCGGCAATGCTCTTTAAATCCGCTTCTGTGAGCGTCAATGTCATGCCGTTAATTTCATACTGCTGACCGGGCAGCAGAACGGGAGAAGCAACGGGCTCCAGCTCGGGCTCTTTTTCGGGCTGAACAAGTTCTTTGTGCCACGCATTGTTTGGTGTGAAACTCTCATTGAGAATCTCTTCTGGAATCTCTTCGTCGTCGTCCTCCTCCATGGGAAAGTGATGTTCCCATTCAGCGCGCAACTGAAGCCAATGCTGGTGATGATGTTTCTGCATGATTTCACAAGCCTTGACTGCCACTGGGTCATTCTCATCGTATTCAATCTCAGGGTCACTTTTGATTTCGCCGTGCTCATCTGTGACCAAGTGACGATACTTGGGATGCTCGGCCAAGCGCTGCTGCAATTCTTCCAGCGTGTCAATGCCACACAAATCCAGTTCGCGATCGGCGGGATCGGCGCGAGGCGTCGGGTAGATGCCATGCGAGGCCAGCATGTCCAAAACAGCCTTGGACATGGACTCTTTGAGCAAATCGTACACTTGCTGCATGAGTTGACGGTCTTCGGATGGCACTTTTTTGATTAGCGGATTGTCAAAGCGCTTGCACAAGTCAGCCAAGTCAACATAGTTGCATTCGCCAGAGTGGTTGAATTCCACCTTTTGCGTGGGCAACACGATAATGTGCCCGTCGTGTGAGACGCGGAGCGTCGTCTTCTCAGCCACGCACGCCGTGGGTGTTTTGTAGGCAATCATGTCGGCAATGAGCTGCAGTGTCTCACGCACCAAGTGCGGGTGTTTGTTGACGTACTTGGCCTTGACTTCATGCGGGTGCTCGGGCAACGTGTAATAGAGCCACTCTGACTTTCGCGTCTTTACAGACTCTGGGAACCAAGTCAAGTCTTTGGGCCAGTAAGCGCGCATCGGATTCTCACTCGTCCAGTAGACGCGTTGCTTCTTGCCAATCTTGTATGACACGTGCTTCTGGCCTTGCTGTGCGTCAAACCAATCGCGGTTTGTTTGAGAAAAGTTTTCGTAAAAGTCTGTGAAAAGTTAGTGAAGAAGCGTGAAACAGCGTGAAAACACTCACTCTTGCGTGCAGTCGGTTCAGACATGTTTGCAAAAGCCCGTCTTTGTTTTTGATATTTTATAAAAAAACTCAAAACTTTCGCCGGTTTTATACAAAAAATGGAGAAAAGTGAGGATCGTTCAAAAAAAGTTTTTTTTTTATATAAAACATGGGCTGGCGTTTTGTTATCCCAGTGGCTGCCGTTTATGAGCCCGACGATCCCATTGTGGACTCTGACGACGCCGAAGAGCTGCCCCATGTGCCACAGCCCGAAGGGTGGGTCGAGTTTCGCGAGGCGTCAGAGGAGTTTTGAGAGAGCAACCAACTTTTTGGTTGCTCTCTCAAAACATATCCCTTGTATGTTGCTTGACGACTTGACTGAAAATTAAAACTGCTGTCAAAATCACCGTGCCCCCACCCATGGTCAATCCCATGCCCACTGCGCTCATTTTGTGCGATCGCCACAACTCAAAGGGAATGCTGTATCCTACAGTCACAAAAATGCCCAGCAACAGCCAACTCAACATACGCCCCGTTTCTTCTGCATCTCCATCAAACACTGAATCATGAGTACCGCTACCAATACTGCACGCATTGCACATGATTGGGAAAATGAGACTGACGGAAAACACAAGAATCGACAGCAGCGCGTAGTAGTTGTCGTATATGACGGACGGAATGATAATCATCAAAATCCCGCTAGCCATGAGCATGGCATTGGCTGTAATGTAGAGAATTTGCTTGTTCATTTTTTTGACTTTATGCAGCGTCAAAATTTCAACGTGCTCTTGCGCAATGAGCGCATTGTGCAGAGTATTTTTGAAAATTTACACCCGAAAACTGTCCGCATCATCAAAGAAGAAGTGAAAAAGGAGCGTGAAAAGGAACCCGAGCCACCCTTTTCGTGGGATCAATTCAAATTAATTGTGGGTGGCATGACGGCCCTGTTTACAGTGCTGTCTTTTCTTATTCGGTGGGACGTGCTGCTCGCGCAGTATGGTTCGTTTTGGGCTTTTTTGGTCATTTATCAAAAGGGTTGGCTCAGTCGCAAGGCGCACGAAGTGAATGTGTATCAAGATCGAAATGGAAAATTAAAAGTCACTAGCAATTAATTGTTTCTTTGTCGCAGGCCATGCGCCTTTTTGATGACCATTTTCTTTCCGTTCAGCACGGGCGGTGGATATTTGATGGGTGGCTGCTCTTCTTCCATTTCTTCCTCCGTTTCTTTGGCGGGTGGATGGTATTGCTGTTTGTAAATTACGTAAACTGTAAGCCCAACAAAAAAGGCTTGAAAGACCAGTAGGATAAAGTGCATCCAATACAAGCCCAAGAAATCTGAATTGGCGCGCAAATCATCCAGAGTGACGGGTGGATCGCACGGGAGCGTATTGGGGCACTTGTTGGCCAGATTGCTGTAGATTTCTGGCACACAGCACCACTTGCGATCATTGCATACATTTCCAAACTGATTTTGTCCATTGCAGTGCGCATATGCGCCAGATAGCGCGGCCAGCGTGACGAGCGACAAACACACGCACACAATGTACAGTGCAAACCAAATAATGTTGCATCCGTAAATCTTGCGAAACGCCAGCATGGTCATGATGAAAAACAAGCCCAACACTTGACTAAAGACGGAGATTCTCACGGCTACGCTGGTAAAACCATTGCGGAAAGAGACGAGCATGTCGCCCGGTGTGCTAGGATTGGCAAACCACGTGTGTAGAAAAGCGACATTGTGCACAAAAAACCCCAAGTAAATGCCGACGCCAATCACATTGAGCAGGATAAACACCCACACTACCCAGTACAGCGTTTCGCGCTTGTCGTATTCTGGATAGAAAAATGTCATTCTTTTTTTTTTCAGATTTCTTCACTATATAAACTGTTTATATAAGTCTAAACAGTCAAAAAAAAAAAAACAAATGACGTTGGTAAACCAGCTCTTCCTGTTTACCACGGCGCTATGGAATCTGCTGGTGCGTATCATTTACTTGCCGTTTGCCGTGCTGGCGTCCGTCTTTACTGTGCTGCGGCAATGGCGCGCTATTGTAGGTCTCTTGCTTGTGGGCGGAGCGTTTTTCATTGCCGCCCAATACACAGGACCCGTAGTTGACACGGTAGAATTCACATTTCGCTGTCGCATCAATCCATTTTACAATGAAACCATTCGTCCCATTTTGGCGGGGATTGTGCGAGAGTTTTTCAACCGCATTGTCTGTTGGTACAATGCGTTTCTCTGGTATCCGTACGGCTTGGGCCGCCGGGTCATCTTTCCAATCTTGCGGGACGGTGGCTTTGGCACGACCGTGACGGCGCTGGCTCGCTTCTTTTCGGTGCTCGCCAATGATGTGGTGATTAATTACATTGTGACGGGCGACGTGTTTAGCAATGAGCTCAACTTGGATGCCAGTTGTACGGCGTGGCAAGCGTTTTGGGAGGCGTGGCAAAATTTGCTGTGCTACGGATGCAATGATTTGTGTCCCTACTTTACCAAATTGCCTGTGATTCCCGCCTTTTTCGGGTCGGACCAAGTGAAAGACCGTCAATGGTGGATTTTCATGGAACGGGCCCTCAACGGCACGATTCACATTTTCCAGCGCATCATTTACGTGATTCGCGAAATCATTTGGCCCACGGGACCCGTGCGTCCGCGGTTTGAATTCAAGCGCGCCTTTGAGTTGTATTGCGAATCGTCCACTGCCTTTTGGAAATCGTGGGAAAATGCCATGCAACGCGTATGGGACAATTTCGTGCCTTATGAATTTGTGTGGGTGGACGTGCTGTGCTTTTTCGACAAGATTACGTGCGCCGCGTTGCGCTTTGCATACTGGCTCATTAACATGATTGTCAATGCTGATCAAGTGTTTTTGCACTTTGCTGGACGCGACAGTAGCTTTTGGGTGCAGCAAGTCAAACAAGACTTTAAGGAATTTATCAATACGCTAGCTCCTGCCAGCACGTTTGCGCCCATTAGCGAGCCTTTACCTGCCGGTGGACCCGTGGTGAATATGACCATTTTTCCATACACATTACTTTCAAGCGAAGAAGCCAACACAGAAACTGGCAAGTTGAATCCACTTTTTAATCAAAGCACAGCGGGTGATTGTTTGTGTTTGGCCATTACGCGCGTTCTGTGCGACCCTCTCAATAATGGAACGACGTGCGAACAGCAATTTAACGGAACGCTCTTATCGGGCATTGATCCATGCTGCTTTGGAAAGGAATATTTTACAAATATTGCGGATACAACTTCGTTTTTATTCGAATTTACTCTACATTTTAGATCGACAAACGATTTCTTTTTGTTTTTAGATCGCCAACCTTTTACGACACTTATTAAGCTTGATAATGTGCGATTCAATGCGTGTTTGGCTCAAGTATTTTTGAGCATCAAAACATATGGAGGTTGTCTGCAGGTCATTATAGCACAACTTTCCGATTTTATAGTTTGCTCCATTGAGCTTGCTGTCCGTATTGTTATTGCCATTATTACGCTGCCTTACTTTCAGGCATTCTTGCCTGGTTATTGCAATTTTATCACGTGTCCGGGCCCAAACAATGCGCTGGATCAAACGCTTGAATTTATTAATCGCATTGGCGACACGACGGACCCCAACGGATTGATTAATTGCATGTGTTTCAGTTTAAACACGGGATTCAACGTGCCATACGCTGGCTGCAGCAATGTAACGTGCCAACCGGTAGGTTTTGTGCCACCCACGGATCCCATGCTCATGACGCGCGCCGTCTTTCAGGAATCCATTTACAACTTGACCAGTCCCACGGGCGAGCACGCGCATCGCTTGACGCCCATTATGACGTATGGCAAGCACGCGTATGCCAACTCTTGGCAGTTTTCGACGCGCTGGTCCGATTATGAAATGGCGGGCGACGCCTTTTTGGATTCGTATGGCATGCTCGATGAGAGCTTGGAGCGATTTAGCAAGGATTCGCGCTGTTCAGCAGCCGCTGCGCGTGGTAACAACGTGCCAGGCGGACTGACGGGACTCAACATTACCAATGTGATTGTCAATTGCACGGATCCCATGAATCCCATGCCCAATCCGCCGCCCTGTTTCAATCTGTGCTGTTTGCCCACCAAGCTGATTCAGTTGTCGACGCACACGGTGGCCACCATTGCGCGATCCATCAATGCCGCCTTTCAAGCGCAGTTTGGACCCAACGGATCGACGTATTGGACAGGAGAGGCGTGTATGATGGGGCAAGACTGCTTTCAGAGCGACGCCACTACGCTGGTCATTCGGCTCATTGCACCCATTGAATGCCTCTGCGAATTCATCAAACTCGTGCTACCGCCCGCTGGATTTGGCGATCCGTGCTGCGGAATCACCAAGCTGGCCGAGTTGGTCTCGTGCATTGTGCAAATTATAATCAACGTGGGCAACAGCGTGGGTGGCGACTCGCCCAACTTTACGTACATTCGCGACCCCAAGTTTCTGCGCAACGATTTTGATATTGTGTTGGACTTGGCACTGCAGCTCTTTGACTGTTTGTGCAACTTTATCCGCACCATTTTTCAAGTGGCCTTTAAAGGAAACGATTTGGCTCGCTCCTTTGACCCGTGCTGTGTGATTCGCGTGCAATTTCGGGCAATTTTGGAAGTGTTGCGCGTTGGTGTTCGTGTCTTGCTGGCACTGGCCACTCAAAAGGATTCGCAAGAGAGCCGATGCTACCTGTATATCAATGGCTACAATAATGCGCGTCCAGGATGCCCCATTTCCGTGGCAGACTTGAATATTACCAAGGACTTTCGTCGCATTACGCAAATCTTGCTGGCTCCGCCCATTTCTGACCGTAGTGTACGGGAATGCGCGGTGAATGAGAATTTGAGCATGCTGAATCCAGACAACGAAGGCCTGCCCACGTGTCTCTGCCGTTTTGTCAATGCGCTATTGGCGCTAGTCTATCAAATTACTACGACGGGCGGATTCAAGGGCTCGTATGACATGGAACCTGCATGCACCATTAACTTGTGTTGCATCATTTACAAGTTTGGAGCCGTGTACTTTGAAGTGCTGAATTTCTTGGCACAGCTAGTGGCTTCCCTGTGGCAGAATTGGGAGTTTCGGACCATTATGGGCGAACAATTCTTTTTGCCGCAAGAAACACTGTACTTTGTCTTTTGTAACGAGTATGGCAACTCACCCTTTATTGGCATGACGACAACACCCAATCCTATTTTCTATGGAAACACAGCACCATCCATTGTTGACAATGGTGGACAAGATGGCATCATCAATCCCGGAAGCAACGACACATTTGTCGCCAAGACCAAGTGTGGCGAGTTGGAGCCAGCTTTGGCAGCCCTGCAAGATTTGCTGGGTGGTTGTTTGTGCATTGATTCGCCCATGCGTGCCAAT
>Ga0307983_1000484_pt1 | contig 20337 bp, 18 predicted proteins | sample OrgLakmetagen991_FD_201845 | JGI IMG/M metagenome (GOLD analysis project Ga0307983, IMG submission 201845) | Saline water microbial communities from Organic Lake, Antarctica - #991 | ecosystem: Environmental > Aquatic > Non-marine Saline and Alkaline > Saline | place: Antarctica: Organic Lake...
TGCTCAGCCTGCTGAGTTGTCACCAAGCCCCATTGCGAGCCCGTGACGTCAGACAGTGTTCTGAGTGCCATATTGGTCTTCATAATGAAATTGTATCAATATGGAGATACAATTTCAGCTCGAAGATTCTATTTTAGTGCCGGGTAGGATGCGGCAGAACCGACAGATCTCAACAGCGCTTGATTGCTTGGGTCTATCGAAACTCACCTGTTATGAAAATTGCCTTGAAGAAAGCTACAAATATGAATAATGTATTGCTTATGAAGAAACGTCTTTCACCAGATGCTCAGCTGGCATATGAGAACTATGGCTCGTGGATTGATTTCCATCAATCTCTAGTGCAGGCCCGGATGTCAATGGGGCTGACTCAACGTGCCGTTGGAGAAAGGTTGGGCATCTCCCAGCCTGCTATTGCTCAGTTTGAAAAGGTAACTTACACGCCAACTGTGGACTCGATTTTGGCCTATGCTCAGGCGCTTGGTGTGAAGGTGAAATTCAGCATCGCTGCAGGCTGATCTTTGTACCTAAGGTCAGCCCCAAAATCGATCGGCAACTCTCGATAACCTGCCTTACCCGAACAGCTCCGCCATGACACCAGACCAACCTTGACGAATATCGTCAAGGTTGAGATCTGCAGTGTCTTTGATTTCAACTAGCCCTGAGGTTGCGTCGGTAACACCGATGCGAAGACAAGGAACACCTCTTGCTTCGCAAAGAGCTTGGAACTTCACATCGTCTTCTCGCCCAACGGTTACTAGCACTCCGGCTTCAGGCCCTGAGGGCCCCATGTAAATGTTGAGTCCGACGTCCAGTCCAGTGGGCGCGTGTTTATGTCAGACCAGAAAAAGATGTAGCTAGAGGAAATTTGCGGAGGAAGAAAGACTTGATGTTCCCTAGGCCCAAGCGTTTATGTAACAAGCTTTCAGGGATGGCGAGCTACAGATTGCAGGATCGGCTTTGAGTCTGATGCTCCCGCAGAAGAGCATGTTCTCGGCATCGAACGAACATGGGTGAGCAGGAGCTGCAAGTGGCGACTGGAGTCTAGAGCTTCTTTGAACGGGTTGCCGCACTCGGTTAAGCTCCGAACTGTTGGGCAAGAGGCGAGCCCAGACCTAAGTCACAGTGATGAAATCCTGAGAGAAATACTTGTTCAATTGCTGACGTTCGAAGACCACTCTTAAGGGGGACTTGTTTCCAAGACCAACTTTTCAGAACTTGGTACGTCGTTCAGGTAGCATCTGGACATGCGATCTAGAAGCCAAGCCAAAGAGCCGATTGAGGAAAAAGCTTGGTCGGAGGGCGGTGCCGTTGTTGTAGGAGCAAACTGGTATCGATTCAGACCTGGGGAATATTTACTAAACCCGCATGTTATGAGCGTCTCATTTGTCTGGGTAGTACGCGGAGGGGGCACGATTAGGTCTGGCAATAAATCTTTTAGAGTCGGCCCCAATCACATTATTCGACTCCCTTGGCACCATCAGGTTGAATATCAGGCTGATGCGCAGAATCCATTTAGAATCGGCACCCTGCATATAGTTCCGAATCACGCAGAAAAAATTCCAGTTGTTCCGCGAGTGGCACACCTCGCAGAAGACCTCTTATTGAATGATAAATCGAGAACGGGTGACCCCAAAGAGTTTGCGCCTTCGATGGCAAGCTACCTATCGGGGCCAGCTAGGCGAATAGCTGACTTGGGCCGTTTTGCAGTTGAACGATTTACTGATGCTCCTTACGACGAAGAATCAGCCAGGGCCCTGGCAAGAGTCGTCTTAGCCGAGAACCGACTCTGGGGCGAGTGGAAGCCCAACCCAACTCTGCCTGTAGCACTTGAAGAGATGATGGCATACGCGCGCAACAACATATCGTCCACTCTTTCCGTGGCCGAGGTTGCTCGTGCTGGTGATTGCAGCGCAACTACCGCCCAGAGATTATTTAATTTGCACACCGGTGTCTCAATGCGCGTTTGGATTAGGCAATTGCGATTGCAGGAGGCGATGCACCTACTTCGCTCCAGCGGCCTAAGAGTTAATGAAATTGGGGAAATGGTTGGGTTTGAGGACCCGCTCTACTTCTCGAGAGTCTTTAGAGAGGAGCACGGCATGGCGCCAAGCCGTTTTGCCCTCGGGGAACTGAGACCTTAGACCCCTGGGTCATCGATCACGTCTCGATGTAATCTCCATAATCTGACTCTTTAGTGCATTCCAAAAGGTGGCTGGCTTTTCTATTGTTAGATTCACTTTCAACATTAGTAGAAGGCGACCGGTAAAAATGTCTGTTGTGAATAGAAGGTTTGGACGGACCGACTGGCAGGTTAGTGAAATATCTTTTGGGGCTTGGCAGCTGGGGGGTCAGTGGGGTCCGGTCGATGACGCAGAGTCCTTGGCCTCTCTCTTACAGTCTTACCAATTGGGAGTTAACTTTGTTGACACCGCACAGATGTACGGGCTAGGTCACAGTGAGAAAATTGTGGGAAAGTCTTTGCGCGAGTGGTCTCAGGGCGGTGTGCGTGTGGCTACAAAAGCGCAGCCTGTGCAATGGCCATCGGTTACCAATGAAGATCCAAAATATTCAGAACTTTACCCAAAAAAATATTTGATTGATCAGGTTGAGGGTTCGCTGAAGAGGTTGGGAGTGGATCGCATAGACCTATTTCAACTGCACTGCTGGGCACCTGACGGCATGAAGAATCTCGAGTGGCTTGAGGCCTTGTCAGCGCTGCGCGACGCTGGAAAAATCGAAAAAATCGGCGTATCGATTCGGGACTATCGTCCATCCGACGGCATTGAGCTTGCAGAGAGTGGCCTCGTGGATTCAATTCAAGTTATCTACAATATCTTCGAGCAACAGCCAGATCAGGAACTTTTTTCAGCAGCAGCGCAGAGTGGCACAGCTATAGTTGCCCGCGTTGCACTCGATTCAGGCTCGTTGAGTGGTGTGTGGACACCCGAAACATATTCCGATTGGGCCGACGGCTCAGTGCTGAAACACATGTTTCGCGATGAGAGGTTCCAGGAAACTCTGCAGCGAATTGAGGAAGTCAAAACCATTACAGCTTCGCACTACGAAAAACTAGCTGAGGCCGCTGTTCGATTTGTTCTAGACAGACCAGAAGTGTCAACCACAATTCTGGGCATGAGCAACTCGCGACGTCTTCAAGAGAACTTGTCATACTCAGACGGAGTCGGTCTAGCGCCCGGACTTCGTGACAAACTGCGCGGCCAAGAGTGGAGGAGGAACTATTACGTATGAAAGATCTAACTGAGGTTCGTGCCGAGTTACTTTCGCATTTGCAAATTGAGGACCGTCTTGTCGGTTCTTCAGTCGTTTATTTGCCACTTGGCGCCCTGGAATTTCATGGACCGCACCTTCCAGTCGGCCTAGATGGCCTGACCTCCCACGGTGTATGCGTAGCCGCAGCTCAATTAAGTGGAGGTGTAGTCTTGCCAGCCATGTATCAAGGCACCGGCGGAGAGCATTCCAAATATCCTTGGACTCTAATGATGCCTACGGGACAAGCGGTTGCCGAAAATTTAGTCGCGATGCTTCGAAGGCTTGATGATCTTGGAGTTAAAACAGCAGTGGTGCTCAGTGGTCATTTCGCCGATGAACAGCGCGCCATGCTCAGAGATGTTTCGTCAGATTGGCTGCAGAATCAAGGCACCTCAATGCGGGTCATCACTAGAACCATGGCCGACTGCGATATTTCACCGGTTACCCCCGACCACGCTGGAGTTTTTGAGTCGCTTCTTCTAGCCGCGATTCATCCAGATTTAGTCCACGTGAGCAAGCTTCCTGCGCTAGCACAGAACCCAAGTATTGATCCTGAGGGAAATAATTTTGGTTCGCACCGGCACCATCCCGACCACGCTCTTTGGGGAGTTTTTGGCCCTGACCCTCGGGAGCTAGATACCAGCCAGGCACCTGAACTGTTCGCGGCCTTGGTCAAGTGGCTCAGTAAACTGGCCACTACCAAGTAATTAGTTCTTCGACGTTTGGTTGCTCAGTCCATGTTTCGCATGAATTTACCATAACACTGGATAGTTACCGGTATTAGCCTTGCAACATCAATCAAAGGAGATTATCGTGAGGATTACAGTTCAAAAGGATGCCTGTGTCGGCTCAGGGCAGTGTTCCTTGGTTGCCGGTTCACTATTTGACCAGGATGATGACGGCATTGTTATGTTGATAAATAGTCAGCCTGCTGCAGCTGAGGAACCAGCCGCTAAAAAGGCCGCGTCACTTTGCCCGTCACGAGCAATTAGCGTCAGCGAATAGCTAGAGATTCAGAATAATCATGACCAGTCGCCATAGAGTAGTAATTGTCGGGGCCTCGATTGCGGGGCTCACCTCCGCCGAGACACTTCGGTTCGAGGGTTTCGATGGCGAGATACTAATTTTAGGTGACGAGCCGCACCTTCCATACAGTAGGCCACCCCTATCCAAGCAAATACTTTTGGACGGCTGGAAACCTGAGCGAACCATAATTAAAACGCAACAGGAACTAGATCACCTCGGCATCGAGTTTCGGGGCTCAAGTGCCGCACGCGCGCTGAATCTTAAAGAGCGAACCGTAATCACCGCAGATGGCGTCGAAAATTATGATGATTTAATAATTGCGACAGGTGCTCGAGCCCGACGATTAGGTGTTGACATGGGCATTAGAACTCTTCGCACAATCGATGACGCGTTGTCCCTTAGAAAAGATTTTAGTAATGCAAAACGCGTAGTAGTAATTGGCGCCGGAGTCCTGGGGTCTGAGATTGCTAGCGCGGGGCGGGCTCTAGGTGCAGATGTCACCCTGGTTGGTAACACGGGGGAAATCAGCTTTGGGTCTATTGGCAACGCATTGTCATCGCAGATTCAAGACTTGCACAGAGAACACCGAGTAGCGCTGCAACTCAACGTCAACATCACTGATATCAACAAAGAAAATGGCATAACCCATTTAACTTTTGACAATGGTCAAACTACAAGCGGTGCTGTCGTGGTGGCGGCAATCGGTGCAATTGCCTGCGTGGAATGGCTGCAAGATTCGGACTTAGAGATCGCTGATGGGGTTGTGTGTGACGCAAAGGGCGAGGCCGCTGCCGGAGTGTATGCAATCGGCGATGTGGCTGCCTGGCGTGACCCGACAACCGGAAAAGCGACGAGAGTCGAACATCAGACCAATGCCATAGAGCAAGCCATGTCTGTTGCAGCAACAATCGTTGATGGCCGAGAATCGGTAGCTCCAGTGCCGTTCTTCTGGTCAGATATTCACGGAGCAAGCATCAAAGCCTATGGATGGTTCGACGGCCAGTCGCTCAACGAGCTTGATTCCACATCTGAGAAGGGCACGTTGTTTGCCTCGCAAAAAGATGGTCAAACCAACGGTGTTATTTCCTGGGACCTAGCAGCGTCGGCATTTAAAAAGTCGCGCTCGTTAGTAGATGAGTCAATCACACATCGCAACAGCGAATTACTAATAGAGGAGCAACGATGACTGAAAACAAAGCAACCTGCCCTTACAATCCAGCGACACTTCCTGGTGATGGCACCCCCCTCAGGCCCTCACCAGCCTTCGCAAAATGGCGCGCTGAAGCCCCGGCAGTCCCACTTAAATACCAGGACGGCCATGATGGGTTAGTTTCTACAAGCTACGATTTTGCACGTTCGATTCTCGAGGACCCAAGATTCAGCATGCGTCCGGAAAGAATGCCGATGGGCCCCACCGGGCACTTGGTTAACGACGACGACCTACCAAATGCCGCCCTGCCTGCAGAGTTGCCCGGGCCTCTTGATGAAGACGGCCAGATCTCTGAGCAGTCAAATTTGTTGATTATGGATGGCGACGAGCACTCGAGGCTGCGCCGACTGGTTACTTCGCGCTTTTCCCTAAGGCAGGCTCGTGGAAGACGAGAATGGATTTCAAGTATGGTGGCAGAGCAGCTGCAAGAGCTTAAGTCCAAGTCGCAACCTGCTGACGTGTGGGTTGATTACGCTTTGCCAATAGCAGCGAAAACCCACTGCCGCGTAATTGGAATTCCTGACTCTGAGTACGACAACTTTGTTCGGCTTTTTGTCGACAGCTCAACCGCTCAACAGAAATATGATTTCATTCGCAACGTCCTTGCGATGCGCACTGGTGATCCCGACGAAGATGTAATTTCAGATCTTTTGGTCTCAGATGAAATAACTCGGCATGAGACGGAGGGCATATTGAGGCTTCTTCTTGGCGCGGGCCGTGACTCAGTGGCGTATCTAATTGCTACAACAACTGTCGCACTTCTTACTAACCCTGAACAACTCGATTTGTTGCGAGCCGAACCAGAAAGAATCGATGCGGCCATCGAAGAGTTTATGAGATTTGGGGCCATGTTTGTGACCGTATTTCCTCGCACCGCACTTGAAGACGTAGAAATAGAAGGGGTTTTAATAAAGGCGGGCCAGTCAGTTTCTGTTTCCCCGGTCGCAGCCAATCGTGATCCATTGCGCTGGGACAACCCAGATGATTTTGACATTACACGAGATGCTTTTGGGCACCTGGGCTTTAGTCACGGCATCCATGGGTGTGTTGGTCAACAGCTCGCTCGAGTTGAAATTGGCGAGGGAATGCGTCAGCTAATTCAAGGTCTTCCCGGCCTAAACCTTGTTCACGCTGAGCAGCTGACCCCAATGCCTTTTGCTCATCCAGTTGCCGTTTACGAAGCCGGATCAGTAATGGTCGAGTGGAATTAACTCAATTCGTTTAGGTAAAGTTGAGTCGCGAACTACAAGTTCAGGCTGAAACACAACTTGTCTACCAACTGGCTCATTTATGTTTTGGTCAGCTCGCAGCAGAAGTTCAACCGCCTTGGCTCCAATCGTCAGCGAGGGTTGCCTAACTGAGGTGAGGGAGATCAGCGCATTGCTGGAATACGAAATATCATCGTAGCCAACCAGGGCAATGTCCTCAGGAATTGAGACATTTGGGGCCACTACCAGAACCTGCATTATTCCAAATGCTAGAAGGTCGTTGGCTGCAAAGATTCCGTCTGGCCATAGCTTTTTTGGCCTACTAAGAATCTCCTCCGCAAGAGCCCTGCCTTCAGGAACAGTTAGGTTCTTCGTTTCAACCACCTCAAGGGTCACACCGGTTCCCTGAGTTGCTCGCTTAGCCCCCTTGAGGCGGTCCGCAATCTGCTTAATACTCATCGGTCCGCCGGCGAACATAGTTTTTTTCTTTCCTATTTCAACTAGGTGGTTCGCCGCCATGAAGCCACCGGCGACGTTATCCACGGAAACTGAGCTAAAACTTTTGTCTTTGGATTCTCTGTCAACCAACACAACCGGAGTTCCGCGATCACTAATCTTGGTAATTTCACTAAGGTCTGAAGCTATAGGGGATACCAAGAGCCCGGCCACCCTCTGTTCCTCAAATAGCACCAACAGGTGCCTCTCTCTGTCCTCGTTTTCATCTGAGTTAGCGAAGAGGACAGTGAGTCCATGATCTGTCGCAGCCTCCTCGGCCCCCCTGGCCACCTCAGCAAAAAAAGGGTTTTGCACAGCAAGAACCACTAGTCCAATTGATCTCGATTTGCCAGCCCTAAGTTGGCGAGCCGCATCGTTGCGAATGAAACCTAGGCCCTTTATCGCCGCCTGTACTTTCAGCACAGTTGCCTGGGCTACTTTGTCCGGGTTGTTTATCACGTTTGAGACGGTGCCGACAGACACCCCAGCCTTCTTAGCCACATCGCGAACGCTAACGGACATGATCTCCACCATTTCTAATAGAAGTTGAACAAATGGTAGCTGATAATTGTAACGATTCAACTACAAATAGAGTTTTTGCGATTTTGAATGCGTCCAACGAAGTAAATTATTGAAATAGCTTTGAAACGATTCAAACACAATGGAGTTTTTTATGGCACTCAAGCAGAAGCCCCTGCTGGAAATGCGCGGAGTAAAGAAGGCATTCGGTGGCGTACAGGCGCTCAATGGAGCCAACTTAGAATTATTTCCTGGTGAAATCCATGCCCTTCTCGGGGAAAATGGCGCGGGAAAATCAACGCTTCTAAAGGCGTTGGCCGGAGTGCACAAGATTGATTCAGGTTCAATCATGCTAAACGGCAAGCGGTTTTTTCAGGGCAGCACCCGCGCAGCCCAACAGCAGGGCATTGCTGTTATCTACCAGGAACCAAATCTCTTTCCAGATCTAACCCTTGCTGAAAACGTCTATGTAGGGAGGCAGCCTCAAAAAAATAAACTGGTTGACTGGAAGCAGATGCAAAAAGAGGCAGCCAGGCTATTCACAGAATTGGGTGTTGACCTTGACGTACATCGCATCGCTCGCGGATTATCAATTGCTGACCAACAAATTGTTGAAATCATAAAAGCGTTGTCTATAAATGCTCGCGTCATCGTCATGGATGAGCCTACAGCCGCACTTTCTTCGAAAGAAGTAAACCGACTCTTCAGTGTGGCACGAACACTACGCGACCAAAATTGCGCTGTGGTTTTTGTTAGTCATAGGCTCGATGAGGTTTTCGCGCTCTGCGACAAAATGACTGTAATGCGCGACGGGGCAACGGTCGGTAGTGAGCTAATTTCAAGCATCTCTGAATCAGAAATTATCAAAATGATGGTGGGCCGAGAAATTTCCGACCTCTTCCCGAAGCTGCCTTCAACCTTCGGCGAAGTGGTTTTGAAAGTCAAAAGCTTAGCCTCTGCAGGGCAATTTGAAGATATCGATTTTGAGGTTCGCAAGGGTGAAATACTTGGGTTTGCAGGTCTGGTCGGCTCAGGACGATCAGAGGTGGTTCGCGCAATTTTTGGAGTGGACACCTATGATTCTGGGTCAGTTTCAGTAAATGGAAAACCGCTACCTAAAGGAAAAGCGTCAAAAGCAATGAGTGCAGGGATTGCTTTGGTTCCAGAGGACAGACGTCAACAAGGCCTACTAATGCCAAGTTCCATTGCGACGAACACCTCCATAACAGTTCTAAAAAAACTTGTTAAGTCGCTGGTGATAAGCAAAAAAGGAGAAGACGAGGTTGCCATCAAGTGGGCGAAGGTTTTGCAGCTCAAATATGCATCATTGGGTGATGCAGTTGAACGCCTATCTGGAGGGAATCAACAAAAAATAGTTTTGGGTAAATGGCTTGCCACAGATCCACAAATTTTGATTGTTGACGAACCAACTAGAGGGATTGATGTTGGAACAAAATCTGAAGTTCACCGTCTGCTTTCACAGAGGGCCCAAGAGGGTCTTGCGATAATCATGGTTTCCTCGGAACTCCCTGAAGTACTGGGCATGGCCGACCGAATTCTAGTTATGCGAGAGGGGCGCCAAGTCGCTATCCTGAGCAGAGAAGAGGCTTCATCTGAAAAGATAATCGCCCTTGCCACGGGGACGGCCGCTTTAGTATGAGGCTCCTTAAAAGTGCACTTAGAGTTCGAGAGCTACCAGGAGTACTTGGATTGGTGGTTATTTACGCAGGAACTGGGCTGTTGAACCCAAGATTTTTCAGTCCTTCCGTCTTAAACGATATTCTCTATGGCGTTGCAATTGTTGCAATTTTAGCAATCGCACAAACCTTCGTCATTGTCATGAGGCACATTGATCTCTCTGTCGGATCAGTGATTGGCTTCACATCTTTCCTCATTGGTGATTTATCGTCGCAAGGCTATTCATTAGTTGCAGTCTTAACGGTTGCCGTATTGGTTGGCGCTGCCGTGGGAGCACTTAATGGATTTCTCGTCGCGTACCTAGGTCTGCCGAGTCTCGTGGTAACGCTCGCGACTTTATACATTGTTCGAGGCATTTTTAATGAAGTCGGTGCGGGCAAGACTGTGGTTGAAAGCATGGTTCCAAAGGAACTTAACTGGCTTGGGCTCAATCAGTTCTTTGGATTGCCCTACCTGTTCATTATTGCGGTTGTTTTAATGCTCATAGCGGGGATTATTATGCACAAGTCACGTGCTGCTCGTGATTTGTATGCCATTGGATCAAATCCAAGCGCGGCTGAGCTTGTTGGTATTCCGGTGAAGCGCAGAATCTTGCTTGCATTTGTGGCAACTGGCGCAGTTTCCGGTTTGGCTGGTGCGGTCATGCTTGCTCGTTTCAGCAGTGCCAGTACTCAATCAGGCCTTGGGCTCGAACTGCTAGTAGTTGCCGCATGCGTGGTAGGCGGTGTTTCAATTGCCGGTGGATCGGGAAGTGTTTTCGGCGCAGTAATTGGCGCCATATTTTTGCAGGAGATCCTGCTAGCTATTGGCGCCCTCGGAATTCCGCAGTTCTGGCAACTCGCGGTGAACGGTGCACTAATCATCGGAGCAATCGGATTAGATCGCTACCTCTCAACAAGGATAAAGTCATCAAACATCATGGGAGCAAAGTGATGAGTAAGTTCTCAATTCGAAAGTATCGGTTCACCTGGGACAAGGGGGTTGTGTTGTTCCTGGTGGCCTCCGTCTTATTCGGGAGTTTTGGCTCGGAGTATTTTGCAACTGCCTCAAACCTAAGCTTTGTGATTCAATCAATTGCAGAAATCGCCATCATTGCCACCGCAATGGCCTACCTGATCATCTCTCGTGAAATAGATTTATCTGTTGCTTCAATAATGGCCTTGACTAGCGCCTCCATAGGTTATGCGTTTCAAGCGGGTGTTCCATTCGAGGCGTCAATCCTTATCGGATTGCTAGTAGGGCTACTAGCCGGACTTTTCAATGGAGTTTTGGTCACCGTCTTCGGTCTTCCATCTTTAGCGGTGACTATCGCCACTCTGGCCCTTTATAGAGGACTCTGCTGGGTGCTTCTAGAAAACAAACCAGTCAATCAGTTGCCTGCGGACTGGATAGCACTTGGCAACGATAACATTCCAAACACGTTTCTTCCCTGGGCCACAATCCCACTCGTCCTACTAGCTGGCACAGCTTGGTTTGTGCTTCACAACACCAAACTCGGTAGGTGGGTGTTTGTAATCGGTATCAACCCTGAGGCGTCGAAATTTAGCGGCATACCAGTAAATCGAGTCAAACTCGGCCTGTTTGCCTACACCGGCCTTATGTCAGCAGTGGCTGGAGTGATTTACACGCTCAGATTCGCAAGCGCATCTCCTGATGGCGGCGCTGGCTATGAGCTAAGCGTAATCGCAGCTGTTTTGTTCGGCGGTGTCGCAATTGCCGGTGGAGTGGGGACCATGTGGGGCGTAATCGCAGCGGTCTTATCTCTCGGAGTAATCCGATCAGCGCTTCAATTAGTAGGTTTTTCAGCCAACGCTCTGCTTGTGGTAAGCGGGGGGCTGCTTTTGGTTTCAGTGATCCTACCCAGGGTGACTGAATTTATGCGAAGCCAAAGCTCGAAGGCAAGCATCCAATCAAACAAAAAAGAAAAGGAATACACATGAATAAGAAAGTAGCAAATCGAGTCTCCGCTGTACTTTTCGCTTCAGTCCTGGCCTTAGGTCTCGCTGGGTGCGCTCCAGCGGCTGAAGAAACACCAGCAGCAGAAGGTTCCAGTGCACCGGACAGTCTGAAGATTGCGATAGTTCCAAAGGCTATCAACATCGGCTACTTCACCGCTTGGGATGAAGGGGCTCAGAAAGCTTGTGCTGAACTAAACGCAATCTGCGATTACATTGGGCCAAATGAGATTACAGGTGCCGCCCAGGTTGAGTTCATCAACCAGGTAATCCAGCAGCAATACGATATTTTGGTAATTTCAGCTGCGGACCAAAACGCAATCGTCCCTTCACTGCAAAAAGCGAAGGACGCTGGAATCATTATCGTGACATCTGATGCCGATGTGGCAGCAGAGTCTAAAGATAGTCGCGTGGTTTCGATCTTGCCATCAGAAGAGAGCCGAATTGGAACTGCACAGGTTGATTGGATGGCGGAAGCTATCGGGGACACTGGCTCAGTAGCAATTATTTCACCAGCCAACGCAGCCAACCAGACTGCATGGATTAATGCCATGGGTCCATACCTCATCAGCCAGTACCCAGAAATGAGTTGGGTTGGTGGATCCCTGGAAAAAGCGGTCTTTTATGCAAACGACCCAACTGAATCAAGCGAGGCATTTGCCGCCATTCGTGCTCAGTACCCAGATGTAGCTGGAATCATCTCACCGACCACTGTTGGTGTTCTGGCTGCGGCTGTGGAGAAGAAGGCAAAGAAGGCAGAAGTTAAGGTCACTGGACTTGGTCTGCCAAGCGAGATGGCTCCATACATCGAAGACGGAACTGTTGAAAAAGTTGGTCTCTGGAACCCGCTTGATCTAGGTTACGTAGCAGTTTATGCAGGAGTTGCCGCAGAGAATGGAACATTTGATGGGGCAGTTGGCTCCTCATTCACTGCCGGTGAGAAATCGTACACCGTTGTTGAGGGAAAAATTGCCTACCTAGGTGACCCGTATACCTTCACAAAGGAAAACATCGCCGAATTCAAGGCTATTTACTAGCCCTGAAATAGACAGTTAACATCCAGTAAAGACTGTGGTGGGTGGCAACACCCACCACAGTGCCTCTGAAAACCAGATCAATTAACAGGGAGAAAAAATGCAGAGAGTGGGATTTAGGCTACAACTTCGCAAAGACCGCCTAGACGAATATGTTGAGCATCACAAAAATGTATGGCCTGACATGCAGGCGGCTCTTTCGGAGACCGGATGGCATAACTACACACTTTTCTTAGACCGAAGCGACGCAACGCTCTTTGGCTATTTCGAGACCTTGGATTATCAGTCGGCCTTGGACGGTATGGCCGAGAAGGAAGTGAATGATCGATGGCAAGCAATGATGGGTGGTTTTTTCGTCTCCAATGACGAGCGGCGTCCAGATGAGGGCTTCCTTCGACTAGAAGACGTTTTTTACCTCGCGTAGAGAAGCCAGAAGCATTAATACGACATCAAATCATGAAACAAAACAAGACAAGACAAGGTTTAATCAAATGACAAGCAAACTCAGTGAAGATAAACTATTCGCCCAACTGAGCGACCAGGCAATTGAGTTGTCATCGTGGGCCTTCGGAAACTCTGGAACTAGATTCCGAGTCTTTGGCTCACCGGGGGCACCGCGCAATACGTATGAAAAAATTGAAGACGCCGCACAAGTTCATAAGTACTCAGGCATTGCGCCCACTGTTGCTCTGCATTACCCCTGGGACAAAGTGGACTCCTTCGTCGGATTGCGCAAGCATGCAAATGATCTTGGTGTCGAGCTCGGAACAATTAACTCAAACACATTTCAAGATGAGGAATACAAGCTAGGTAGCCTCGCCCACAGGGACCCTAAGGTCCGTCAGCGCGCAATTGATCACCATTTTGATTGCATTGATGTAATGAACCAAACAGAATCACGAGATTTGAAAATTTGGTTGGCTGATGGTTCAAATTATCCCGGCCAAGATGACATGCGTTATCGCCAAGACAACGTTGCAGATTCTCTCGAAAAAATCTACTCACGAATTGGCGAGAATCAGCGTCTGGTTCTTGAATATAAATTCTTTGAACCAGCTTTCTATCACACCGATGTGCCCGACTGGGGAACCTCCTATGCACAGGTAGCTGCGCTGGGTGAGAAGGCGGTGGTTTGTCTAGACACCGGACACCACGCTCCTGGAACTAACATTGAATTTATAGTGATGCAGTTGCTGCGTCTTGGAAAGCTTGGCTCCTTTGACTTCAACTCACGCTTTTACGCAGACGATGATCTCATTGTTGGTGCCGCAGACCCATTTCAGTTGTTCCGAATTATGTACGAGGTAATTCGTGGAGGGGGTTATGGGGCGAATTCAGGCATTGCATTCATGCTCGACCAATGCCATAACGTTGAGGATAAAATACCGGGTCAAATTCGAAGCGTTATCAACGTGCAGGCAATGACCGCAAGAGCACTAATGGTTGACACTGATGCGCTTGATAAAGCACAGCGCGACGGTGATGTGCTCGGAGCAAGCGACGTCTTCATGGAGGCGTTCTACACAGACGTCCGTCCGCTGCTCGGAAAATGGCGCGAATCAAAGGGGCTTGATGCAGATCCAATTAAGGCTTTCAATGAGTCCGGATACCTAAGGGCAATTGCCGAATCTCGTGTTGGTGGACAACAGGCAGGCTGGGGGGCCTAATTCAATGAGTAATTCAACAGTTTCAGAACTACTTAATAGGTCTAACCGCCTGGGAGGTAATCCAAAATACACAAACTATGCCGGCGGCAATACCTCGGCTAAAGGCCTGGGAGTTGACCCAGCAACAGGAAAAATGATTGAACTCCTTTGGGTCAAGGGCTCGGGCGGTGACCTGGGTACGCTCCGGGAGCCTGGGCTTGCAGTGCTGCAGCTTGACCGTGTGCGCGAGCTAAGAAACGTTTATAAAGATATTTCACAAGAAGACGACATGGTAGCGGCTTTTGATTATTGCCTTCACGGGCGTGGGGGCGCAGCTCCGTCAATTGATACTGCAATGCATGCTCTGGTTGATTCCAACCACGTCGACCATTTACACCCAGACAGCGGAATTGCAATCGCTACTGCAAAAGATGGCAAGGCAATTACCAAGGCGGCGTTCGGAGACAAAGTCGTGTGGGTTCCTTGGCGTCGACCTGGTTTTCAGCTAGGGATAGACATTGCTGCTGTCAAAGAGGCGAATCCTCAAGCTATTGGTTGTATTTTAGGTGGGCACGGTATCACTGCGTGGGGTAAAACCAGCAAAGAATCTGAGGCCAACGCGCTTTACATAATTCATACGGCTGAAACATACATTGCCAAGAAGGGGAAGAAGAAGCCATTCGGTGAGAAGGTTGCCAAGTTTGCGGCACTAAAGCCAGCAGCCCGCAAGGCCCGCGCAGCAGAAATATCCGGGTTTATTAGAGGCTTGGCATCCAGTGACAAGCCACAGGTTGGCCACTTCAACGACTCTGATGAGGTTTTGGAATTTATTGGGAGCTCAAAACTAAAGAAACTCGCGGCTCTTGGTACTAGTTGCCCAGATCACTTTTTACGCACCAAAGTTAAACCAATGGTTTTAGATCTTGAGCCAACTGCGGACATAACAAAAGTAAAAGCTCGTTTGGCAAAATTACACCTTGAGTACCGGGCCGGTTACGCGGCCTATTACAAGACGTATGCCAACAAGAGCTCGCCAGCGATGCGTGGAGCTGACCCTGCAATTGTTTTGGTTCCAGGCATTGGCATTTTTTCATTTGGCGCCGATAAGCAAACTGCCCGTGTTGCATGCGAATTTTACATAAATGCCATCAATGTGATGCGCGGAGCGGAGGCGATTTCAAGCTACGTACCAATAAGTGATTCCGAAAAATTCAATATTGAATATTGGTCACTCGAGGAAGCAAAACTTCAAAGAAAGCCAAAACCAAAGCCGCTTGCATCCCGCGTTGCCTTTGTAACCGGTGCCGCAAGCGGCATTGGCAAGGCGATTGCTGAGCGAATAGTCGCCGAAGGCGGTTGTGTTGTGATTGCAGATCTAAATCTGAAGGCTGCCCAGGAAGTTGCCGAAAGTTTGGGCGTAGACAACGCTTTAGCAGTAAGTATTGATGTCACCAGCGAAGCGCAGATTAAGAGGGCACTAAACGAAGCAGTACTTGCCTTTGGCGGTGTCGACCTAATAGTCAATAATGCTGGACTCTCCATTTCGAAGCCGCTACTCGAGACCACCCAACATGACTGGGATCTTCAGCACGACGTAATGGCTCGTGGATCGTTCCTTGTCTCTCGCGAGGCAACAAGGATTCTGCTCGACCAAAAACTTGGTGGAGACATCGTTTACATATCGTCTAAGAATTCTGTTTTTGCCGGCCCGAATAACATCGCCTACTCAGCCACAAAAGCGGACCAGGCTCATCAGGTGAGGTTACTTGCTGCAGAACTCGGTGGTCATGGCATACGAGTAAACGGAATTAACCCCGATGGTGTCGTTCGCGGTTCCGGAATTTTTGCAAAAGGCTGGGGTGCCTCACGTGCAAAGGTTTACGGCGTGAAGGAAGAGGATCTTGGCAACTTCTACGCGCAACGTACGCTGCTAAAGCTGGAAGTGCTGCCAGAAAATGTGGCCAATGCCGTAATTGCGCTTACCTCCGGCGAACTTAGCCACACGACTGGGCTACACATTCCAGTAGATGCCGGTGTAGCGGCCGCGTTCCTAAGGTAAGAGCCAGTGACCCAGCAAAAATCCTTTGCCGCAGTTGACTTAGGAGCATCCAGTGGGAGAGTGATCATTGGCAGGATTTCCGAGGAAAAGATTGAGTACCAAGAGATTCACAGGTTTAGTAATGATCCAATAATCAGGGATGATGGAATCTACTGGGACATTGACTCCCTGAAGGCCAATGTTTTCGAAGGTCTATCAAAACTTTCCAGTGAGAAAATAGTCAGTATCGGTGTGGACGCATGGGCGGTCGACTATGGACTCATCGACCAAGATGGAAATCTGACTCGCCATCCGCGGCACTATCGTGACTCGCGTAATCTTCGTGGCGTGTCAATTGTCGAAACCAAGATGAGCTCTTCAGACTTATATAAAAGAACAGGCTTGCAATTTCTTCCATTCAATACGCTCTACCAGTTGTCTGTTGATCAAATCGAACAGCCTTCTTTGCTGGATAAGAGCCAAAAGGCCCTGCTAATTCCAGACTTATTTAATTTTTGGCTTAGCGGTGTGCAGCTGACGGAACGCACGAATGCCTCAACCACTGGCTTGCTAGACCCACTAAGAAACTCCTGGAACATCGAGTTGATAGAAAAGCTTGATTTGCAGACGCGATTACTTGCCGACATCGCACCAGAAGGCAAGTACCTTGGATGCATCACTCCAGAAGTTCAGAGAAAAACAGGTTTAGACTCTTTTACGCAAGTTGTGACTGTTGGTTCGCATGACACGGCCTCTGCATTTGTCGCAGTTCCGAGCACAACGCCAAATTCGCTTTTCATCTCAAGCGGAACCTGGAGCCTTCTGGGGGTAGAGCTAGATAAGCCAATTCTCTCAGAGGCAGCACACGAGGCAAACTTTACAAATGAAGGTGGAGTAGACGGAAGGGTGCGTTTTCTAAAAAATGTCGCAGGGCTTTGGCTACTTCAAGAATGTTCTAGAAAATGGCGTGAGTCAGGAAAAACGTACCGACTAGAAGAACTGATACATGACGCCTCGAGAATTGCCAAGACCTCCGTGATTGATGTTAATGATGAGAGGTTTTTGGCACCTGGCGACATGCCTGAAAGAATTAAGGAAGCATGCCTAGTGACCAGCCAAAGCGTCCCACAAACTGAACCACAAATAGCCCGGGTGATTTTCGACTCTTTAGTCGCAAAATATGTTGATGTGATTGGCGAGCTGGAATCTCTGACCGGAAACAAAATAGACCGTATTCACATTGTTGGCGGTGGCTCGCAAAATGAACTTTTAAATCAACTTATTTCAAATGAGACTGGGCTTGAGGTTTTTTCTGGTCCAGTTGAGGCAACTGCAATCGGGAACTTGGTAGTTCAGGCCCGTGCGGCAGGAATAATCAAGGGGACACTTGAAGATGCTCGCGCACTAGTTGCAAAGAGTTTCGAGATAAAAAAATTTAGTCCAATTTCCTCAGGAGGAAAATAATGGGAAAAATCAAACGCCGTGTGCCAAATCCAAAGTATTTAGCACAATTGATGAAGTTTAAATCTCCAACTTGGAACGCGACTGAGCGTAGATTAAAAGATGCGCACACTATTTATGATTTGCATGACATTGCAAAACGTCGCACCCCGACCGCGCCTTTTGATTACACGGACGGCTCAGCAGACCAGGAGATCTCGCTCGCTCGTGCCCGCCAGGCGTTCGAAGACGTTGAATTTCAACCGAGAATATTGCGTGACGTATCTGATGTGGATCTGTCCTCCATTGTGCTGGGTAAGAAAGCAGTAATGCCATTTGGGATTGCCCCAACTGGCTTTACTCGAATGATGAACACTGAAGGCGAAATCGCCGGCTGCCAAGCGGCTGAGGCCGCAGGCATTCCGTTCTCGCTTTCTACAATGGGAACTCGCTCAATTGAAGAAGTTGCCGATGCATCCCCGTCTGGGCGTAACTGGTTTCAGCTGTACATGTGGAAGGATCGCGAGAGGAGCATGGCGCTGATGGCACGCGCAACGGCGGCCGATTTTGACACCCTGATGTTGACGGTGGATGTTCCTGTTGCAGGAGCACGTCTTCGCGATAAGCGAAACGGCATGACAATTCCGCCGGCACTGACTCTTGGCACAGTAATAAACGCTTTTCCAAGACCGGCCTGGTGGATTAACTTTCTAACCACTGATCCTTTGAAGTTCGCGTCTCTTGATAGCTGGAACGGCACCGTTGCTGAGTTGCTAGACGAAATGTTCGACCCAACCGTGACTTTTGATGACCTAACGTGGATTCGCGAACAGTGGAAGGGCAAACTGGTTGTAAAGGGAATACAGAACGTCGAGGACGCAAAATTGGCCGTTAGAGCTGGAGCAGATGCTGTGGTGCTTTCAAACCACGGGGGCCGTCAACTGGACCGCGCACCAATACCGTTTCATCTATTACCAGAAACCGTGAAGTCGATTGGTAAAGATGCAGAGGTTCATGTTGACACCGGAATCATGCACGGTGCGGACATCGTTGCCGCCGTCGCTAAGGGCGCTAAGTTCACGCTGGTAGGTCGCGCCTATCTTTACGGTTTAATGGCAGGCGGCCGCGAAGGTGTGGACAAAATGATCAGCATCCTTCAAGCCGACATGGTCCGAACGATGAAGTTACTTGGGGTACGTTCGCTCGAGGAGCTTGAGCCGGGACACGTGAAAATACTTGAGAGGCTAACACCTCAGAAGTAGTTCTTGTTCAGCGCGAGAGCGAATTGGCATATGGGTAAATAGCGTACTGGGACTAACTGCCTCTCTTACAGAGTGAGTGGCGCAGACGAGAAGTCTCAATCGAAGTCGGGATCATGGCCTGTGTGCCGGACCCATTAGCCCTTAAATAGCGCTGTTTTTTATGCTTTGACATGTGGAGTCAAACCATACTGCTAAGAGGTTACCCAAACAACCCAGACATGACACCAGACCAACCCTGACGAATATCGTCAAGCTTTAGATCTGCAATGTCTTTGATTTCAACTAGTCCTGAGGTTGCATCGGTAACACCGATGCGAAGGCAAGGAACACCTCTTGCTTCGCAAAGAGCTTGGAACTTCACATCGTCTTCTCGCCCAACGGTGACTAGCACTCTGGTTTGGGACTCCGAGAACAAAGCAGCTGTTTGGTCTATGTCATCGCGGTCAAGGATGTCACCGAGCCAGATTCTTGCGCCGACGTTGAACCGAAGCGATGCTTCTAGAACTGCGATGCCAAGACCACCTTCTGAGAGATCATGGGCAGATTCAATTAGGCCCTGAATGCTTGCACCATGAAGGAGTTCTGCAAGTAGCTTTTCTTTTGCTAGGTCCACCTTCGGTGGTTGACCACCCAGGTGGTCATGAATGTCCTTGGCCCAGGCCGAGCCATCTAATTCGTCATAGGTAGTTCCCAGAAGATAGATGTTGTTGCCATCATCTTGCCAACCGGAAGGGATTCTTCGTGCGACATCGTCAATAACCCCTAGGACACCAACCACTGGGGTTGGGTAGATGGCAACGTCACCCGATTGGTTATAGAAGCTGACGTTCCCACCTGTTACTGGGATACCTAGTTCAAGACAAGCGTCAGCTAGGCCGGCAGTTGTTTCCTTGAATTGCCACATTACTTCTGGGTTTTCAGGAGAGCCAAAGTTCAAGCAGTTAGTTACTGCCCTTGGGACCGCTCCGGTGACGGCAACGTTTCTATAGGCTTCGGCCAGGGCGAGCCTGGCACCCTCGTAGGGGTTTAAGTAGGCGTACTTGCCGTTGGCATCTGTTGCTAGTGCAACACCTAGGCCCGATTCTTCAGAGACTCGAATCATGCCGGAATCGTCCGGCATGGAAAGTGCGGTGTTGCCGCCTACGTACTTGTCATATTGAGCTGTGATCCAGCTCTTGTCAGCTTGGTTGGGGGTTGCAATTAGCTGCATGAGCTGGGTTGCTAGCTCTGTTGCGTTTGCGGGTCTTGCAAGCTTTGCTGAGCTATCTTCATTCAGCTCATTTTGGTAGGCGGGATAGGCAACTGGGCGCTCATAGACCGGGCCATCGTGGGCAACGGTTCTTGGCGGCACGTTGACGATCTCTTCGGGCCCCCAGTTGATATACAAGCGGTCTTCGTCGATGACGTCTCCAAGTACTGAGTATTCGACTTCCCACTTGTTTACGATGCTCTCGAATTCTTTTAGGCGCTTTTTGGGAACCACTGCACACATGCGCTCTTGAGACTCTGACATCAGAATCTCTTCTGGGGTTAGTG